>Ga0190303_1000671_pt1 | contig 14150 bp, 12 predicted proteins | sample 48700701_MG_FD_161672 | JGI IMG/M metagenome (GOLD analysis project Ga0190303, IMG submission 161672) | Hydrothermal vent sediment bacterial communities from Southern Trench, Guaymas Basin, Mexico - 4870-07-0-1_MG | ecosystem: Environmental > Aquatic > Marine > Hydrothermal vents > Sediment ...
AAGGTTGAGAAAAGGCAAGTAGAAGACAAAGGTGGTTAACGGCAAGGAGAGATTTTTCCCGCCCCCTGTCCTTCACGCGCTTCCATGTGCACTTCGTGTTGCGAACTTCTTGATTTTCCTACCTCGTTACAACTTCGAAACCAAAGGAACATGAAATATGACTGACCCCGCTAAAGTTCAATGCAGCTTTGTTCAATGCAAACTTTTTCAATCGATATCCCCCATATGGTACAATTAGATAGTTTCTGAAACGGGAGGCCTGAAAAATGTTGACAAGCTTACAAATTCAGAATTTCAAGGGATGGAGGGATACGGGAACGATTGACATGGCCCCCATCACCCTGCTCTTCGGGGCAAACAGTTCCGGCAAATCCAGCATTGGACAGCTTCTGATGATGCTGAAACAGACAATAGAATCCTCCGACAGAAAAGCCGTTTTTTTCCCCGGTAGCATTCACTCGGCTGTACAGTTGGGATCTTACCGGGAAATGGTATATCAGCACGATTTGCAGAACCGGATTGCATTCGGATATAAATGGAACCTCCCCTTCCAGCTTAAATTTAAGGATGCTTTGTCCGGGAAGAATTACGTGGCAGATCAAATCGAATTCACAGCCACGGTTGGCGTGGAACATACTCACTCAAAAGAGCTATACGTTGAAGAATTTAAATATATACTTTCTACAAAAGGCCAGGAAATTCTCTCAACCGCAATGAAACGAACGACAGATAAAAAGCACAAATACCATGTTACCGCTGAAGGCTATTCATTAAAGCGCAATCAAGGACGTGCATGGTCTCCCGGCGCACCCGTACGATTCTACGGGTTCCCGGATGAGGTGGTGGCATATCACCAGAATGCCGAATTTGTTCAAGACCTGAACCTGCAACATGAAACCTTGTTCAAATCTCTGTTCTATCTCGGTCCCCTGCGGACAAGAACTGCCCGGCTTTATTCCTGGTCAGGGATTGCACCTGCAAGCGTCGGAAACTCGGGAGAAAATACAATTGCTGCCATACTGGCATCACGCACACGAAAAATCAGCCTTGGCTACAGAAAACGAACAAAGCCCCTTGAGCAAATTATTGCCGAAAGCCTTAAACGCATGGGCCTGATTGATGATTTCGAAATTACTGCCATTTCCGAGCACCGGCAGGACTATGAAGTCAAGTTACGTACCAGAAGTTCAAAGTATTCGGTGGATCTCCCGGATGTCGGCTTTGGAATATCTCAGGTTCTCCCTGTTCTGGTTCAATGTTTTTATGCCCCACCGGGATCAATTATTCTGATGGAACAACCGGAAATTCATCTGCACCCCAGTGCGCAATCGGCACTGGCAGATGTAATGATTGACGTTGTTAATTCCAGAGAAAACGGTGAGAACAGAAATATTCAGCTAATTATTGAAACACACTCGGAACACTTTTTACGACGCTTGCAAAGACGAATTGCTGAAAATACCATTTCTCAGAATAAGGTGTCTGCATTTTTTGCCGATATTTCAAAAACTCCCGCCACCTTGGACCCCCTCCAGCTTGATAACTTTGGTAACATCCGCAACTGGCCTGAGAATTTCTTCGGCGATGAGATGGGAGATATAACAGCACATGCTAAGGCAGCAATGGCAAAACGAATGGAGCCGGACAACGGTGAATCTGAGGTCGCCAAATGACCGGATTCCCAAAAAAATGTATTTTGGATACAAACGTACCCAAAACAGCAAATCGCGCACTGGATTCAACATCAATTCCACAAGGATTTCGCCCATGCGTACTGGCTTGCATAGAAGCAGTTGAACATGTGGTTAAAAAAGGCGGTCTGGTTCTTGATTCCAATGATGAGATATTTACTGAATACCGGAACAATCTTTCCCTGAGCGGTCAACCGGGTGTTGGGGACTTATTCATGAAATGGGTTCACGACACTCACTGGCGTTTACCCGAATCCGACCGTGTGAAAATTACTGCCAATGGTGCATCTTATGATGAATTCCCAGAGCATATGGGATTGAGAAATTTTGACAACTCTGATCGAAAATTCGTCGCTGTGGCAAATGCACATCCCGCTAAACCGCCTATTCTGCAGGCAACAGATAGCAAGTGGTGGGGATGGAAAACGGCTCTCCAAGAAGTGAAAATTACAGTTCATTTTATTTGTCGTGATTTCATTAAAGCAAAATACTCGGAAAAAATGGAAAATGAAAGATGAGTTGGCGCAATTACGCCTGGAAAATGCCCGCCTGAAAACATTGCTGAAACAACATGATATTTCATGGGAAAAATCAACGTCAAGGGAAGAACCCACACCCATAATACCAAAGAAAGACCCCTCTTCCCTCACCCCAAAGGAGAAGGTTACACTCTTTCGAAATCTGTTCCGAGGACGCTCTGATGTGTATGCGGCCCGTTGGGAATCAAGAAACGGAAAATCCGGGTATTCCCCTGCCTGCGGAAATGAATGGAAACCCGGTATTTGCAATAAGCCCCGCGTCAAATGCGCCAACTGCGCCCATCGTTTATTGATGCCAGTGACTGAACAAGTTATCTATAAACACTTGACAGGGCGCCACATTGTGGGCATTTATCCACTTCTCCCGGACGGGAGCTGTTATTTCCTGGCCATTGATTTCGATAAAACCGGCTGGCGTGAGAATGCCAGAGCTATAGTTCATTCATGTCATGAATTGAAAATTCCCGCCGCACTGGAAATCTCACGTTCTGGAAACGGAGCTCATGTCTGGATTTTCTTTTCGGAACCTGTCCCTGCCCACGAGGCTCGGGAACTGGGCTCCGCGCTCATCAGTTACACCTGCAACCGAACCCGTCAGATCTCGCTTTCCAGTTACGACCGGCTCTTCCCGAATCAGGATACTCTGCCCAAAGGCGGTTTCGGTAATCTGATTGCGCTTCCCCTACAGAAACGGCCCCGTCGGCGGGGATTCAGTGTTTTTATTGATGATAACGATGTCCCATATCCGGACCAATGGGCGTTTCTACAATCAACTCAACGTATTTCAAGAAACGATTTGGAAAATGCAATTTTGCTGGCGGCAGATGGCAGACATCCCATTGATGTTGCCTTTGTCTCCGAAGAAGATGAAAATAAGCCCTGGCAACAGAAAACGCCCCCTTCAAATAAACTGTCCGGTCCACTGCCAGCATCACTGAAACTGGTATTGGCTGACCGGATTTACATTGGCAAAGGGAATTTGACACCCGCACTGACCAACCGCCTGATTCGCCTTGCCGCTTTTCAGAACCCTGAATTCTACAAAGCCCAGGCCATGCGTCTGTCAGTTTGGAACAAACCCCGTATCATCGGGTGTGCCGAGAATTTCCCGCAGCACATCGCCCTTCCCCGGGGATGTTTAAATGCAGTACAGAATTTGCTGAAAGAAAACAACATCCAAATTGAGATTCAGGAAGAGCGAACTTTGGGAAATGCCGTAGCTGTTAAATTTGTTGGAGAATTAAGAAAAGAACAGGAAATTGCTCTCAAGTCGATGTTGAATCAGGAAACAGGCGTTCTTTGCGCACCCACCGCTTTCGGCAAAACAGTCATTGCTGCCGCATTGATTGCCAGACGGAAAACAAGCACTCTGATCCTGGTGCACCGCACTGAACTCCTTCGGCAATGGAATGAAAAGCTGACCACCTTTCTGAAATTGCCTGAAAATGTACCGGGGCTGCTTGGCGGGGGTAAAAGGAAACTAACGGGAGAAATTGATATCACTCTGATGCAATCCCTATCCCGACGAAAAGATCTACCGGAATTACTGAGCAAATACGGCCAAATCATTGTGGATGAATGCCATCATGTTTCGGCTTTTTCCTTTGAAACAATTGTCAAACAGGCTAAAGCAAAATTCGTCGTTGGCCTGACAGCAACACCGGTGCGCCGTGATGGTCACCATCCAATTATTTTCATGCAATGCGGCCCGATTCAACACAATATACAGCATTCACAAACAACTCCAGTCTATCTCGAAGTGCGGCTCGGGGCACTGCAAGCGCCTGCCATTTCTCCAGACTCCGGGATTCAGGATATATTCCGTGCCCTCATCAAAGACGCCCATCGAAACATGCGCATTGCAAGAGATATTTTGACTGCATATCAGGAAAAACGGAAAATCCTGGTGTTGACGGAACGAACGGAACACCTTGAACTATTGCGCAAAGCCCTCGGCAATGAGATTGAGCACTGCTTTGTTCTGCACGGTCGATTGCCAAAAAAGCAACGGACGAAAATCCTCGCCAAACTCGCAGAATTGAAAGACTCTTCTCCCCGTGTACTTCTCGCTACCGGTAGATTGATTGGCGAGGGTTTTGATTATCCGCCCCTTGACACACTGGTGCTTGCTATGCCAATCTCCTGGAAGGGAACGCTCCGGCAATACGCCGGACGCCTCCACCGGGAGCATGTTGAAAAGCAAGACGTGCGCATTTATGATTATGTCGAACCCGAACAGCCGCAACTTGCCCGAATGTGGGAGAAACGCCGGCGCGGGTACCGTGCCATGGGTTATCTAATCAAATCTACTGGTACGATTGAGGTACTGGGAAGGGAGGCTGAATGGTAAGAAAAAATGATGATGCTCTATCCAAACTGCTTGCAGCTGCATCCCATGGGATTTTGTCAGATCTGGTTTTGAAGCTTGCGGCCAATCAGCCCTCTACCCGACGAAAATGCCTTAATTTTCTAAAATCACATATTTCCCTCTCCAAGGCACTTGACACGGAGTCTGAAGGCGAGATCGCATTAGCCCTGTGGTATGAGTTGGAACCGGACTTAAGCGAACTGGATGAATACGGAGGCGGTGAGTATGTTGTTGAACAACAAGTAGCTGACCTTCTCAACGATATCAAGACACAATTAGATTCCCGGAAAATCGAATCACACTATCGACACGAAATTCTGGAACAGGTCTTGCCCTATATCGAAAGTGGCAACGCCGGAATGGATGACATGCTCTACGAAGTTGCCTATTCCGCTTGTTACAATGACTCCGACTTGCGTGAACTGGCAGAATCTTTCGAATCCATGCGTGGTAATTGGAGTAGCGACCATGCCCGTCGTATCTACCGCCGAATCGGAGATGATGACAAATACCTTGAACTTCGCACACAGAAAATGATCTACGGTGGAGATTATTATGATCTCGCTACATTTTTCTGGGAGTCCGGTCAAAAAAAGAAAGCACTTGAGGTGGCGGAGAATGGGTTGCAGAAAGGAACCGGGCGTATGGATGAGCTGCGCCGGTTTGTCGCTGATCGGGCTGAAGAATCGGGCAATCGGACAAAATATCTTTCACTTCAATTCGATCAGGCTTCAGATGGAATGACCCTGGAAAAATACAAGGCTTTCGAGAAGATGTGCACCGCTGCAGAGTGGACGCAATTTCAACCCCAATTACTCTCAAAAATGAAGAGAGCCTGGGAATTGGAACAAATGAAAATCCACCTTTACCGCAAAGAATACCCGGAAGTACTTGCGATTCTTGTCAAAGATCCGTATCCGCTTTCATCCTGGAATGTCTCTGAACTGGAGAAAATTGCGAAGAAACTCGAAAAACGGTATCCCGAAGAAATTCTTCAATACTATCTTTCCGGACTGGGCAGTTTCAATAGAAATGCCAGTCGCACGACATATGCACGCAAAGCCGATGTAATGGTGAAAATTCGTCATTTGCTCGTAGAGGTAATGGGAGACGAGGCCCGATGGAAAAAATTTGCCATCTCGGTCAAACGACAGAATATCAAACGTCCGGCTTTTCAGGATGAGTTTTCAAAAAGACTGCCTGACTGGTCAAACTTCCACTGATTACGGGGAAAATATGAATGAGTGAATACCAGTATTATGAATACCGTGCCATTGACAAACCGCTGACAGCAAAAGAAATGGCTTCTTTGCGTTCCCTTTCAACCCGCGCACTCATAACACCCGTCAGCTTCAGTAACTATTACACTTGGGGTGGATTTCGAGAAGACCCGGATGAGCTCATGGATCAGTATTTTGACGTCTACGTTTGGGTTACCAACTGGAGAACGGCAACCTTCAAAATTCGCCTCCCTTTGAAAGCCATCGAAAAGGAAATGGCAACTGCCCTGTCAAGCCCTTATGCCCTGGATTTTAAAATGACTCCTTCTCATTGGATTGTCACCTGGGAATTGACGGAATCGGAAGACTCGGACGGTTACGTAGAGGATGACGGACGGGGTTGGATGGCACGCCTGGCTCCCATCCGGGAAGAATTGATCCAGGGAGATTATCGAAGCCTTTACATCGGCTGGCTCGCCCAAGTCTCCCGGAATATGCTGGCTGACGAAGAGTTGGAACCCATGCCAATGTCTGGAGTGGGGGAATTAACCCCAGCACAACAGGCACTGGCAGCGTTTCTGGAACTAAACCAGGATCTCCTTTCCGGTGCCGCAATTGACAATCCCCCGCTCCAAAGCAGCGCGTCCTTACGACACCAGCGGGAAGAATGGATCAATTCATTATCCAGAAATGAACTTGGCAAATTCATAGATGGGATCCTGGCATCCAGAGAAAGGGAAACAGTGCGAATGCTCAAAATCCGCTTCGCAGCATGGCAGCGGTGTTTGGTAAATGGGACAATATCTCTCCGTCAAAGAACGGTGAGAGAACTGTGGGAAAACACAGAGATTTCTAAAAAAAACCGGCTGACTCGTGAAAAAGCAGAACAGCAACAGCGGGAAACCAGAAAACGCCGGGAACGGGAACAATACCTTAAATCCCTCTCCGTAAATATTTCTTTCCACTGGAAAAAAGTCGGTATCACTCTCACCCGGGGATCCGGAGCGGCGTACGACCAGGCCTGCCGCAGTGTTTCAGATATCCACGATGCCCATCTCCTGAATGGAACCCCGAAGAAATTTCAAATGGAATTAAGGCAATTCATGGCCAATCATATGGGCCGAAAAGCGTTTATCAAACGTCTTGTGGAAGCCGGAATATGGCCTGATTGAACACACAACACCCTGTTATCAATGGAAAAGTACAATGTCCCGAAACCCGGTATCTGCACCGGAGAGTTTGTAATTTCGAGATTTGCCGGTTTTCAGGTTGATTTCCGTGATAATTTCACTGCAGACACAGGCTATGTAGATTTTTTTGCCCATCAGCAGCGCAGCTTCCGGGCCGGGAGCGGTGGGATATGTGCGAATTTTTCCAGTTTTGACGGAAACAAGGGACACACCGGAACTGTTGCCCCGGATCATGTGGTTGGTATGGAGAATAAGAATATTGTTTCCGATGTTTCCTGCGGCAAAGGGCCATTTTGCTGTTTTTGCCAGTAATTTTACCCTGTCCTTTTCCGGAAATATTTCATAGACGGAGTCCCGGTATTCCGGTTCTCCGTTGTGGTTGACGGCACAGAACAGCCGACCGTCAACTGAAATTATATTCGATGTAACAGCTTTGTTTTTCATCAGAATATCCGGGTACGGACCGGTGGCTTTCAGTAAAATACCACTCTGATGCCCGGTTACGTCTTCGCAAACAATGTAACGGCGCTTTTTCCATCTAACGACGTTGGTGGGGATGCCAGGAAGCTGAAATTCCCGAATTTGTTTTTCTGTTTTCAGGTTCACGACTTCGGCATGAAAGAATCCATCCCGGGCAGAGAGAAAGGTGTGATTCACCAGTACGGTGTTTTCCCCGTAGGGAATCGCCAGAAACGGAGACTGGGAAACCCGGATGGTCGCGGTTTTTCCCCCTTTTTCGTTCATAATTTCCAGCCATGCGGCATCCCGGTTGAATCCCGCCCGGTGAAAAACCAGTGCCAGCTTTTTTTCGGGGACAGCGCAGATGTCGGAAACGGAGGCTTCCTGTTTACAGGCTTTCAGCACACGGACAATTTTATGCGTGCCCGAATTCCACAGCACGATTCTGTCTTTCGCCGGGTTCAGGAGTGCAAGGATTCCTCCCGCCGAAGCAAGGGAAGCAAAAAAAATCAGGGCTGCGGCAACTGCCGCAACCCTTTGTTTCATTCTAATCATTTATGCTGACAAATCACCAGCTACTGGCAACCGTTGAGGTGCGCCAGGAGTAGAAAAGTTCATCCGGGGCAACCCAGGTATCTGCGGGGTTGGCGTCAATGTCAATCCTTGCATACCACTTTGAGGTTCGATAATACCCCGCCCATACAAGCTGAGAGCAATAGAATTTGCTTGTGGACCATTTCCAGACCCAATTAAAGTTGTAGGGCTTACCCAGCTGATCTCTGGCATAGTCGGCAGCTTTTGCCCGGTAACTGGTTGAAAGCGGCCATGTATTAACCCGCATCAGGCGGCAATAGTCGTAGTCATCATTCCAGTGAGAGGCAGGTTCATAATGAACACCGGGGTTGGGATCACCGAAGTATGACTCGTTGGCGTTGGATTCAATGGTGGCATAGGTGCCGGTTCCGCCGTACCAGATTCCCGCATGTGCGTAAAACCCCCAGGCGGTGAACCCGTTGTGGACCAGCAACGCATCCCCCTTTCTTGCAGATGAAAAGTTACATGCATTGTGGCCGTCACCACTGCCGAACTTTGACTGTGCCTGCTCGCGAAAGACTTTTGCAAAATCCTTTTCGGATGGTATCCACCGGTTAATCTTTGCCATATCGGCAAAAGGTTGTTCCATTTCTTTTTCCATCGCGGCCTGAATCACCTTGTCCAGCATTTCAGGGGGCATATTTTCCCGTACATAAGCCGGAATCAGATCCTGATACGAATGGACGTACGGCAACTGAACCTGAACCCAGCCCCGTTGATGGAGAGTAGCCTCCCGCTCCGGTGGAGCCATCTGTTGTATTTTCTCCAACAGGTTCTCTTGACCCGGCCGATCCATGTCCCTTGCAAAAGCAAAGGAAAATGCCACCAGAATGGAAAGAACAAATACCAAAACTCGTTTCATCTACGCACCTCCAAAAAGGATAAGTTAATTTATTGTATATTGTAATAAAGTAAATGTCAAGGGTTTTTTATTTTCCGTTTGCCATTTATTGTTTCTCGATTTATCCTTCCTTCGTTTGTCTTTTCTTTATCCCTTGAAAAAGAACATCCTGTGCCCCATAATGAAACCATGAGTGAATCATTGAAATTATTTGATCTCAATAAACTTGGAGAATTGACATTTGCAGAATTCATTTCCCGGCCCAACCGTTTTGTCGGCGAAATTCAAGTAAACGGACGAACTGCAAGCTGTCATATTGCGGACACCGGGCGCTTAAAAGAAATTCTTATGAAGGGACGGCGAATTCTGGTCGCAAAGAACCCGGCCCGGCTGAAAACAGACTATCGCCTTCTCGCGTGTGAGATGGGCGAATGGGTGCTGATCAACACTGCCATTCACACCCATATTGCACGGGCCGCAATCCATAACGGGGTACTGGGGTTCATTCCAAAAACCCTGCAGCCCGAGGTGAAAACAGGGAATAGCCGGCTGGATTTTCTCGTGGACAACCGGTTGTTTATCGAATTGAAGGGAACCAACCTGATACTGGATTCCCAATGCCGTTTTCCCGACGCACCTACCACAAGGGGCCGGCGCCACTTAGAAGAGTTGATTCAATTAAAAAAGGGCGGAAAAGACGCCATGATTCTGATTCTCGGACTTCGAAACTGCCCCTGCTTCGTGCCCAACCGGGATATGGACCCCGCCTTTTCCACCACGTTTCAGAAGGCATTGGCAAACGGCGTTCAATATCAGGGATTTCGTGTAAAACTTGATATTGATACCGGGTATGTCCTGTCAAACGGGAAATTGCCCCTCTGTCGGGAGGTTTCCGGTGAATGAGCAGGCAGAATCCTTTCTTCAGTACCTGAAAGAACACAAGAACTACTCCCCGCACACCATCAGGAACTACCGGATTGACCTCGGCCAGTTCTTCGAATTTCTGGATACCTTCGAGCTGGAACTTGCAACTCTCGGCCGGGCAGAAATCCGGATGTTTCTCGGGGAATTGAAACGAAGGCATTTGAAAAAGACCAGTATCGCCCGGAAACTGGCGACACTGAAATCCTTTTACCGGTTTCTGAAGCGAAACCACCTTGTGGAGAAAAACCCCGCAGCACTGGTTTCATCTCCCCGGCTGGACAAACCCCTTCCTAAATTTCTCACCATAGCGGAAATGGATAAACTTTTTGAAATCATTGAAACGGATACCGTACTTGGGCTTCGAAACCGGGTCGTTGTAGAACTGTTTTATGCAACTGGTATGCGGATCTCAGAACTGGTTTCCATCAAAATGAAACAACTGGACCTGAACAATCAGATCATCCGTATTCTGGGGAAAGGCCGGAAGGAACGCATCGTCCCCTTCGGCGCACCGGCAGGGAAATGGCTTCGAAATTACATCCGAAAGCGACGGGATTTTCTTATGGAAAAGGGCCATCTTGCAGAGGAATATCTCTTCGTCAACAAGGATGGCATCGGCATTTCCGCCCGGGGCGTCCGTGGCATTGTTGACCATTTCCTTTACCTCGCCGCCGACCGTCATGGCCTTTCTCCCCACGCGCTGCGTCACACCTTCGCGACCCACCTCCTGGACAACGGCGCCGATTTGCGTGCGATTCAAGAGCTTCTGGGCCACTCTTCCCTTGCCACCACTGAACGCTACACCCACATCACCCACGACCGCCTCCTCAAAATCTACCGAAACGCCCACCCCCATCAGAAGAAAGGGGGGAGTGATGAGTGATGAGTGATGAGTGATGAGCAAATCAAAAGACAGGGAATAGCCAACTCTCTGATTTTTCTTACCCCTACTCCTACCCCTACTCCTACTTCTCTTTCCGCCGCCTGCGGCGCGTTGCGCCGAATATTGAATGTTGAGTGTCGAGTGTTAAATGAAAGAAAAGCGGGAAATGGTTCCCCTTGACCGCATTTTTCCGTCGTTTTTATGTTCTTGCAGGGAAAAATGCGCTATAATAGGCTTTCATTGTGTCACCGCCCTGCCTTTGACTACTTTGAAATCACAACCTAAGGATTGAAAAATTGAACCCTAAATCAGATGCATTCAGAAAATTCGGCCTCGGTGAAGACATTCTCGCCGCCCTGGCCCGGAAGGGTTTTGAAGAACCCTCCCCTATTCAGGAAAAGACAATTCCCATGCTCATCGAAGGAAAGAACGACCTTATTGCCCAGGCACAGACCGGGACCGGCAAAACCGCTGCTTTCGGCTTACCGTTAATTGAGCTTTTGAAGCCCCGTGCCGGCCATGTCCAGGCACTGGTATTGGCCCCCACGCGTGAACTGGCGATTCAGGTCGCCGAAGAACTTAATTCATTGAAGGGGAACCGGAAATTAGAGATTGTTCCCATTTATGGCGGTCAGGCTTTTTCGGAGCAGCTACGACGGCTGAAAAGAGGTGTGGACATCGTAGTTGGAACTCCCGGACGGGTAATTGACCATATCAACCGCCGAACCCTCAAAGTCGACAACATTTCATACATGATACTGGATGAAGCAGACGAAATGTTGAACATGGGATTCATTGAGGATGTGGAAACCATCCTGGAAACGACGCCAAATGAAAAACGCGTTCTCATGTTCTCCGCCACAATGCCGGACAGGATTCGACATCTCGCTGAACGTTTTCTCGGGGATTACAAAATGATTACCGTGGCAAAGGAACATCCCACCATTGCCCTGACAGATCAAATCTATTTTGAAGTATCTGAACGGGACAAGTTTGAGGCTTTGTGCCGCATCATCGACATGGAACCTGATTTTTACGGCCTGGTTTTCATGCGGACCAGGGTGGAGACCGAGGCTATCGGCAATCGACTGATCAACCGGGGATATTCTGCTTCTTTCCTCCACGGAGATATTTCCCAGGCACAGCGCCTGCGTATCCTGGACAGCTTCCGTAAAAAGCGAGTCAACATCCTCGCAGCTACCGATGTGGCCGCAAGGGGCATCGACATCCAGGACTTGACTCATGTGATCAACTATGCCCTGCCCCAGGATCCGGAATCCTACGTCCACCGGATCGGCCGAACCGGACGGGCAGGGAAAGAAGGAACAGCCATTACTTTTGTCACCCCATCAGAGTACCGAAAAATCGGCTTTATCAAGCGGGTAGCACGAACGGAAATCCGTAAAGAAGAGATTCCATCCGTTACGGACATCATTCAACTGAAAACCCGACGTATTCAGAATGATATTGAGGAAATTATTGAAAAGGAAACTTACAAGAAATATATTCCGCTGGCTGATAAATTGCTGGGGGAAACAGACCCCTGGACCGTTATGGCATCTATGTTGAAACTGGCGTTCCAGGATGAGCTGGACGAAAGCAATTACAAGGAGATTCGACAACCCGCACCGGAACGTCACGGTAAAGCACGGCTCTTCATTGCAAAAGGAAAAGCCGATGGAATGACGGTGAAAGAAATACTGAACCTCATCCAGTCAAAAGTAAGAATGGACTCCAGACAAATTCGGGACATCCGGATTTACAATAATTTTTCGTTTGTGAATGTTCCCCTCGCAGAGGCCGAAAAAATCCTCACCGCCTTCCGGAAAACACGAAAGAACGGCAAACCCCCTCTGGTTGTCAAGGCGAAGCCGGAAAGAAAGAAATAAGAAGGGAAGTGCACCGCGGCGTTGCCAGTCCCCGTTTTGCTCTCTCATTTCCAAGGAGGGGGGTATGCCAATAACTGTCAATTTGCCAGGAGGAACCCGCATTTCAAAAACTTGTTTTTGAAATAGGAACTTTCCCTGAAGTGTACCGTTGAGCTTGCTCATAAGGGATGCTTCTGGGAAAGTTCCGTGCTGCCGCTGAAGGCGGCAGTGCGGGTTCCAGCCCCCCAAAAACCCAAACACCCTCTGAACTTTGTGTCCTTTGTGCCCTTGTGCCTTTGTGTTGAATTCCCCTCCCACTCCGCTCCTCCCCCTCGGCGTACTCTGCGGCCTCTGCGGTGAGTCTCCTACTCTTCTTAATCCATGATGTTACATGCGTTCTGAAATTGTTAAAGATGAACTCTCAGAGTTGCCCTGTAAGCAGCTAACATCCAACACCTATCATCTTACATCCGGCGCAACGCGCCGTTCATCTTCCGGTAGATTTCCCCACTATGTTTTTCAGTACGTAGGCGGCCATCATGGGATTGGCAGCCAATCGGCGCTTGCAGTATGCCAGCGCATATTTCCATTTCTCCGCGAAGGGAACGTACAATCGGACAACCTCGCCTCTTTCCAGAAGTTTATGCTGAATGGCTTTCCTAGGGACACCCATAAGCATCTGAAATTCGTATCGGTTTGATGGTATTTTATTTTCTTCCAGGAATTTTACGCAACGATTGATCAAGGCTACATCATGGGTCGCAATTTCCGGGTAATGGCCATGCTCCAGCAGTAATTGCATATTTTCGAATAGCTGTTCTTTCATTTCAGATTTTTTCTGGAGCGCCACGTTTGCAGGTTCGTTGTAGATGCCGATGCAGGTTCGGATTTTACAGGGTTTTTGGGGCAGTGACAGGATATCATCCCGTGTACGAAAGAGCCGGGACTGCAATACGGTACCCACATTGTCAAATTCTTCCCGCAGTTCATGAAAGAACTTCAGGGTTACATCAGTGTAGGGATGGTCTTCCATATCAATGGTAATGTGCAGGTTGTATTTGCCCGCAGCGGAAATAATCTTCCGCATGTTTGCGAGACAATAGCCCTCGCCTTCAAAAATGCCGAGCTGGGTGGGTTTCAGCGAAATTGTGGCATATTCACGGTCTTTCAGCCGACGAACCGCTTCAAGGTAAATCTCCACAACCCCTTCCACCTCGTCGTGGTCATAGACTTCCTCTCCCAGCAAATCAATGGTTGAATAAAGGCCATCTTTTTCCCAGAACCGCTCCGCCGTTTCAAGTCCGCTTTCCAGGCCTGTTCCCGCCACATACGGGGCGGCAAATACCTTCACAAGCGGATTCGGCATCAGATTGACAATTGTTTTTTTGAATCCCATTTTTCTCCCCATTGGTTCATATCTGCCAACGAAAAGAATTATAGCGTAAGCTTGCAAACTACAACAGAGAAATTACCTCTCAATGTTTTTTTCATGGGATGGGAAAAGTTGGCGTAGGGGCACGAGAAAGGGGAGACAAAGGGTAAAACCGGGACCGAGCAAAACGGGGACTGGCAA
>Ga0190303_1000674_pt1 | contig 14136 bp, 4 predicted proteins | sample 48700701_MG_FD_161672 | JGI IMG/M metagenome (GOLD analysis project Ga0190303, IMG submission 161672) | Hydrothermal vent sediment bacterial communities from Southern Trench, Guaymas Basin, Mexico - 4870-07-0-1_MG | ecosystem: Environmental > Aquatic > Marine > Hydrothermal vents > Sediment ...
ATACATCTGACCAAAGCGGACCAAATATAACTGAAGATGATGTAACAATAGAATATATACTTGGTAATGACACCACCGTCAATAGAGTTGGAGAAAATAGTGTGCTCTTCATAGCAAGAGTAAAAGACTTGGACAAAAACAACGAACCAGAAAGCAATGTGAATGGAACATTCTGGATAACGAATGATGGTAACACTTACCTTGCTCAACCAATAAACCAGACAAATTCATCCGGTTATCTAAATTATTATTTCAAACCTGGATGTGACCCACTTTATGACATTGGAAAACAATATTGGACAGCCGGAGTTACAGATGGTTGTTATGTAGATGTTAACACATCAAGCAATTATACTGTAACAATAAATGGCAGTCTTGTAAATGATGTTACATATGTTTACAACGGCGGCGGTCCACTTGTACCCCCAATAAATGTAACAAAAACAGAAAATAATGTAACTGTAGAGATATCGGTCAAAGATGATTGTTCAGTTGAGCAAAGTGGCGCAAACGTAAACATAAGCCTTATACATGATAATACCGGAACAACATATCCATGCAAACCTGTAAATGATCTCGGCTCTGGCGTATATAGATGTGAAGAAAACACAAGCCAAATGAAAGCAAAATGGTATAATGTTTCAATTAATTCGTCAAAAGAATATTTGGGAAAGAAAGACTATGTAGAAGACCATGTTTTCTTCATTCAAACAAGGCCAGTTTTAACAGATTACACTCCATTAAACAGCCCAGGTGGATGGGGAGAGACGTTTTATTACAACGTCACAGTAACGGACGAAGATGAAGACAATGTAACTTTGAACCTGTATGTGAAAAGACCCGGAACAAGCATATGGCTGTTCAAAGATGAGATAAACCTTACAGCGCCGATAATAAATGAAACTGTGACATTAAATGCGCCATCTGGAACATTCGAATGCCCACAGCATTTGGGCACGGGTGAATTTAAATTTGAGGCAACCGATTCTAGACTCCTAACAAGAAATGCTATAGACAACTATGAAGTTGAAAGGGATGACATAAGGTTTGAAGAAAATAGGGGAGATGGTGGCGAGGTATGGAGAAATGGAACTGATTCATTACCCTTGAGCGTACTGGTTGTTGATGATGACAGGAATGTCTCAACACCATCTGGTGTAGATGCAAAATTCTGGGTAACTCTCAATGGAAGTGATTGGGACAATGGAAAAAACGCACAAACAAACGATAGCGGTTATATAAATTATAATTTCATGAATGAGTTGCCAATAGGACAGCAAAAGTGTGATTATTCTCTTGGTGTACAAAAATGGAGAGTATGGGGAAATGGAACCTGCTACAAGGAAGATTATTCACAAAATTACTCTTTGACAATAAAATCCAACTTAATACTGAATATAACCATTCCTGATGGTGAAGGATACCTAAGAGGTGACTTGGTACCAATATTAGGAAGAGTTGAAGATGATTGTTCCAATTACCCAAATGGAGTTGAAAATGCCACAGTAACCTATGAATTATTCAGAGGAAGCAATAAGTATACATGCTCTAAGTCAAACAATGCTGGATGGAACGAAGGCTCTGGTTGGTACAACTGCACTTGGGACTCATCTGCAAGGGCAAAGGGATATTATGATATTAGGATGAACGGAAGCAAAATATACTATGGACCAAACTCCACTACGAAAACCGATGCATTCTTCCTGGGAGAAGCACCAACCCTTTCAAATCCAGGAGTAGACCATGATGTAGGTGGATGGGGAGAAGAATATACATTCTCAGTAGTTTTCAGTGACCCTGATTATCACGACAATAATGTAAGCCTTTGGGGAAGTTACGATAACACAACGTGGGGCCTGATAGATTCCGAACTGGTAAAGGGTGTTGATAGGACAGTCAACTTTAATGACAGGTTTACTTACGAAAATATGAGCTCCATAAGTGGAACAGGCATAAGATATTTCAAATTCAAAACAGTTGACCCATTTGGATACTCAGATGAAACATCATCACAAAATATAACGCTCGTTGAAGACAACGTCACAGTAAGTGTAACTTCAAATACCGCATCGGAAGTTAGAAGAATAGGAAATCAAGACGCACTCCTCGAATTCAGAATTTATGACAGTGACTTGGGAGTTTATCCAAATCAAACCAGTGGCAAAATATGGGTAACAGAAGACCATAATAACTACACAATAAATTACTCATGCAGCTCCGATAATGGTTACTGTGGAATAAACTATAATCCAAACTGCACAACATCAGCTGGCGTACAAAGATGGGTGGGTGGAACAGATGATTATAGATATCAAAGGTTGAATACCAGCGAAACAAACCTGACAGTTATAGGACAATTAAATATATCCATAATCAATCCTATTGATGGAATAATAGTAAACAGAAACGAAAATGTCACATTCAACGCTACAGTGCATAACGACTGTAATGAAAAAATTAATGACTCAAGTGTTAATTGGTATAATGAAAGTTGGAGACTAATCGCCCAAGGATACAACACAACATGGACTGTGCCATCGTATTATAAATTGGGTCCATCAACTGTTTATGTGAATGCCAGCAGGCAGTATTATGATGTAGGAGCAAACAGTTCAAGCATCTATGTCTACGGATGGAGTGAAGTAGATGATATCACACCTGCAAATGGAAGTGACTATGTAGCTGGTTTGTCGGTGAATGTTAAGTGCCATATTAGAGATGCTGATGAACTTAACTCAATAGAAAACTACACAGTCAGATTCTACAAAAACGGCACTCTCGTTAAAACAACTCTTACAGAATCAGACGGTTGGGCAACATGGTCATGGTCCACAGCATCAGAAATACCTGGATGGTACAATATATCTTGCAATATAACAGACGACGATGAACTTTATTACAACACAACAGTTTCAGAAAGAAGTTCACTTATTTTCATAAGAAGACCTCTGATTATAGATTACATAAATACTAATCCTGGATCAATATATAGAAACGATTCTTACAGCCCCAACGAAACTAATGTAACAGTGAGAGTTCAGGATGCATTGACGGGACCTGCCGATGAAGCAAATGTAAGCTTCTACAACTCCACCAATTACCTAGATTCCTGTTTAACTGGTTCAGATGGAAGATGTTGGATAATGTATAACGCCCCAGACAATACAACACCAGATATATATACGATTTATATGAATGCTACAAAAACAGGAACGGAATCCTCTGAAACAAATCAGACAAATGTAAAAGTAATGGGTGTATTATATCTTAACATAACATCTCCTTTAAATGGCAGTGACTGGGGCAAGTCTGATATAATAAGCCTTGCCGCATCATCACACGATGAAAATGGCAATTCCTTGTATCCAAATGTGAAATGGTACAATGAGACTTCATTTGTAGCAGAGGGTGGCTCAACTACTCTTAATCTAAGGACTCAAGAAACCGGATGGAGAAACATAACAGCAAATGCAACAGATGATTGCTATAATTATCCTGGAACATCATGTTATGCAGTCGGAGAAGATAGTGTATTGATACTGGTGAAGAGTTTATCCAAAGTTGTATGGATAAAACCACCAGCACATGGACCACCATATGAAGAATTGCCTGTCTTGGAGCCATTTGATGCAGTCTGCCAAGTCAGGGACACTACAACTGAAAGTGGAATTCATAACTATCCTGTAGAGATGTGGTACACATGGTCCACATCATACAATTACATTGGCAAATTCTATACTAATCAGAGCGGTTACGTGAGCTATGAATATACTCCACAACAAAAGGGGACCCTGAAATTCAAATGCAACATAACAGACAATGTAACCTTACAATACACTGCCGATATACCTGAAACAGAAGCAACTTTCACAGTAAAGGACACAAGACCTCCTAAAATACTCTCAACATCTATAGTGCCGAACGAAAGTATTGAAGCAAATTTAAACTACACTAACATAAGCGCTATAATCACGGATGAAATAGGAATATCGTCTGCATGGGCAAATATAGGAATGCCAAATGGAAGTTATGTAAACGTAACCATGAACAGGAACTCCGACATAACTGTGTCAAAGCTCATAGAAAACGCATCTGAGTCGGAAAACTCAGGATTTAATTACACAGAGAATATAACCGAACCAGGAACCATGCAGTATTTCAACGTTACAATACTCAATTTAAACGGAAGTGAAATATACTTCAACTTAACAGTTAATGATGTATTAATAGCCTCAAATTATTCAGCACCAAACGGAACAAACACAACAATAGACGCCACTTTAAATATTTCAGAATTTAGCTTACCTGGCATTCAAACAATCAATATTACCATAATGAATTCAACTGGTTACACTTCCCAGGCAAAATATAAGAGTTACTTAAAATACAAAGTAATTTCTACAAGGTACATTGGTTCGTACGTGCCTCCAATTGGAGGAACCTACAACGCAACTGTGTATGCTAAGGATAACCCGCCGGAAAGCAATGTCAACTCAAGCTTTGCCGGATACTTTGACGTCTGGGGCAAAACAAGTGGACTTGTTGTAAACACACCAACACAAATTGTCGCAAGTGGTATATCACAGGTTGATGACTATAAATTTAACCTCTCAATAAACTTCACCAATAATGGACCTGCAACAGCATGGTTAGTCAACCTGACTGTGGATGATAATCCAAGCGGCTACATCGAATATAATGACACTTTCCATGAATGCGGAAACCTCACAGTAAATGAAACATGCAAATGGGGATTAGAAGTAACTGTTTTAGAAAAAACACCACCAATACTTATAACAGTTTATGGAAATGTAACATGGCGCAACCCAGACCTGACATTCAATTCAACTAAAAACTGGACTGATGTAATAGTAAGCGAAAACCCAATGATAGAAATAATAGAAAACTCCGTAGAAGGTGAGACCCCACACGACGCAACAACAGATGTTGGAAACATAACAACATGGTCAAAAGGTAACGTACCTATAACAAATGTAAATATTCAGACAGTCGGTGGAAATCTTGGGTTAGATTGCCCAGAATGTGTTGTAACAATATTTCCAGATGAACAGGGTATTTTAAATGCTGGCGAAAACTTCACATCAGATGTATCTATAGATATTCCAGCAGGACAGGATCCAGGCATTTACTGGACAAAGATACGGGCAACTTCAGACAACGCTGGATATGATGAGGCCCTGTTGAATGTAAGCGTGCCTTGGAACAGCTCTTGGACAAGAAACCCAGAGATGTTTGGAAACATACTTGCACCACTGAACACAAGCGGAAGTATTGGAACAATTCAAACAGACAACATAGGAAACGTAAAACTTTCATTTTCATTATATTCAACTGAGGATGCAGCTCCATTCGTACAGATATATCCAGCTGCATTTGACCTGGAAAAACAGGTTGAGAAGAATGCAAGTCTCTCATTCTCCATTCCGGGAGGTGCAACTCCAGGAAACTACTACGGTGAGATTAAAATATATGCAGATGATGAGAATGGTGATGATGCCACACCTCCGTATAGGATAGTTAATTTCACTTTGAATGTAACAGACATACCTCCAGCAATTGAAAATGTCAGCATCGAACCTTATGTATTTGAAATTTATTATGAATCTACAAATATATCATCAATCATAACTGATAATTTCGCTGTTGACAAAGCATGGATAAACGCAACAAGGCCTGATAATTCAAGCTATGTTGACTTCATGAATAATAATGAATCTTTGTATACGATAAATTATAACACTACAATTAGTGGTGTGCATTCCATAGAGATTTGCGCAAATGATACAGCATCACTGGTATCATGCACTTCTCCGTTCGATATAATTGCATCCGGGAACACATCCATTGAAGCAGTGCCCAATTCAACTCTTGTGGAAGTTGCCAACATAACAATCTATGAAGGTGCAAACTTCATATTGAATATTACAGCAAATAACACTGGATATTCAAGAGCAAAAGACGTAAATGTAACGATAGTGACTCCGAATAATATAAATTCTAGCAAAAGTTTAATTGAATTTGGACTGTTATTGAAGAATTCGTGGTCTTCAAATATAACAAACATATCTGTAAGAGAATCAACTCCACCGGGAGACTATCTTGTGAATCTAACAGCAAACTGGACAAATCTTGATAACACAAGTGATTGGAGTATATCAAATGTAACAGTGAATATATTGTCTAACCCTGTAATTGACATTCTAAATGATACAATAAATATAACAGCACAAAGCGGCAACAGCGACATAGAAAACATGACATTAATGTCCATAGGTAACGATGAAGTTGATGACATAACAATTTCTTGCATATCCGGCGAAGTTTGCCAGAACTTCACGGTAGAAATAGAGCCAAACTACATATCACTGCTACAATCTGGAAACATAACTTCGGTAAGAATTAACGTGACAGTTCCAGATAGCTATCCAACTGGAACTTACTCTGGAATTATAGGTGTAAACTCACAAAACACATCAGATTCTGTTCCTCTATACGTTAATGTTCCCTTGAATTTGTCCTGGTCGCAATCTCCAAGCGAGATATCAAAGAGAGTTATAAAATCAAAAGACGGTTCATTTAGTGGTGTAAATATAAAGAACACTGGAAACTCACCGTTGAGATTGGATATAATATGGTATGGAAATGTCACCCCATATCTAACAAAGAATGCCACAGAACTTTATCTTGACATTGGTGAAGAAAAATACGTTGAAATAAATTATTCTGCCCCTGATGTAAACCAAGAAAGTGTTTATACGGGATATGTTAAGAGCAGGAATACAACCACCACGCCAAGCGAGAAATCAACATTCCTGAATATGAGTGTATATCCATTCTCTGTTGACATAATAGAACCAACACAAACACAACCAGCAACAAATGTTACATATAATGAAACCATAGAAGCAAAGGTTAACGTAACATATGGATTGGTCTGGATTATAAGTGGATTGGACTGGGAAGTAAGAATAGAAAACTATACATCAAGCATAGAAGCCAACATAACAAATGCCCAGTTTTCTTCTGTGGAAAAATTATGGCACATAAACTTCACATCACCTGACCTTGAAGATAACCATGCATATAACCTTAACATAACTGCAAATTATACTGATAAAAACCTTGTACTATCAGACATTGAACATAATTCAATAGTTTACGTAGACACTATTGCACCATTGGTAAACATTTACGTACCAGAGAAAGTTGCCTCCAATTCCACTGTAGAGATACTTTCTAACGGCACAGATTCAGGAGGTATAAGAAATATAACTGGAATTGTTACATACCCAGACAATACAACAGAGCAGGTTGTATTTGATTTCACAGAACAAATTGGAAATGTCTACATGTACAAGCTTGACTTCTCAAACACATCACAAATGGGAATATATAAGATAAATGTAACTGCCTGCGACCTGTCAAGTAACTGCAACTCAACGAACACAACATTCGGGGTATATCCAATGATATGCTTTGCGGGACACTCTATAGACATAGAAGATCCCGATGAGCCCACCCTTCATGTTGGATTCAGTTTTTATGATCCCGGAACATCCACCTTGCTTTACTACATTCAATCTGACACCAATGGATACTACAATGAAACAATAGACGCAAGAAGCTATGATATGTATGTCAATATATGGAACGATTCATTAAAACTTTACGACAGCTCCATAATAAAAAGCACCAATGATCCAATGTTGTTTGGATACATATCTCCAACACTGATAGGAAAGGGCTCATTGAAAGGCATGGCAATAGAAAACACACTAAACTTTAGTGTAGCAAAACTGACGTTCGACTATTCCGAATTCAGTGATATAACTGTAAGCAATCTGGGCATATATTCTTGCGAAGACTGGGACAGATACTCGGGATGCGACGGTGACTGGACAAGATTAAGCTCAACTACAAACACAAATTCATCAACCATATCAACCACAATACGAAACAAAATAGAGAAGGCATATGCACTTGCAGAATATGTTTGCGGTAATGGTGTCTGTGAATATGACTACGGTGAATCCAGTGCAACTTGCCCGCAAGATTGTGTAGTTACCACCACTACAATATCGCCAGGAGGCGGAGGTGGAGGAGGCGCCGGAGGTGGTGGCGGAGCTGGTACAAGAGTCCCAGAAGAATTCAAACCAGTGCCTCTGGAAGTGAAAGCACCTGTAATAGACGTCACCATATATCCAGGGGAAAGGAAAGTATTCAGCGTCGAAATAACAAACAATAAGATGGCACCAATTTCAACAAGCATAGAAGCTGAAGGACCCGTATGGAATTTATTGGAATTCCAAAAAACAAACTTTGATGTGCTTGGAAAAAGCACTGAGGTAGTTGAAGTTGCAGTCGCACCATCAAATGATACACTACCCGGAGTATATACTGGAGATATTGTTATAAAGGCTGGTGGAATAACACATAGAATACCTGCAACAGTTGCTGTGGAGATACTGGAAGAGCCACTGCTTGATGTAAAAGTCAAGGCACTCACAACAAGCGTAGAGCCTGGAGAAGAATTTAAGTACGAGGTAAGTGTTATAAACATGGGGGCAACTGCGAAGATAGACGATATAGTGCTTAATTACACCATAAGAAACCTGGAAACCAATAAAATAATATCCATGGACCATGAAACCGTTGCTGTAGAAAACATAAAAACTCTGAGAAGGTCTATTAAAATCCCCGAAAATACAGAGCAAGGAAATTATGTAATAGATGTAAGAGCAAACTATTGGTATAACAGAAAGTTTGCAACTTCATCTGCATCTTTCAGGGTTTACATAGAACCTGTACCACTGAAAGTTTTGAGACAATTGTTCACATACTGGTTGACTTGGGTAATAGTTTTCATAGTAATACCAATATCTTACTATGGTGTGAAGTTCTACAGGAAATATAAGGAAACTAAGAAGAAAAAAGCTAGATATATATTCCCATTGTCTTATAAGGATCTCCCGCAACCAGGACCAAGAGCCATAGAACTTGGTCTCATAGCGGATACAAACAAGAAAGCATACTTCAAGATGGATGACTTAACAACACACGTTCTAACTGCTGGTGCCACAGGATCAGGAAAATCAGTATCAGCAATGGTTATTATTGAGGAGGTTTTAAAGAAGAAAATACCTGTTATAGTATTCGATCCAACTGCACAATGGACAGGATTCCTAAGACCTTGTAAAGACAAGAAGATGCTTTCATTCTACAAGAAGTTTGGACTAAAAGAAGAAGATGCCAGGCCATTCCGGGGTATGATATTTGAAGTGAGCGACCCCAACGTTAAAATCGATATGAGAGATTGGCTGAAACCTGGTGAAATAACCGTATTCACATTAAACAAGTTGACAACCGGACAGTTTGACAAAGCAGTCAGAAATATAATAGGTTCTGTATTTGCACAGACATGGGAAGAAAGTCCTGGATTGAGAGTTGTTGTTGTGTTTGACGAGGTGCACAGGCTTCTTGAGAAATATGGAGGAAAGGGTGGCTACATATCACTGGAGAAAGCATGTAGAGAATTTAGAAAATGGGGTATTGGGCTTATAATGATATCACAGGTTTTATCTGACTTTAAGGAAGCTGTCAAAGGTAACATATTGACTGAAATACAGATGCACACCAAGGGCGGAGAGGATATAGAAAGAGTAACAAAGAAATACGGGCCTGATTACGCAAAAAGAATAGCAAGCCAAGAAGTTGGTGTGGGGCTTGTTCAGAATCCTGGGTACAACAAAGGTAAACCTTGGTTTGTCAACTTCAGACCATTGGTGCATTCTCCACATAAACTGTTCGAAGAGGAATTGAATACGTATAAGAGACTTGGTAATGAAATATGGAAGATAAGAGAAATTGTTAAAAAGTTGAAAAAGAAAAAAGTCGACACAACCGATATAGAATTTGATTTGAAGCTCGCGGAAGACAAGCTGAAAGTTGGCTCATTCAGGATGGTAGAAATTTATTTAGAGGGGCTAAGAGATGTGGTGAAAAAGTATGAGAAAAAATAAACTGTTGATAACTTTGATAATATCATTTATTTTACTAATAAATCTTGCCAGTGGATTTTCCTTGGAATATGAAAAAGAGTTTATGGTTTTACCAGAGACAGAAAATGTATTTTACATAACAGTAAACAACTCTGGCGGTGAAAATACAACAATAAATATGAGCTGTGAATCTGAAATTCAAGTCGACTGCCCCGAAAGAATAGATATTTTGAAAGACGAAACTAAAATAGTTCCCATCTCTGCGAAAAGTGAAAATCCTGGCGTGTATAACATTAGCTTTAGAATAGGTAGTGAGAACGGAAGCTTTGAAATTATATCCACAAATACAATCAAATCTCTTCTAAATATTTTAGATAATTACAATAAAACAATAACAGCCATAAAAAACAGGAATCCGGAAAAACCAATTCCACAAGTAGCTGAAATAGAAGAAAAGTTGAAGGACGCCTATTATACCTACGAAAATAGAGAATATACAAAAACTAATGAATACATAAGGGAGATTCAAAAGGAACTGAACAATATATCAGCCAACGTAAGTATCAACGCGGGACTAAACGAAACTAAAGAAAAAACGGGAAGACCCAAAGGTTTTGAAACCTACTATTTGGCTGTCCTGTTTGTTTTAGTTGTTTTAATAATCATTATTATCTTTGTGCATAAATCAAAAAAAACAGAAAAAGTTGAATTTAAGAAAGACCTGTCGGACATAAAAAAATCTATTTCTCATAAAAGTCGCAGAAAAAAATAAGACTATTTAATTTTATAAACTAATAAGTTTAAAACTAATTATGCCAAAAGGGAAAACTATAGGGGATGAACTAAGAGAAGAAGGTTTAATAGTGGAGCCAAAGAAAGAGGATGAAGTTGAAATTGTGAAAAAAAATGAAGATCCTTTGGTCGACCTTACAATGAGAGTAGATAGGATTGAAGGAAAGCTTGATATAATAACCACCAGACTTGACGCATTTTCTCAGAATATAAGTGATGCAAATGATAAAATCGGTGACCTAAGAAGAATGGTCATCGATAGAGAAAAAACCTCAAGTGAGCTTGAAGCAAATTTCGAAAGAGTTAAAATGATAGTAGAAGACATTGATCCCGAAAGAATCGCTAGAAAATTTGAAAAATTTGAAGGAGAAATAGAAAAACAAAAAGGAAAAATAGAAAAAAATGAAACATTCCTAAACAAGTTTGGTGACAGGCTTAAAAAAATTGAAGATAATTTTTCTAAAATAAAGAGCTTTGAAAACCTGGTAAATGTCACTGAAGAAATAAACAAAGAGATAAAGAAGATAAAAGAAGATAAAAGGTATACAGATAAACTTGCTGCAAAGGTTGAGGGTATTTTTTCTGAAATGAAAAAAGAACTTTCAAGAATAAAAAAAGATAGAGAAACCATATCAAAAGTTGACGAGCTGACAAACAATATGATAAAAGATCTGGATATGCTTAAACTAAGGTTTGAAGAACAAACACTTAGAAAAGATGACCTTGATTCTATAAAGAGTGATATAGAAAAAGAAGCCAAAGAAGTAAGTGGAGAAGAATTCGTGTCACTAAAGAAAAAAGTTGCGATGCTGGAACTTAAAACTATGACCAAAGAAGAACTTCTGGAGGAAAAGAAAAAAACAATGGACCTTATAGAAAGGTTTAAGCACGACTATGAGAATAATGAAATAAGTGCAGAAAGCTATAATGAATTTAAAAAAGCAAGTGAAGAAAAACTAAAAGAAATAAATTCAGTTCTTTATGAAAAATGGGGTATAAAAGAACTGACTGGATTATTAATGGAAAATGTTCCCAAGAAAAGGAGGAGGATATTCAAGAGAAAAAAAGACAACACGGAAGAAATATTGAAGGAAGTTGAAAGGTCACTAGGAAAAACAAAAATAGATGGCATAAAAAGAAAAGAAGTTGAGGAATTGAAGAACATTGGAATATTCTCCCTTGAAGACATAAAAAGAGAGAACATTAGAAAAATAAAAAGTATTTTAAATAAGAAATCCTTTAGAATTATTATATCAAAACTCTTGAAATCTGGACATTTTGAAATTTTACCAGAGAGAGAAGAAAAAATAGCAAATGACCTGAAGGAATCTTACAAGAATGGATTAATATCCGATAACGCGTATGAAAAAAGTTTAGAAAAAATAGTAGATAGGGTGGTTATGAGTGTCCGATGATTTGGTGGAAGATGTTGTTGATGATGTTGTTGAAAAACTAATTATAGAAAATATTAAAAAAGAATTTATTGATATGAAGGATGAATTTGAAGACCTTAAGATAAAATTTGAGGAATTTAAAGAAGGGGAGAGAGAAATAAGAAAAGATTTCATTAACTCCAAGAAATCAATAAACAAAATCAGAAGAGAAATAGATACACTAAAAGAAAAGGTTTTTGATGTTGAAAAAATAAGGGATGAACTATTAAATATAGAAAATGTTAAAGATGAACTAATCATAAAGGAAAACAACATAAAAAAAGGTATGAAAAATATTGAAGAAAAACTATTTAAATTAGAGAGAATATTAAAAAAGGTAGGTGTAAATAATGGAAAAAAAATTAAAAGAAAATAAGGAATCAATATCAATGGAATCCCAAGCAGTTATAGAAGAAATCAAAAAAAGATTAAGAAAACTTAAGCAGGAAAGAGAACAACTGGAAGAATCCCTACTTGGAAAGGAAGAAGATTTGAAAGGAATGGAAGAAAAACAGAAAAACCTTAGGAAAAAGCTTGTGGAAATAGCAAAAGAAGAAGAAAGGCTCTCACATGTAAAATCAAAAATAAGAGATGCCATTGAAGAAATAGAGACAAAAATAGAGAAACTGTCTGAAGTATATTCAGAATTAGAAGGGCTTTGGGGAGAAGAAAACAAAAAATAGAATTATTCCTTTCCATATTTCTTTTTTAATTCTTCATATGTTTTTCTAGATATCAATCCGTCATCATATTGCTTCTTTATTGCCTTCAATATGTCAGAATGCTCTTTTATTCCATGGATTTTCTCCTCTTTCATTCTTTTTATTCCTTTGAGTAGTTTTACTCTATTCTGGACATGGATTCTTTTCAGTGCTAATATTGTAACAGATGAAATCGCAACGACTATAATTATTATTACATAAACCCATATCGGAACTATTGATACAATTTTAGGCGGTTTTGCCAGCGATAATTGATAACCAACCTCTTCCAATATGTTTCCCGCCTCGTCTAATGTCTGGGTTGCCTCTAGTAATTTTTTGTCGTTCAGGTATCTCTCACCTACGTCAACCATATTGGTTGCCTTCTCAAGAAGCCTCAAGGCATTTGATACATCACCACCCTCTTCACCAATCTCTCCAGCCTGTGACTCAAGCTTCTTGATGAGGTCCCTTGATTTTGCAATTCTTGCCTTCAACAGCTCCTCCTTAGACTCGAAAACATCTATATTGTAGGGTTGCCTTGACTCCGCTTCTCTTGCTATCACTCTTAGACTACTCATATAAGAGCCACGGCTTACATTTTCTGGAATTTCAAACTTGGTGATGAGATAACCGACAGAGCCTGGAGAGAGAGAAGATATATCCTTTATGGACTCAAACCAGTTTATTGGTATGTTTTCAAAGAAGCATGATATATCATGCAAATCTGATCCGCCCGTATTCTTAACTTCTAATATTATGTATCTGGTGCCTCCTCTTTCTATCATCAACTCGCTTGGAAGCACATTTATTATAGATAATTCTTTTGATATTTCCTCTTTTGGCGGGGCAGCGCCAGCGCCTCCTCCCCCACCCGGACCACCACCAGGTATCGTAGTAGTTGTTGTGGATTCTATCACCCTAAAACTCTTATTTGTCTGTATTGATGATTGCAAGTTGGAATATGTCATCTTTACGTTGAGATAATAATCCCCAAGAGACTGGTCAGAGTATATTGGCAAGCTTCTGTGAAAAGTTTTGTTTGTTGCTGGGCCAACATACACAGCTTCTCCAGTCACAGAAGCATACGTCTGACTTCCGTCAGAAATCCAATAATCCAGCGTCACATCCTGCCCAACGTCGCCCATATTCTCTATATAAATTTCAAAATCTTGTGTATCCCCCCTTGGA
>Ga0190303_1000675_pt1 | contig 14133 bp, 11 predicted proteins | sample 48700701_MG_FD_161672 | JGI IMG/M metagenome (GOLD analysis project Ga0190303, IMG submission 161672) | Hydrothermal vent sediment bacterial communities from Southern Trench, Guaymas Basin, Mexico - 4870-07-0-1_MG | ecosystem: Environmental > Aquatic > Marine > Hydrothermal vents > Sediment ...
TATCTATTTCATCTAATTTTTTAGCTCCTAAATATTTAGCTACAGTGGCTGAAATAGCCGAACGTGTTTGGGCTAAAATCCAAACTAATGCAGAAATAAAAGAACCAGCAATACCTACGGCTGCTAAAGCTTCTGTTGGATTTACCTGCATATTTCCAACAATAGCCGTATCCGTAATTGAAAGTAAAGGTTCTGCAATACCAGCTATTATAGCTGGTATTGCTAGTTTATTTATTCCTTTAAAAGTGATGTTTGACTCCTTATGCATTTAAAACTTTTTCGTTTAATCCCATTTGTTTTCATAGTAAAATAATTATTTTTTGTTAATAATCATTTCATAACAATAAAAAGGATATTCACTTTGATTAAGGAAATAAATTTTTTCAAGCTTTGTATAATTGCGCTTTTCATAAAATAACTGATTTCTTTTATTCTGACTAAAAGTATCTAACCTAATTGATTTGAAATTATTTTTTGAAGCATAATTTTCTGTGAAATTCATTAATTTCTGAGCGTATCCTTTTCCTTGAAATTTTGGTAAAACTGCTAAGCGATGAATGTATAAATTTTTGTGGTTTTTAGTTAACCATTTTACATTTTTATATTCTTTGTCTTCAATTTCAGTTAAAACAATAATACTAATAATCATATTACCCTCTTGTAATTTCCAAATTTGTTGTAATTCAATATCATTTTTCAAAACTTCTTTTGAAGGATAGTTTTCATTCCATTGAAAAATACCGTTTTTAGTCATGTGTTTTGCACAACTTTTTGTTAGTCCATATAATTGGCCTAAATCTAATATTGAAGCTTTACTAATCACTCCATTATTATTTTTTAAAAATAAATTTAATACTCTTTTTTACAACTTTTTCTAAATGAAAAGGCATTTTAAATTCATTCCAAGGTTGTGTACAACCTAAAGGGTGATTCATTTCTTTAATAAAAACTAATTCACTTTTTGAATTCCAAGAATGTATATTTTTAGCTTCTTCTGGCAATACTACTTCGTCATTTTCACCATGAATAATTAGGTGTGGGATTTTTAATTTTTGTACAGCCTTTTTTATTGTAAGTCGCTCCTCATTATCTTTAAAGTTTTGATAAAACTGATATAAATGGGGCATTTTTTGAAGCGTTCTTCCATTTAAAATATAGGAAATCCCTTGTTTTTTCCACTCTTCTAATTGTTCTCCTTTTGGAAAACGAGCACCATAATCTGATACGCCAGCCCAAGTAATAATTTTCTTTATTTTACTGTTTTCTGAAGCTTTAATTGTTACAATTCCTCCACCACGAGAATGCCCAATTAAAGTAATATTTTCTATATCAAGTTCCTTTTTAAAATCTGAATTAGTTGTAACCCATTCAATAATATCTTCTAAATCATCTAATTCTTTTATGAAATTATTATCTCCAAAAGCTTCTAAATCCGGAAAATCTATTGGGTTTTGTAATGTTCCTCCATTATGGGAAAAATTAAATTTTACAAAAAACAGGTTCTTATTTGCAAATTCTTCTGCAGCAATGTTCCAAGCGCCCCAATCCTTATATCCTTTATAACCGTGACAAAATAAAACAATTGGTTTTTTAGTGTTATTTTTTATATAAAATAAGTCCGTTACTATAGGTTTAGAATGATGCTTACTTTTTACTATACTATTTCTTGTTATTTGCATTTATTAAGTTTAAAATGGTAAATTTTGATTTTCAGTAAATGGAATGTTTGGATCTAAAATTTCAATTATTAAATTTTCAATTTCATTCATAAAATCTTGAATTTTTTCTTCAGAAACTTCATAATCCATACCTCTTGAATTTTCTGAAAAGTTTATTTTTAAAAATCCCGAATTTAAATTTTTAAATGAAATAACTCCACTTTGTAGCTGGGAAATAGGTTTATTTATTTTTGACGTGTATAAATATGAATATAGCATTACCTGCATAGCTTTTGTATATTTATAATCTTCACTTATTACACTAAAATCATTTATTTTCAAATCCTTGGCTTCAACTTTACCCGTTTTATAATCAATAATACGAGTTACTCCATCTAATTCATCAATTCTATCTACAATTCCTTTTATTTTTATTGGAAAATCAATTCCATTAATTGTTATCTCTTTTACTATCTCTTCCTCTAAAGCAATAATTTTTAACTGCCTATTTTGATTTAATAATTGTAATTCTTTCTTTAAAAATCGGTTAATATGATTTTTACTTACTTCAAAAATTAACTTATTTTTACCTATTTGTATGTTTCCTTTTTTATAATGTTTTTCAAAATACTTGATAAGTAATGTATTGCATTTTTTTTGCATTTCTGCAATATTAACTTTACTTAAAAATGCCCCCAAATATGGCTTGTACATTTCGAAAAGCACATCATGTATTACTGAACCCATTGTGTTTGCAGCAATGGTTTCTTCAACTTCATTATCTTCTTTAATTCCAACTATTTTTTGTTCATAAAAACGTATTGGATTGTAAATATATGTTGATAAAGCCGATGGCGAAATACCTTTAATAAATACTTCTTTTAGTTTTTTAATAACCTCTTTAGTTTTTTTAATTTGAATTAAAGGTGTATCAAAATGTTGAACTTTTGGACTTATAATTGTTTTAATAATATTTGGATTACTGATTTCAAGTTGTGTTAAAAAACGACTTTTTTCACCCGAACCATAACCATCATTTTCTGTATTATAAATTAAGTATATATTTTTAGCTCGTTGCAATAGTCGTTGAAAATGATAAGAAAAAATTGAATCTTTTTCTTGGTATGTTGGCAATCCAAAATGCTTTTTCACATCAAAAGGAATAAACGAAAAATCACTTTTCCCCGATGGTAAAACCCCTTCATTTACTGATGTTATTATAACTGTTTCAAAATCTAATGCTCTTGTTTCTAGCATTCCCATTAATTGTAATCCTTGTAATGGTTCACCTTGAAACGATAATTTTTCATTTTGTAAAATCTGATTGTAAAATAACGTTAGCGTTTTTAAATTGGTAATGTGGTTATATTTTATATTTAAAGTTTCTATTTGTTGAAAAATCGTATAAAAACGATATAAATATTCTTTTTCAACACCAACAACAAATTCTTTAAGTTCGTTTATTAAATCACCACATATCTTAATTACAGTGTTTATATTGGTTGAAAATTCAAATAAAGAAAATAATAATGAAAGTTCTTTTTCTTCAGTTAATGAAGTGTTATTTTTTAGTGTTTTTAAATCTAAAAATATTCTATTTTCACTTTTAATTTTAGTAGTTATTTTTTGAAGCGTTTCATTGTATAGTTTATTCAAAAAAGGATCATTTAATAGGCTTAAAACATCTTTATAGTAAAATTGCCCCTCTAATTCCTTATTAAATTTTTGTTGGTTTAAATGAAGTTTAAATAGCTTATCAAATAAATTTGCTGTTGGAATATCTTTTAATGAATATCCCATTGTAATGTTAATATTTTTTACATTATTTGGAAGTGAATTTAACATTAGCGTTAATAAATTTTCATCAGCCAATACTAGTGCTGTTTTATTAAAATTTTCTAATTTAGATATTAGTTCCCCAGCATATTTTATTTGTGTACTATTTTTTGGGGCTCCTATTAAGTGTATGTTTTGGGTTTTTAGTACTGCACCCTCAGTCCATAAAAAAGGGTTCTTTTTATAATAAGCCCATTCTTTTTTATATTTTCTAAAAAAAACACCTGCTTCATTTAAACTATTTAATATAGCTTCATTAGCATCCCAATAAATAGTTGCTATATTATTATTTAGTAATTCTTGAAAAATATATTCTTCGGCTTTATTTAGTGCATTAAATCCTACAAAAATTATATGATTTTCAATATTATTATTAATATAAAATTGTAAATTATCTTTAGCTTCTTTATAAATTAACCCTTGATAGCCAAATTTGTTTTTTTTAAGAGTTTTATTTAGCGCTTCATATAATAAGTGTAAAAATTCAAAAAATTGAAGATAATTTATTGCTAATTGGCTTGGCTTTTTGTCTTGAAACCATTCTTCTAATTTTTTTACATCTCTTAAATTTGAAAAAAACTCTTCTGAATTCACTAAATAGCTATCTATCTCATTAAAATCATGCAATGCAATTGTAGCCCATTGAGAAAACACGTCAAAAGATTCAATATTTTCTTTAGGAAGGTTTTGTTTATAAACATCGTAAAACTCAAAAAGTAATTGAGTATTGTCAATCAAACTTATATCTCCAATTTCTTGAATATAATTTTCAATACTTACTATTTTAGGCAGAAAAGATGAATTAGGTAATTTTTTTAAAATTTCTTCTTTTAAAAACACACAAGATCGTTGACTTGGTAAAACAAATATTAGTTTATTATAACTTTTTTGTTTACTAAATATATCTTCTACAACTCTTGAAATAAATGAATTCATCTTAAAAAATTATACTATAAAAATAAAAAAACCATTCGTAAACGAATGGTTTTTTTAAAAATTAAAAGATAAAATTTAACTAATTAGCTAATTTTACTTCAACTCTTCTATTTTGAGATCTACCTGATCTTGTATTATTAGACGCTACTGGCATATCTTCACCAAAACCATTAACTGTTAAGTTACTTGAAGAAACTCCTTTAGAAACTAAAAAGTTCTTCACTACATTAGCTCTACTTTCAGATAATTCTTGGTTACGTTTTTTACTTCCTGTACTATCTGTGTGACCAGAAACAGTAAATTTAGCCGTTGAATATTCAGCCATAATTTTTGCTGCAGTTTCTAACTTAGATGGTGTATCTTCAGTAAATACATCTTTTCCCGTTTTAAAATACACTGTTTTAAATAACTCTTCTAACTTAGCTACTTCAACTGTAGTAATTTCAGGGCAACCATTATTAGATGCTGAACCTGCTTGGTCTACACAATTATCATCTTTGTCTAAAACTCCATCACCATCTGTATCTGGCCAAGGACATCCTTTATTCCCTGCTGGACCTGCTACTTCTGGACAAGCATCGTCTTTATCAACAATCCCATCACCATCTGTATCAGGGCAACCATTATTAGCTTTAGTTCCTTTAACCGTTGGGCAAGCATCATCTTTATCTGCTATTCCATCACTGTCTGTGTCAGGGCAACCGTTTAAAGCTGCTAAACCTGCTGTATTTGGACAATCATCTTTTGAGTCAATAACTCCGTCATTATCAGAGTCTGGACACCCTTTATATTCAGCTAAGCCAAATACTTCTGGGCAAGCATCAAATTTATCATAAACACCATCTCCATCGGTATCTACACCTCCAAATTTAACAACTAACCCTAAAGAATGTTGAAAATAGTGTACTATGCTACTCTCAATAGTATTCTTATATTTTGTCTCAAGATTTAGCCCTATGTTTTCAGAGAACCAAAAGTCAATTCCTAAACCAGCATTAAAAGTAGCAGTTCCTGAATTATTTAACCAAGTATAACCACCCCCAACTGAAGCATAAGGGTTAACCCAGCTATCTCCAACTATTTTGTTAAGATCGTATTTTAAAGCCCCATCTAAACCGTAATAAGTCACTTCAGCTATAGTGTTGTCCCCAACTTCAGAAATTTTATTTAAAGTTCCTGCTGCTTCAATACTAAAACCATCATTTAAATACCTACCTACTGTAATTTTACTTACTGAAGGAAGAATATTATAATGGTCTCCAGCATTCACAAACTCATCAAACCAATTTCCATGTCCTACAAGTCCTGAGTTAGTAGGATAAAAATCTATAGCATTAACTCCTAAGCCTAACGCCCAAGGATTATTTTCATCTTGCGCATTTACATTACTGAAACCCGTAATTAATAATAAAGCCAATAAGGCTACTTTTAAATGTTTCATTTTTAATAATTTAAATTTAATGTTCTTTCTTATTTATAAGCTTGTCTTAGCTTACTTAACGACAAAAATACAAAATTATCTTAAATATAATATATTTTCATTTTTTTAGCTTTAGCTATCTGTTTATAAAATAACTTTACAACAATAAAAAAAGCCATTTCAAAATGAAATGGCTTTTTTTACTATTTTGCAAATTACTTATTTTATTTCTTTAATTTCAACTCTTCTATTGTTAAATCTACCTTCTTTAGTTGTGTTAACATCTATAAAACTAGTTTCTCCATATCCTTTTGCTAACAATCTACTAGCATCAACACCTTTATTAACTAAGTAATTTTTTACAGCATTTGCTCTTGCATTAGATAGCGTCATATTTCTTTCTAATGACCCTGTATTATCAGTATATCCATCAACTGAAAATCTAAATTGTAAATTTTCATTTTGATTTAATATAGTTGCTATATTATCTAAAATATCAGTAACACCTGGTCTAAATGAATATTTTCCTGTGTCAAAGTTAATTCCTTTTGCAGCCATATCAATAGTCTCCTTTTGCATGAAATTTTCTGGACAACCTTCGTTAGAAGCTGGTCCTGGAACTGTAATACACTTATCTAAGATATCAATTACACCATCACCATCATTATCAATATAAGGACATCCACTATTTGGTTCTGGGCCAAAAACATCTGGACATTCATCTTCAGCATCTGTTACACCATCACCATCTCTATCTGGACAACCTTGTAAAGTAACTAAACCTGAAACATCTGGACAAGCATCATCTTTATCTGGTACACCATCACCATCTCTGTCTGGACAACCATTAAATTCAGCTAAACCTGCTTCATTTGGACAATCATCACAACAATCTTCTACACCATCATCATCAGCGTCTTTATCTGGGCAGCCATTATACTCAGCAATACCAGCAACATCAGGACAATCATCATCTCTATCTCTAATTCCATCACCATCTGCATCAGATTTTCCAAATTTCCAAACTACTCCAACAGAGTGCTGGTACATTTCAAAATCTATCGGTGTATTCACTTTTTTATACTCGCTTCTAAGGCTTAATCCTATATGGTCATTAAACCAAGCATTAAATCCTGCTCCTAATTTAAATCCTAAACCACTTTCAGCCCCTAACGAATTCTGACCTACACCGGTATATAAAAATGGGTCAAACCATTTTGTATCCCCAAACGCATTATTTAAATCATATTTTACATTTAAATCCAAACCAAAAAATGCAGCATCAGATCCCGAACCCCAAGGTCTTCCAACTTCATTAACAGATGCGGCTAATTCTAAACTAAACCCTTTACCTATATATCTTCCTAAAGAAACAAAAGGGAGTATTTCACCTGAATCTCCATCTTTAATATCAATGTAATTTGCTCCAACAGTTGTCATCCAAGGATTTGCCTCATCCTGTGCATTAACGCTACTATAAGATACAATTAGTAACAAAGCCAATACGGCAATTTTTAAGTGTTTCATTTTCAAAATTTTAAATTTAATGTTCTTTTTTTTTAAGTAAGCCTTTTTTAGCTTAGGCTCTAGTGACAAAAATACAAAATTATCTCAAATATAATGTGTTTTTACTGATTTTCTACAGTACGCTAAGATTTTTTCCAACCTTTATGAAAGCATTTATTGCACTATCTAAATGCTCTTTGTTATGAGCTGCTGATAATTGAACCCTAATTCTTGCTTTTTCTTTAGGTACTACAGGAAAGAAAAAACCTATCACATATATACCTTCTTCCAAAAGCATATTTGCCATTTTTTGAGCTAATTTCGCATCATAAAGCATTACTGGAACTATTGCTGAATCTCCTTTAACGATATCAAACCCTGCATTTATCATTCCTTCTTTAAAATAATTGGTATTCCATTCTAATTTATCTCTTAAAGTGGTGTTATTTGAAATTATTTTAAAAACTTTTAAAGAAGCTCCAACAATTGCTGGCGCTAAAGAATTTGAAAATAAATACGGTCTTGATCGTTGGCGTAATAGTTCAATAATTTCTTTTTTACCTGTTGTATATCCTCCCATTGCTCCACCTAGTGCTTTTCCAAGTGTTCCTGTAATAATATCAACTCTTCCCATCACATCTTTTAACTCTAATGTTCCTCTTCCTGTTTTCCCAATAAAACCAGCAGCATGACATTCATCAACCATCACTAACGCATCATATTTATCGGCTAAATCACATATTTTATCAAGACTTGCTACAATTCCATCCATTGAAAAAACACCATCAGTAACTATTATTTTAAAACGATGTTCTTTTTTGTTCACCTCAATAAGTTGCTCTTCTAAAGAAGTCATATCGTTATTAGCATATCTGTATCTAGCAGCTTTACATAATCGAACACCATCAATAATTGAAGCATGATTTAATGAGTCTGAAATAATAGCATCATCACTTGAAAGTAGTGGTTCAAAAACACCTCCATTTGCATCAAAAGCCGCTGCATAAAGTATGGTATCTTCAGTTTTATAAAATTCTGCTATTTTCTCCTCTAATTGTTTGTGAATATCTTGAGTTCCACAAATAAAACGAACTGATGACATTCCAAAACCATGGGAATCCATGGTGTCTTTAGCCGCCTGTATTACTTCTTTGTTATTTGATAACCCTAAATAATTATTTGCACAAAAATTAATAACCTCTTCTCCTGTGTTTATTTTTATTACTGCATCTTGTGATGTTGTAATTATACGTTCAGATTTAAATAGCCCAGCTTCTCTAATTTCTTTTAATTCTTTTTGTAAGTGTTGTTTTATTTTACCGTACATTATTCTTTATTTTTTTACAAAATTATTGAAAATTAAACTTCTTCTACAATTATTTCATCATTAATATATACCAATAATTTTTTTTGAATAGTATAATTTAAATTTTCTAATACTTCGCTATAATTAATAATTTGTTTATGGTGTTTTTTATCCGGATTTCCAGTTTTATAATCAATAATCGTGACTTTATTATTATTAACAACTAACCTATCTGGGATAATAATTTTTTTATCTGAAGTTACTATTTCTTGTTCATTATACACTACATTATTTTGACTAAAATAGGTGTATAACTGTGGGTGATCTATTATTTTATTTAAAACTTTAATAATCTCTTTTTGTTGATTGTTATTAATTTCTCCTTTATATAAATATTGATTTATAACATCCGAAATGTTATTTTTTGTTTTAATTTTTGATAATATTTCATGAATTAAATTACCATAAGAAATTGCCTCTCCTTGATTGGTTTCCCAAAGCAACGATGAGTTTGCTACAATTGAAATATTATGATTTTTCCAAGAATTGGTTATAAAACTGGTTTGAGTAGTAGTTTTATTTTCTTCCTTAAACTCCTTATTAGTTCTTTTACTATCTCCAAAACTATACTCACTTTTTTCAGAGTGCCATAATCCTAGTTTTTTTAAGAAATTAATAAAAAGTCCTGATGTGTGGTTTAAATTTTCTTCATTTTTAGATGAACTATTTTTTTCTGTTACAATATATAATTGTTCAATTGGGCGTGTTAATGCAACATACAATATATTAAAATTATCAAGTTCTAAATCTTCTCTTTGTTCTTTAAATAAACGTGCCCCTTGTTCTCCTGTGTAATTTAACTTGTTTCTAGCATTTACCAAAATTGATTTTATTGAACTTGTTTGATTGTATGAATACCAAACTACAGGATTTAATTGCCTATAAATTTCAATATTATATGGATAAATTACCACTGGAAATTCTAAGCCTTTTGCTTTGTGAATAGTCATAATTCTAATTGCTTTTTTAGCTTCAGGAGCAACAATACTTAATTTGTCTTTTTTTAATTCCCAAAATTCTAAAAACTCATTAATTGATACATGTTTCTTTTGTTGAAATTCAAAAACTGTATCTAAAAAAAACTGTATGTTTGAATCTGATTCTGGTGCCAATTTAAAGCTTCTTATACTATATTCAATACTCTCATAAAATGAGCTTTGAATAAACTCATCATAATTAAAAAATACATTGTACTTTTTTAACGCTGAGAAAAATTGAAGGTTTGTTAAATTAACAAAACAACTAAAAAATGTATGTTTTTGTTCTTTTACTTTTAAATACTCATACAAAAAATACAAAAGGTTCATTTTATACTCCTTGTTTAATGGGTTTTGAAGCACTTTTAATAAATTAATAATAAAACTCACTTTTGAACTATTCTCTAAAAGCAATGTTTCTGATGAGATTATTTCAATTCCATTTTCAGATAAATAATTAGCAACTGCAATTCCTTGTTTTCTTGTACGTACTAATACACATACTTCATTTTTCTCAAAAGAATTATCTAAATTTTTAATAATATCTAATACTTTTTTTGGATAAACGAACTCTTTTTCTTCATCGTCTTTTTGTTTTTCAACAAAAGAGATTTGCACATACCCACCCTTATTTTTATTAAATTTTTGATTGTTTCCTTCTAAAAATAATTTACTAAAACTTTCGTTATTTAAAAATTGTGAAATATGCTTAAAAAAAGAATTGTTAAATTTTATGATTTCTGAATAACTTCGATAATTTGTATCTAAATTTTGTAAAGATTTTTCAACATGAAATGGGTTGTTTTCATTTGTTTTTTCATTAGAAGAAAGTGAAATAAATTGTGCTGCTTTTCCTCCTCTCCATCTATAAATAGATTGTTTTGCATCTCCAACTAACAGCAACTTCCCTTGTTCTCCTGCCTCATTTTCTGATGAAATAACATTCTCTATTAATGGAATTAAGTTTGTCCATTGTAACTCTGAAGTATCTTGCATTTCATCAATAAAGTAATATCTGAATTTTTCACCAATTCTTTCATAAATAAAAGGAGCTGGTTCATTTTTAATAGTATCACTTATTCTTTGATTGAACTCGGCATTCAGTAAAATGTTATTTTCACTTTTTATCTCTTGCAAAGCACTGTTTATATAATTTAATACTGCTAAAGGAATAAGGCTATTTAAAATTAAATCATTCAGTGTTTTTTGTTGAAATAAACTTTCGGACTGATTGTACAATGCTACCAATTGAGGAATAATTGCATCAATTGTATTTTTTACTAAAGCTGGTTTAGATTTTGAATAGAAATTTCCTTCAATTATATTTTTTTTAAAAGTATTTTCCTCAAAAAATGATACTTTTTTAGAAGGGTCTGATAGTGCGTAAAAGTGTTTTGGAAATTGAGAATAATAAAAATCTTTATCATCAACACCACTTGCACTTATAATTTTTAATCCATCATTTCCAATTACCAAAAACTGTGCTTCAATTTGTTTGTTTTCTTTTTGAAGTTTCTCTTTTAATTTTTTAAATTCATCTATTGAAATATTCTTTAAATCTCTTAAATGCTTTACATGATTTTCATTTAAAATAATTTTAGCAAATGTTTTAAGTTCTTTTGAAATATCCCAAGCTTTATCATCATCTAACTTTTGAATTGAATAACTAACCAATAAATCTGTTAACTCTTTATCTTCTCCAATTTTTGAAATTACAACGTCAACCGCCTCGTTTAATAAACTTCCAGCATCCATTTCAACTTCAAAATTCATTGGCAATTGTAAATCATGTGCAAAAGTTCTAATTAATTTATGTGTAAAACTATCAATTGTAGTGATACTAAAAGCCGAATAGTTTTGTAAAATAGCATTTAAAATTAGTTGTGATCTACTAAAAACGATTTCTTCATTTAAATTTGCTTCATTACAAATTACTTGAAGCATGTCATTTGGTTGTTTATTAGAAAACTCCTGAAGATTTTTAATAACACGCTCCTTCATTTCACCTGCAGCTTTATTGGTGAATGTTACCGCTAAAATTTGTTGAAATTTATAAATATTTGTGCTTGATAAAAGAATTTTTAAATATTCCTTAACCAATGTAAAGGTTTTCCCGCTACCTGCTGAAGCATTATAAACCTGAAATGATGTGACTTTTTGCATTCATAGAAGTTATAAATGCAAGATAATAAATTATAAATGTATTAATTAACCCCTCCAGTTAAATCTTGGATTAAAGTTTAATTTAAAAATCAACCCTATGCTATGTTGAAAATAATCCGTTGCTGTTGAACTAGGATTATGATTGTAATCTGATTGAAAATTGAAGCCAATAGTCTCTGACACCCATATATTAAATCCCCCTCCGGCAGCTATATTAAAATTAGAAGTGACTCCAATTTTAGAGTAACCTACACCTACAAGTACAAATGGGTCAAACCATACGGAATAACCAATTACGCGATTTAAATCATATTTTAATTTTGTGTCCATTGCAAAAAACGAATCGTCTAATAAAGGGTCTCCTTCACTATAATTGAATCCTTTTTCTATTTTATTTGCAGATAAAGAAAGTTGTAACGACATCCCATTTTTAATATATCTTCCAACAAAAACCTTAACAAATGCACCTGACATATTTAAATCTTCAATACTGCCATTAGCATAATCTTTAAAAATTCCTGTAATATCTTTTGGAGTTCTAATATCTACCGCATTAACTCCTGCCCCAACAACCCAATTATTATTTTCATCTTGAGAATAAAGCATCTGACTCATTAAAAATAAAAATGTAGAGAGCAATAATATTCTTTTGTACGCTAAATAATTCAAAGTCTTTTGGGATATCATATTCATAATACTTTTAAACGTTAAATATCTGTTTAAATTTTGCGAAAGGTACTAAAATGTCTTTTAATATTAAAATAGGTATAACCTAAATCCTATTTACATACTTTATAGCCTTTTTAAAACCTTCTAAATCATTATTATTTAAAATTAAATGAATAGTCTCATCTGCAACTTTTTCAACATTATCTACAGGAAATCCTAAACCAACACAAATACTTCTTAAAACTTTAGCCTCAGCACTAGATACTTCTTCATCAGCATATACCATTTTTCCTAAATCGTATAAACGTTCAATGCGCTCATCATAATTATGTGGTGTGTGGGCTGGATACTCCGAAGGATTTCATTATATTTATCTTCTAAAATATGAAATCTTTTTGCTAATCTTTTAAGTAATTTTTCTTCCCCTTCTGTAATTACATTATCAGCCATAGCTAATCTCACAATACTTGCAAAATGCTCAATATTTCTTTTTTGCTCACCACTTAAATTATAATCTGACACTCCCATTATATTAACTTTTTACGGCAAATATAAAAAAATCATCAAAAACATTTCATATTTAAATCGTTAGATTAATGTTTTATTGGATTTACTTTTTTTATTACTTCTTTAAAGTCCTCAACATCAGGCTCTTTTAAAAAAAATTTAATTGCTTCTTTTACTATTCCTCTTACATTTTCAATAGGAAAACCTAACCCTACTGCTATCCTATCTAACATTGAAGTTTTATCTATGGTTGGATTTCTGTCAATAAATAACATTTTTGTTAAATCATATAAACACTCTAAACGCTGACTATAGCTAACTGGTGGGCTTTCCGGATAATTTGTTGGATTCTTTAGAATTAATTTAAACTCTCTTTTAGTGATATCTAATCTACTAGCTAATCTTTTCAATAATTTATGTTCAGCAGAATCAATTTTATTGTCAATTAATGCAAGCCTAACAATGGTAGCAAAATGACCAATGTTTTGCTCATGTAATCCTGTTGGGTATAAATCTGAAATAGACATATCTATTTTTTTAAGTCATTAATTATAAATTTAAGGAATTATCGCTGAATTCTTTACTTTTTTCTATAAAATGCTACCTTTGGCAAAATTTGCAACTTTTGAGCAAACAACATGTTATTAAAATCTATGAGCAAATTGTTCAAGAAAAACAATTAGTTCAGTACTTATCAAAAGAGAATTACCATTTTCAAATTACGAATTTGGTTGGATCATCATTGTCTTTTATTATTTCTGAAAGCTTTAAAAAAGCTGAAAAACCATTTCTTTTAATCTTAAATGACAAAGAAGAAGCTGCTTACTATTTAAATGATTTAGAGCAACTTTTAAATGATAAAGATGTGCTTTTTTATCCAGGTTCCTACAGAAGGCCTTATCAAATTGAAGAAACCGACAATGCTAATGTTTTACTACGCTCAGAAGTTTTAAACCGAATAAACTCTCATAAAAAACCAGCAATAATAGTTACCTACCCTGAAGCACTCTTTGAGCAGGTTGTTACCAAAGCTGAGTTAAATAGAAATACCTTAAAAATAAACGTTAACGATAAATTAGGATTAGATTTTGTAAA
>Ga0190303_1000676_pt1 | contig 14130 bp, 19 predicted proteins | sample 48700701_MG_FD_161672 | JGI IMG/M metagenome (GOLD analysis project Ga0190303, IMG submission 161672) | Hydrothermal vent sediment bacterial communities from Southern Trench, Guaymas Basin, Mexico - 4870-07-0-1_MG | ecosystem: Environmental > Aquatic > Marine > Hydrothermal vents > Sediment ...
CCAGCGAGTTGGTCAATAATTGACCTTTCTGGGACGGGCAAAAATAAAGCGCAACCGGATTGCTCCAGCTGCGCCTCAAGATTACTCCAGCACATCCTTTATGGTTGGCTGGTTGATACCTAATAATTCTAAGACCTGCAGAAGCTTCGTTGTATCTTTTAGAGCTTCCACAGCTTCCTTCCGTTTCCCTTCAAGCAGAGCTTCATACCGCTCTACAGCTTCTTTGTAGAACAGCGGGGGAGGGAGAGGGTTACGATCTACCATTACTGGCAGGTCGTCCCAGTTTATCTCAAGACCTTCTACAGCGCTTTTGAAATCGTGGCAGGTCTCTTGCATAGTTTGGCTACACTCATCTCTTTGAGAACAGCTATTACAAGCTGTGATCTCAGCAATGTTTCTTATTACTTCGTGTTTGTGTATCATTCTTTTACCTCCTTTATAGTTTTCATGCCTTCCACGGAAGGCAAGAAGAGCTGTTTATTTGTAGCAAATGTGTTTTAACTTCTGTCGCTCATTTTCCAAGATTTCAGAGATCTTTTCAAATGGCTCTCTTTTCTCTAGGATTTTGCGCAATACTACTTTATCCGTTTCTGTTTTTAATGGCTTATTTCTATATTTATCAAGAGTAGAGTTTGTTAAAGCTAAAATTTTACGGATTTCTTTTTTCGCTCTTATAATGGAGACGTATATTTCACTTTCTGTATCCATATCATAAGCTCTGTCAGCTTCATTAGCATAGGGGACTGAAAAAGCCAGCCCGCCTAACAGTTCTTTTTCTATTTGTTTCTGCATGCTTTCTCCTCCTTGCCTTTCATGCCCTCCACAGTGCGCTCCAGTTTAGTTTATTTTAACTTTTCTGCGGCGAGTTTTAAGAACTCGTCCAGTTTTGCCTGATCTTCTGCCGTAAATTCCGGCTGACCAGGCAATTGAGCTAACTGCTTTTTCATTACCAGCCCCTCAAGGCTGATAACTTGCGAAGTTTCCTTTACTTTTTTGGCAAGAGTTTTGGCATTAGTAGTAGCGTTTACACGCTCACCCTGCCATTTGCCAGCTAACAAGTCTGCCCATCTATCTTTAGCAGCTTTGATTTTGCTACCGAAGTCACCGACCTTGCTAGCGCCAGTGTCGGAGAGCTTTTGTTTCACTCCGTAAACGACTAGTTGCCTTTGAACTTCAGTAAATTTATTGAAGTTTGGAAACAACTTTGTTAAATCGAATTCTACTGGGAGCTCAGTTGTTTTCTCACCTTCTCCGACTATTCTGACCATCTTGAGAATCGAGTCATTTAATTCCCATCTTATCAGTCTTTTTGCCATGATGCGCCTCCTATTATAATGGAGCGCACTATGGAAGGCATGAATTCCTAGTCAATCCGTTAGTGTCTCGTAGGCTCGTGTCCATATCCTACGAAGGATTGCCGAGTGCATGTTTCAATATCCGTTGTATATGGCGCTGGCGCTTTGAAACTCCTTCATGCGCCGACCGTATAACGGACGGAAAAAACATGTTATGTCAACGAACTGCCATATTATATTGCAAGGCTTATGCCATATAATGAAAATTTTTGAAAATAATGCGTAAGGTGTTGAAATCATTAACAATAAAAATTTTAATAAATTTCAATAAAATTCCTTGATAAAACAAATTCGACAAAAATGTCGAGGATTTTGAAATTTATATAATAATTTCAACCAGTTACAAAAATGTCGAAGATTCGACAAAATTGTCGAGCGGAATATGGTAATTACCGGAATGTTCGGCGCCTGTGTTTGGATGTTATCGGTAAATTTATGAACATTGCTAGGGGGGGATGATAGGTCATTTTTATTTAGCATTTCCGGCATGAAAAACCCCTTTTCCCCCCAAAGTAAAATTTTCAAAAGAGCTAAGCACGAAGCAAAGCTTCAAAGCCAAAGCAAGCCAAAGCAAAGCTTTGAAAGACTCCCCGAAATTATTTTCCACAACTACAAAAAATTTCTTGCAAACTATGAAATTTTGTGCCATAGTGAGGCTATGAATAAAATAGAACAACAATTGACAGAACTGTTAGAGCCAAAGCCAAAGCAAAGCTTTGGAAAAGAAGCTGAATTTCAAGTTCGTCGAGACTACCAGAAACTCACAGCAGTGTATCTCTGCGGAGCAAAAGAAGAGGAAGAAGAAAATTGTATTGGATTTCTTCCAGGAGCTGATGGAAAGTGTAGCTTCAAAGTACTTATGGAAGGAATGCAAACTTGTGTTCGGAGGAATTTTAATGGGCAGGAAACCAATAGATCTTGATATGGAGGCAGCGCTAGACCTTCTCGAACGAGGAGAAAGAGTTCCTGCTATTGCATCCGAGCTTGGAATTAGTGCTTCGACGTTACGAAATAGGATTGCGCAGCTTCAGAAGCGGCAAGGTCTTTTACTTCAATATCGAGCAATTCAATCTTTACAATTAACTGAGCTTCAGGCTAGAGTCCTTGAAGCTATTACTCCAGATAAAATCAATGACGCCCCGCTACGGGATTTAGTTATGTCTTATAAAATTCTTAAGAACAGCGAATTGACGATTGAAGGTAAGCCGAATGAAATTAAAGGGCTGGTTGCACATTTGATACATATGGAAAAGCAGGAAGCTGCATTAAAGAATGGAGTAGAGGGAGAGGTTATAGAATTTTCAGAGAACGAAGACGAAAAGTATTGTTCTCTTGGAGATTTAGATGACCAAGAATTTTAAGCAAAATGGTCAAATTTTGACTTTTCTTAGAAAGAAAGAGGTGAAATCATGCCAGTGAAAAGAGGAAATGTAGGAAGGGGAAGCAAAGGTGCTTGCGGAGGTAAGCGTCGGAGAGATGGCTCTGGCGGCGGTGTCGGAAATCGAGGGACTTCAAGGCAGCCAAAGAGAAGAAGTAAATGAACTTGCAAGGAAACGAGCTAAATCAATCTGTTGTTAAAAAACTGAGAGAATGGAAAATTTCTCCGATTCAATTTGTAAAGGAATGTATTCAAGTCACTCCTACAAAACAGCAGATTGAGCTGTTACATGCTATACCAAAAGAAAAAAGATTCTCCGTACGCTCGGGACACGGAACTGGGAAGGATGCAGCTGCATCGTGGCTAGCATTGTGGTTCTTGGTTACTCGACCGTATTCCAAAGTAGTTGTAACAGCCCCAACAAATCGTCAGTTGCGAGACATTTTTCTTTCTGAAATCTCTAAATGGCTAAGACAATCTCTTGTAGCTGATGAATTTAAGGTTCTAAAAGATTCAATTGTTAATAAGGAAGCCCCTAAAGAATACTGGCTTAGATTGATATCTCCTTCAGTAAGAGCTACAAAAGAAGAACAGGCTGAAACCCTTGCAGGACTTCACGGAGAGCACTTGTTTATTATTGTCGATGAGAGCTCCGGAGTTTCAGATCCAACTTTTGTTCCACTTGAAGGCGCAATAACTCAGCCAGATAATAAAGTTCTTTTAATCGGGAATATGACTAAGAATAAAGGCTATTTCTACGATACTCATTTTCATCCGACCCTAAAAAATGATTGGGTTAGATTTCATTGGGATAGTAGAGAATCTACAAATGTAGATCCTGCAATGCCTGAATATTTTGCTCGAAAATATGGTGTTGACTCTGATGTTTACAGAATCCGTGTTGAAGGTAATCCTCCGACACAAGATGAAAATACCTTAATTCCTTTATGGGCGGCAGAGCAATGTATTGGTCAGGAGTTTGAAGTAGCAGAAGATGAGCCACTTTATCTTAGTGTTGATGTTGCTAGATATGGCAGTGACGCTTCTATTATAATGCCCCGCAGAGGATTAAAAATTGAGCCTTGGGAAACCTTTCGCAAGCTCAATACAATTGATCTTGGCGGCTTTATTAACCAAACTTATCAAGAACTTGACGCTGCTGGTTGTGCTATAGACGTAATTGGAGTTGGAGCTGGTGTGGCTGATTGGTTAGAGAAGCATAACTTAAAAAATCTTTACCAAGTCAATGTAACATGGGCTTCAAGTGATATTACTAAATACCATAGACTCCGTGATGAGCTATGGTGCAGAGTTCGAGATAAATGTTTACTTGGAATGTACTCATTTCCTGACGTAAAAGTAAACGGTGAGAATGAGACTCTCGGGCAACAACTTGCAAGTGAACTTGCTACTGTTAGGTATTCGTTTAATGCTCACGGAGGATACGTCATTGAGTCTAAAAAAGATCTGAAAGCTCGAGGAATTGCTTCTCCGAATATTGCTGATGCTCTTGGATTAAGTGAATATTTTCATAACGAAGCTACAAAAGTATTTGCAAAGAAAGAGGAAGAAAAGCCAATTAGGCGAAATTATAGAAATGAAGCTTACGGCAATGCGGCTTGGATGGGATGCTAATGAGCCTAACGCATATTAAACAGCTTAATTATAATGAAGCAAGTAATGTTCTTAGAATTACATTCAAGGGCGGGTCAGTTTATAGTTTTCGTCCTGTTAATCCAGAGACTTATACAGAGCTAATTCGAGCTGACTGTTTAGCAAGAGCAGTTCATAAAGCTATACGAAAAGGAACTGTTGTAGGAGTAAGGAATATTAAATGACTATTTCAGAAGCAGACCGAAAAATCTTAAAAACAGCACAAGCACGGCTTAAAAAAGCTATTGAAGAAGATGGCGAAAACCGTAAGTTTGCTAAAGATGACCTTGAATTTATTGCTATTGAAGGTGCGCAATGGCCTGAAGCTATAAAAGCTGAACGTTTAGCTGCTGGAAGACCATGCCATACTATCAACAAAATGCCTGTGTTTATTGATCAAGTTGTTGGCGATCAAAGAATGAATAGACCTGAGATAAAAGTTGTTCCAGTTGATTCTAAAGCAGATCCTGAAACCGCTCGGATTCTTGGCGGGTGGATTAAACATGTACAGCAAATCTCAGAATCTGATGTTGCTGAAGATCATGGATTCGAGCACGCTGTAGCATGTGGTTATGGTGCTTGGAGAGTAGTTACAAAATATATTTCAGATGACTCCTTTGACCAAGAAGCCTATATAGAAAAAGTTGATAATGCTCTTTCAATTTATTGGGGTAAGCATAGTAAATACGATTGCTCTGATGCTCCATATTGTTTCCTTGTTACTGATATGGATAGGGATGAATACAAAGATACATATAAACGTGAGCCAATATCTTATAATGTTGCAGATAGTTCTTATGTAGAAGGATGGGCGACGAAAGATACTGTTAGAGTTGCTGAATACTTTGTAAAAGAGCCTGTGAATAAAACATTATATTTGCTTGAAGATGGTAGAGTTGCTGATAAATTAGAAGAGGGTGATATTGTAGTTAAGGAAAGAAAAACTAAAAGTTATAAAATTATGTGGTATCTCTTGTCCGGAGATGCTATTTTAGAGCGGCGAGAATGGGTTGGCAAGAAGTATATTCCTGTTATTCCTGTTTGGGGTAAGGAAATTAACGTTGCAGGTAAAAGAGTAATTCGAGGGCTTATTAGAAATGCCAAGGATTCACAAAGAGCTTATAACTATTGGCAGTCGATGAGCACAGAGACTATTGCATTGCAACCGAAGAGTCCTTATATTGCTACACCAAAACAAATAGCAGGACATGAAGCTCAGTGGCAAGAAGCACATAGGCAAAATTTCCCGTACCTCTTAGCAAATCCAGATAAAGATGCCCCAGGATGGCCGCACCGAGAACCACCTCCGCAAATGTCCAGTGCAATGGTGGAAAAGCTTCGAGAAGCTGATCAAGAAATTCGTGATACTATTGGATTACAGAAAGCTTCTCTTGGCATGGTAAGTAATGAGCGTAGCGGAGCTGCTATTCGAGAAAGAAAAAGAGAAGGTGATGTAGGAACTTTTGCCTTTATTGATAATCTTTCGAGATCTCTTAGGCATACAGGAAGAGTTCTTATAGATGTAGCTCCTGGAATACTTGATACCGAGCGTGTTGTTAGGCTTGGGTTAGCTGACGGAAATTTTACATTTGACAGTGTTAATATCGAAAGCCCAGATGGAAAGATTCTTAACGATTTATCCGTAGGAACTTATGATGTTGTAGTTACAGTTGGACCTTCATTTACCACTCAACGAGAAGAAGCTCAAATTTCTATGCAACAATTCCTCCAATACTACCCTGCCGCAGCTCCAGTAATCGGAGATTTGTATGCTAAGTTTATGGACTGGCCTGGAGCAGAAGAGGTATCGCAGCGACTTGAGTATCTCCTTCCTCCTGAGATTAAAGCTCAAATTGCTGCAAAGGAGGCAGAAAAAACAGGTGCTCCAGTCTTGCCCTCTTCTACTGAAGCGCCTGTGCCTCCCGAAGAATCTAAAAAATCTGAAGCTGAATCAGCTGCGCTACAGAAATTTATGCTAGAAGTAAAGGAATTAGAAATTAAACTTGAGCAAGAGAAGACTAAACTTGAAGGACTTAAAATTAAAAATGAACTTTTAGTTGGTCAATCTAAGGAGTCTATAAGAAAAATGGTAGATGAAGTTTTAGCAGAAAGTAGAGGTGAAACAAATGCCAGCCAAGAGTAAAGCGCAACAAGAGTTAATGGCTATCGCTATGCATGAACCTGAAAAGGTATATTCTAAGAATAAAGGAGTTCTTAAAATGAAAAAGAAATCTCTTGCAGATTTTGCTAAGACTTCAAGAAAAGACTTGCCTGAAAAAGTAGAAGCTAAAAAGAAAAAATCTGCCAAGAATTCCACTCAAGCTTCGGAAAAAGATTCATCTGAAAAAGTAGAATCTAAGTATAATATACTAAATAAGTTATATTATGCCGCAGATAAAACAAAGTCTAAGAAGACAAAGGCAAAAGCAAAAAGCTCTAAGTATTCAATTAAAACTAATTTAAGTAATGCTCTTAGAGCAATTTTGGAGGGCAAGGGAGGAAAGCTTTTAAGAGATATGGCAAGGAAAAGGAGGGCAAAATGAGTTTAGTAGATATGAAGTTACCTAAAAAGTCGAAAAAGGATTTGGTAAAGGTCGCAGACTATGAAATTGAGCGAGACAGGTATCCTTATGGACTTCAGCTTCGTTTTGAAAATGAGCAAGTAGAAGCATTACCTTCACTTAAAAATTACAAAGTTGGAGATAAAGTTAGAATAGAAGCTGAAGCAAACGTTACTTCAGTTCGGCAATCTGAATTACAAGATAAGAAAGCTTCTTATGTAGTTGAAATACAGATTGAGCGAATTGCTGTAGAGCCAAAGGTAAATAAACCTGCAGAAAAGATGACTCCGAAGGAATATCGAGAAATGCGGGAAAGAAGTAAGAAGCATGGTCAATAATTGACCTTTCTTAAATAATTATTAACCCAGCAAGAAATTGCTGCTATCAAGTCACAAGGAGGCTTGCGATGTTAAAAACTTTAGATGAAGTTCGAGAAGTAGAAAGTAAGGTAATTAACGGAGTAGATAATCCTAATATATTGTCTGTGGATTCTACTTCGCCAATTCAGACTGAGGTAGATGAAGTTCCTGCTGAAGAGTCTGCGGAGGAAAAGAAGGATTCGACTAAGAAAGAAGAAAAGGAAGAGGAAAAGAAAGAAGAAAAAGAGGAAAAGGAAGAGGAAGAAAAGGAAGAGGAAAAGGAAGAGGAAGAGGAAGAAATTTCAGGCGAAGAAGAAGTTGAAGAGGAAGAAGAATCTGAAACTAAACCGAAGCCGCCTGCAAAAGATTCAGTGGAAAAACGTATTGGCAAACTTACTAAGAAATGGAGAACAGCCGAAAGAAGTCTAAATTACGAAAAGTCTAAGCGCCGTGAGCTAGAAGCAGAAATAAAACGATTGAAGCTTCAAATTCCAGCAACGGATAAGCCTAAGCTTGAAGACTATGAAGATACTTCGGATTATCTTGAAGCCTTAACGGACTGGAAAGTTGAGCAAAAACTTAAAGCTCAGCAAGCTGAGGCTACTAGTGAAACTGAAGAAGCAAGTGAATTGCAAGCTGCAGATGAAATTGCAGATGAGTTAGATACTATCGCTGCTAAAGGTCGTGATAAGTATGACGACTATGAAAGTGTTGTTTTCGATAAGGATTTAACTTTAACTCAAGAAATGGTTGAAACTATTATTCAATCAGATATTGCAGAGGAAATCTTCTATTATCTTGGGCAAAATCCTGATATAGCTGCAGAACTTAGTGAGATGACGCCATTTAAAGCTGCAAAAGAAATTGGGAAATTGGAAGTGGAGATAACTGCGGGTATACCTAAGCCAAATGTTATGAGTAAAGGCGGAGGTGCTTCCCCTGATAAAACAGTTAAATCTTCGAATAAAAAGAAACTAACTAAAGCACCTGCTCCGATAAATCCTGTAAGAGTTACAGGAGCGATTGAAAAAGATCCGCTTAAAATGACTCCGAAGGAGTATCGGGCTTGGCGGGAAGCTAATAAGGAGTAAAAAGAAATGCCTTCATCGAATACGTTATTAAATCCTACAATTATTGCAAAGGAAGCCTTAATGCAATTGGTTAACCATCTTGCGATGGCTAGGCATGTGCATACGGCTTATAAAAATGAATTTGTTAAAGTCGGGCAGACAATTACTGTTCGTAAGCCTAACAAGTTCAGGGCTACTAAAAGCCAGACAAGATCGAATACGGATATCAGCGAACCCTCAACCTCCATCACGATGTCTACTCAGGCTCACGTTTCTTGGGCATTTAGTTCTGTTGAATTAACTTTGACTATTGATGAATATAGTAAAAGGTATATTTCTCCGGCTACTAATGCTCTTGCAAACCAGGTTGATGCGGATCTTTGTGAGTTGTATGCTGATATTTATAACTCCGGAGGTACACCTGGGACGACACCTGCAACGTTTAAAGTTCTTGGTGATTGTCAGCAGGCTTTGGATGACGAAGCTGCTCCTGACGAAGGTCGAGTTGGAATTTTGAATCCGGCAGCCAACTGGTCATTAGCTGATGGTCTTAAAGGAACTTTTGCTCAGCAAGTTGCAAAAGATATTATGACGAAAGGATTTCTTGGTCAGATTGCTAATTTAAGCCTTTATGCTGATCAAAATATTGTTCGTCATACTACTGGAGTATTTGAAACATCTGCAACTCCGTTGATGAATGGTTCTACTTCTTCCGGCGCAACTGAGATTGTTACTGATGGGTGGAACTCAGGCGCAAGTACTGTTAAGAAAGGTGATGTGTTTACTATTGCTGGTGTTTATGGCGTTAATCCTATGTCAGGAGCAAGCACTGGTATACTTCGTAAATTTGTTGTTACGGAGGACGCAACATCATCTGGCGGTGCTATGACTATTAAGGTTTCTCCAACCATCATTTCTTCCGGTGCATATCAAACTGTTAGCGCTCTTCCGGCTGATAATGCTGCACTTACCTTTATCGGAAGTGAAGATACTGCATATCCACAGAACTTGATTTTCCATCCTAATGCTTTTGCATTGGTTACAGTTCCTATCGAAATGCCTGCTAACGTTTGGGGAGCAAGAGAAACAGATACCGATGCTGGTATTAGTGTTCGTGTAGTAAAGCAGTATGATATTGATACCGACGAGGAAGTAATTCGTCTAGACATTCTGTATGGAGTGAAAACACTTTATCCTGAGCTTGCTGCACGTCTGTGGGGTTAAGCACAATTAACTGGCTTTGAGGAGTGTGCCAAAAACACTCCTTTATAATAAATAAAGGAGATGAAAAATGGCTTCAAATAATGAATTGTTGGGATCAGGCAAAGTTTCTACTAAAAAGAAAAAGGTAGAGTCTGAAGACTTTTATCCTACTTGGTTATATCATACGGATCGCCCAGAAGGTCAGATTGTTAAAACACAAGCTGATTTTAACAAGTTAATTAAAAAAGGTTGGGTAGACTCTCCTGTAAAGCTTTATGAAGAAATTACTGAAGAGGAAGAGGAAGAGGAAGAGAAAGAGGCAGAGAAAGCTAAAGTATCAGAAGAAGAGGTAAAGAAATTATTTAAGTAATAAAGTCAAAATTTGACTTTTCTGCGTTTTGTTCTTGGTTTAGCTGGTGTTTGTTCTCTGTGTGGTTGTTCTTGGTGTGTTGTTCTCTGGCGTTCTGTTCTTGGTTCGGGGTGTGTTGTTTCTCTGCTGGCTGTTCTTGGCTTTGCCTTATAGACCTTTTGAGGATAAGAAATGTTAGTATCTGATTTAATAAAGACAAGTCTTCGTAAAATAGGAGCTTTAAGTAGCGGAGAGGTTGTTGATGCTACTAGACAAGCTGAAGCATTATCTACTTTACAAACTATGCTTCGTTCTTGGGGAGCTTTAAGTATTAACATCTTTGCTACAGTACAAGAAGATATACCGCTTATATCAGGAAAGTATATATATACTTGGGGGTCTGAAGGAGATATAAATACTACTCGACCTAACCAAATTGTTGGTGCTTATATTCTTGATAATCTTAACATAACCCATCCTGTTGACGTTGTTTCAGAAGGTAAGTATAACAGTATCCGAGTTAAAGAAACAACTTCAAGACCGCATAGTCTATTTTATCATCCGACTTATCCATTAGCTAATCTTTATCTTTATCCTGTTCCTAATCTTTCAGAAACTTTGCATGTTACTAGTTTTAAGCCTTTTGTTGAAACTAGCTCATTTGGTTTAGCTGCAGATACTTTAGCTTTTCCTGCGTATTATGAAGAGCCCATTATATACAATTTAGCAATTCGATTAGCTCCAGAGTATGGAAGAGCTGTTTCTTCTGAAGTTGCTTTAGTTGCAAAGACTTCGTATGATACTTTAGTTACACTTAATGCTGCAAATCAAGTTGAGCCTGTGTATATATCAGTCCCAGCAAAATCACCTTATGGTGTAAGATATTCAATAAACTTTGGTTAGGAGGAGTTATGATTACTGAAGAAGAGAAAGAAGAAATTATAGCTGCAGCGTCGGAAAGAATGTTATTAGCAATACCTGAAGTTGTTGGTAATTTGATGAGTAATCATGCAGCTTTGCATAAGATCAATGTTAAATTTTATAAAGAACATCCTGAATTTGCTGAGCGTAAAGATGTTGTTCAGGCTGTTGTAGAGATGCTTGAGGGGCAGAATCCTCTTATGAAATATGAAGAACTTTTGGAGAAGGCTGTTCCAGAGATTAAAAGAAGATTACTTGCAATTAAAGATCTAGATACAACAACCAAGCCTGAAAAGATGCCAAGAGACTTTAAAGATGTTGACCTTTTACCTGAAGGAACAATTTAATGGCTGGATTTACTTTTACTATTCCTGCAGATCAATTAGCTAAAGGACTTAGACCTTCAAAACGAGTGCCTCGAAATGCTAAATACCTTGTTGAATCTAAGGGAGCAGTTGGGCGTAATGGAGTTTTGTCTGCTGTTGATGAGTTGGTTAGAATAGACACTAGTCTAATTACTGATTCTTTTCCCTTTCCACAACTTTTTGTGTTTACTAACTTAATTATTGTTTGCGGGCAGACTAAGATTTATGAGCTAACGGACTCTGGATTAGTTGAGAAGCTGACAGTTGCAGCAGGATCAACATGGACTGCAGTTGATTTTTATGACTATATTTATATGAGTAATAGGAAAGTAGCAGTAGTTAGAAATGCTGATACTAAAGAATATACTGAATCCATAGAATTACCTGTTGGTAATAGTATTCTTAACTACAATGGGCAAGTAATTATTGGGGCGCTTGACGCAATTATTTAAGGCTGTAGTATAATGGCTAATTGGAAAACATATAAAGGACAAAGTCCTTGGGAAGTTGAGCCTATTACGGACAAAGTTATTTATAATGAAGGAGATAGAATTTCATCTATTTCTAATCCTGTCTGGGATGTTAATCATGAATTTAGTGGTGTACCTGTAACTGGTAAGCATGTACCTTGTGGGTATTGGAGTAAGGGTCCAAGCGGAGGAGGAGGCTATGTTCCGCCTCCAACTCCACCAGCATCTTTAGTGTTTAGTATACTAATGGCGTATATAAATAATAGTCCTTGTTATGAGGCTGGGTCAGGGGGGCAGCACTGGGAATTTGGAATAGTCCCAAGCACAAAGCTTTATTCAGATGGGGTACTTTCTGATGGATATGACCTTCCTATAATTGAAGGTGATCTTGATGAGATTTGGTGTTGCATGTTTGATACTCTTCCAGATGGTAGGTTAGTAATAGCTAATGATTTATCTATATACCTGGAGACAGCTTATCAAAGTGGAGTATTCAATGTTGCCGCAACTATACCAATAAGTTCAGAAGCTTCATTTTTAAAGGTAAGCCCAGACGGGACTAAGATTGCATTTGGAATTGGTTATACTGATAGTCCTCCACTAACAGTTTTTGATGTTTCGTTATTAGATACAGACAATCCTCCACAGCTTTTTACTGATAATGGAGGAGGAAATTATACGCCAATTTCTGGGGTTTCGTTATTTAATGTTAATTATTATGATGCTATCTGGTGGAATGATCAATATTTGCTTATAAACACTGAAGAGGGTGGCTGGGATAATTCAATTATTGGGGCGCTTAATGTGTCAACAGGAAATGGTCTTAGTATTATTACTGGGTTTCCTGGAGCATCAGGGGGTGTGTGTCTTGATAATTATAATAATCTTATTACTGGTATAGGTAAGAGCTCTTCCGAAGATGTATATACAGGTAACATATATGCTTACCCAGCGTCAACTATCCAAGCAATTATTGATGGAGGAAGTAGTATTTCTTATTCCGATGGAACGTTTTTATGCAAGTCCCTTAGTGCTGGGCATATGATAGTTGATCAGAATAATTGTTTATTTGTAGGTGGAGGGGATTTTATAGGAGTTGGTTTAGGATCTGGTAGTGCTTCTAACCCAAATATAATAGGACATATAGAAAAATTCCAGTTGCTTTATGACGAAGAAGGTAACGTTTCTGTAGGAACTATGGAAAAACTTTATCCTGATCCTTGTGAAGATGATTCGGCAGCTGGGCCATTATGTAAGATTCCGAAGCTATAATAAATTAAAGGAGAAAATAAAATGTCAAGTACATTGTCAAATAAAATGAAGTTTTTGTTAGCAAGCAAAGCAATTGATTTTGCGAATGATACTTTCAAAATTATTTTAATGAATACAGGCTTTGTCTTTGATAGAGATACTCATCATGGCTATGCAGATGTATCAGCTTATGAACTTGCAACAGGAAATGGTTATACTCAGAATGACAAAACACTTTCTGGTGTAACAGTAACAGAAGATGACACTGATGATCGGTGCGAGGTTACTTGGAATAACGTTCAGTGGACAGCATCAGGTGGCTCGATTGGACCGACTCCTGGAGCGATTATCTTTGATGATACAGTTACATCTCCTCAAGCTGATCCTATTATAGGTTACATTGACTTTGGTGGAGACCAAACTCAAGCAGATGGTGGAGTTGCAACGATTGCTAACATTGAAGTTCGTATTGCTTAATTGATCTAAGAAAGGTCAATTTTTGACTATTTAACTGGGGTAAAGTTATGGCAAATGCAATAGCAAATTATGCTAAAGGAATGTTATTAGATGGGCAGATTAAGTCATCTGATACTTTCAAAATAATGCTGATGAAAAGTGGATTTACTTTTGACAAAGACACTCATAAAGATTATTCAGATGTATCGATAGATGAAACGGCTAACGGAAATGGCTATACTACTGGTGGGCAAGAGCTTACAGGTATGACAAGAACTGTTAGTGTTACTTTAGATAATGCAACTCTTGCTTGGAGTAATCCTGAGTGGGTAGCAAGTGGAGGTGCTATTGTTGCATCTGGGGCTATTATTTATGATGATAGTACAGATACAAATAACGGAGATGATTTTACTGATGCAATAATATCTTATATAGACTTTGAAGGAACTATAACTACAATGGATGGGCAAATTTTAAGAATTACTAATGTAAGTATTTCAATAACATAAGGAGTAAGAAAATGAGATTATCACTTGCAGTAAGAACATCAGAGACAACAGGTAGTGCACCTTGTTGGGAAATTTTTACTGGATCTACGCCAGGCAGAGTAAAAATACTTGAAATTGGTATTACGTTAGCAGCTGCTACTGCATCAACATTTGGACTTGGCAGACCCCAGGCAGGTGGAGTAACTCCTACTTCACCTGTAGATTTTCAAGTAGAAGATCCAAATGATGTG
>Ga0190303_1000679_pt1 | contig 14099 bp, 12 predicted proteins | sample 48700701_MG_FD_161672 | JGI IMG/M metagenome (GOLD analysis project Ga0190303, IMG submission 161672) | Hydrothermal vent sediment bacterial communities from Southern Trench, Guaymas Basin, Mexico - 4870-07-0-1_MG | ecosystem: Environmental > Aquatic > Marine > Hydrothermal vents > Sediment ...
TACAATTGTAACTAATTACGTTGTTACAGGAACAGTTATGTATATTATCGCCGTTCCATTAGTTTTACTTTATTTTGATTTTAGTATTACTAGTATGCTAATTATTGTGTTAATGTCTATTTTATCTTTTTTTAAACATTTTGAAAATATTTAAAAATGGTTTAAAAAAGATGAGTTAAGTTTTAAAGCAACATTAAAAAAATAAACAGGAATTTTATTCCTGTTTTTATTTTACAAAATGTATAGAAAAAAGCTCTTTTTAGCAAGAGCTTATTGAGCTTTTTTCAAATAAGAGGGTTTGAATCAATTATTACTCGTAAGGCGTAAAATCAATATTACTAAACGTATCCTCTTCTTTATCTTTGTACCCTGTAGCAAAGATTAAATCATATGTTAATTGTGGGTTATCAGCAGTTAATGTATCAATTGGAGAATAAGCAGTTTTTGCACCATCAATTGAAGGTCCACTTGTTAATCCAGTTAATCCGTCAACACCATCAACTACATTTTTAGCGATTTTTACTGAGTCAGCAACTAATTTAGAAACATCTTTAAATACTGTCATTGTTTGAGTTCCTTTACCTTTAAGAACATCTCCCATTAAACTAGCTAAAGTAACGTTTGAAGCATCTTGACCAGTAGTGAAGTAATTAGTGTAAGGTTCGCTCATTAATGCAAATTCTTGTCTAATCGCAGCTGAAGTATCATCATTTGGAGCTAATACAAAAATACTGTCAGATGTTTTTGTAAGTTGTGCAACTACTGCGGCAGCTTTAGTTCCAGCTGTTTCAGCATTCCAGTCTGTATCAACTGATAACATTGCTCCTTGTAATGCATCTTTTGCAGCATCATCAAATGTAGCTTCAGTGTATAATGCTAAATCACTAAAAGTATCATTAACATTTACGATATTAAAAATGTTAAGAACAGGTTGAAGTTCTTCCATTGCTCCACCAAAGAAATATGTAGCATTTGGCCAGTCTGCAACGCGTCCAGAAAAGATTGCTAAATCACATGGTGCAGTTTCTGTACAACCTTGAGCTTGTGCTTCACTTACTAAATGATCACCCATTGCTTTACCAACATTCCAACTATTAAAAGTTGTGTAATAATCAGCATGATCACTGGCTGATTTAGCCATACGGTCATGTGCAATTAATTGTACATCAGCTTCGTGTGCTGCTTGAACTGCTCCAGCACCAGAACCTTCAGTTGTTAGAATAATAACTTCTGCTCCTCTAGCGATTAATGCTTCAACATTTGTTTTTTCTTTAGATTCGTCGCCTTCTGAGAATAAGATTTCATATTCGTAACCTTTACCAAGTGCATCTAATTCTTTTTTAAAGAATGCACCATCTTGGTTTGCCCATCTTTCTTCTGAAGCATCAGGTAAAACTACACCAATTTTAATAGTTTTTGATCCTCCACAAGCAGCTAATGAAATAACTAGTACTGCCATTAATAATAAACCAATAATTTTTCTCATTTTCTATCTCCTTTTTTTTTATAATAAAGTACAATTTTATGTACCAATATCCTTTTTTAAATAAAATCTTCTTCTTTTGCTACTCGAATTTTTTCTTTAATTTTATTAAATTGTCCTTGGAAATCTGTGAATCTGTATTCATATTCAATTAAATCTTCTTTATTAAGTTTTTTTGCTTCTTTTAATTCTTTTGTAGCAATTTCAAATTGCTCTTTAGCCTCTATTAAATCTTTATGATATTTTTTCTTAGCATAATGAATTCCTACTAAATCAATTGATCTAACATTTCTTGTATAAATATCAAAGACAACAGCAAGTAATAATACTGACCCTAAAATAATCGGTTCAATATTAGCATCAATTCCCGCAAGTGCCATTCCATTTTTTAGTGACATAATAACAATTGATCCAATAACAGCATTTACTATTTTACCACTTCCACCACTAGCACTAGCACCACCGATAAAAGCTGCAGCAATAGCGTACAATTCCCAAAACGGTCCATGGTTTGGAGAAGTATTTTGTAATCTTGACACATACATTACCCCTGAGATTAAAGCTAAAACTCCCATTGATATAAAGACAATAACAATTATTTTTTCTACATTTATTCCAGACAACTCTGCAGCATCAGGATTTCCACCAACTGCGTATATTCTTCTACCTAAAGTTGTTCTTGTTGTCATTAAATGGTATATTACCACAACTACAACTGTTATTAATAACAAATATGAAATTCCTTTATGTGATGATAATGTCCATGATAAATATGTTATAACACCAAACATAAATACTAGTTTTGTAATAAAGATTTCTAATTTTTCATTAGGTATTCCTAATTTATCATTTTTCTTTCGACCTTTAATTCCTGAGAAAATTAATACAGTAACTAATATAGCGCCGATAATTAAAGTAATTATATCTACTCCACCAATATCATATGTTGTTAAATATCCAATACCTATTTTTTGAAAAAATACATTTGTAGTTGGAATAGTTCTATTATTCGTTTTAAGCATTAATAAACCTTTGAAGATAAACATTCCTCCAAGAGTTACAACAAATGAAGGAACTTTAATCTTAGCGATAAAATAACCTTTAATAATTCCAACAACAGATGTAAGTAATAATGCTCCAGCAAGAGCTAGCCAAACTGGTTGTCCTAAGTTTTCTACAGCTACTACTACATATGCTCCTAGGAAAGCTCCTATATACCCTACAGATAAATCAATTTGTCTAGTAACGATAACTAATGTCATCCCTACGGCTAAGACTGATACATATGCAGTTTGATTTAAAAGATTTGTAAAGTTAATTGGTCCAAGAAAAACCCAGTTTGTCATCGAACCAAATATAATAAAGATTCCTGCTAAAGCTATATACATTCCATAATCTCTAATATTTGTTCTAAACATTGAAATAATTGTTAATAAATATTTATAAACCTGCCAAATAATATTAGCAAATTTTGATTTCTTATTGTTTTCCATCGTAAGCCTCCTACACAGTTGCACTTTTCATAATATTTTCAGGTGTTGCATCCTTAATGTCAAATTCAGCTGTTTGATTTCCTTCAGCAATTACATAAACACGATCACACATTCCAAGTATTTCAGGTAACTCGGAAGATATAATAAGAATACTCATACCTTTAGAAACTAAATCATTAATAATCGTATAAATTTCGTATTTTGCTCCAACATCAATTCCTCTAGTTGGCTCGTCAAGTATTAATATTTCAGGATTTGAGAATAGCCATTTACTAACTTGTACTTTTTGTTGGTTTCCACCACTCAAATATTTTACTTGTTGTAAAATTGATGGTGTTTTAATATCAATATCTTTAACATATTGTTCAGCAAATAAATTTTGTTTAAAGAAATTCAAAATTCCATAACGTGATATTTTCTTTAAATTAGCAATAGTAATATTTTGACTAATAGTTTCTTCTAAAATTAATCCGTTAGTCTTTCGGTCTTCTGATACATATGCAATTCCATTATCAATTGCTTTTTTAGGTGAGTCCAAAATAACTGATTTATTAGAGACTAACACTTTTCCTGATATTTTATAGTTTTTCGGATTTCCAAAAATACTCAAAGCAAGTTCGGTTCTTCCAGCTCCCATTAATCCTGCAATTCCAACTACTTCTCCCTTGCGAAGTTTAATATTAGAATCAGAAACAATATAACGATTAAGTTCTTTATCAAAAGAATTTAAATGTACAGTTTCAAGTACTACTTCTCCACCTTTATAAGGAACTCTTTTAGGAAATATATTGTCTATTTCCCTACCAACCATATTCTTAATTATGATTTGTTCATTAACATCTTTCTTATCCATTCTGATAATTGTTTTACCATCACGTAAAATTGTTAATGAATCTGCGATTGCTTCTACTTCTTTTAGTTTATGTGAAATCATAATAGATGTAATTCCTTGTTTTTTAAGTTCTACAAGTAACTTAAGTAAATTATCGCTATCATTATCATTCAATGCAGCAGTTGGTTCATCTAAGATTAATAGTTTAACATCTTGACTTAATGCTTTAGCAATTTCAATTAGTTGTTGTTTACCAACACCCAGCGAACTAACCATTTGATAAATATCAACATCAATTCCTACCATATCTAAATATTTTTTAGCTAGTTCTTTTGTTTTATCCCAATCTATTACACCATTTTTAGATATTTCATGTCCAACGAATATATTTTCAAAAACTGTTAAATTAGGAAATAAAGCAAGTTCTTGATTAATAATAATAATGCCATCTTTAACAGAATCTTTTATTCCATGAAAGCGCTTAGTTTTACCATCAAAAATAATATCCCCATCATAGTTACCGTGTGGATATATTCCGCTTAACACATTCATTAATGTTGATTTACCTGCTCCGTTTTCTCCAACTATAAAATGGATTTCACCACGCTTAACATTTATATTTACTTCATCAAGAGCTTTAACCCCAGGAAATAATTTTGTTATTGATTTCATAGAAAGAATGTATTTTTGTTTCAAAAAATCACCTCATAACTTTTTATAAACTACTATAAATTTTGTAAATTTCAACAAAAATCTTTTATTAATAAATACATTTATTTTATAAACATAGTTTATCACTTCAACCATTGTTTGTAAACTTTTATTTTACGAAAATTTATTCAAAATACAATAAAATCAATTTTGATAAAGCTCTTTGTATAGAACTTTCATTTGTGGATATATTTTAATGAATTGTTGATATTTTATATCATATATCTTTGTATTTTCAGGCACTGGATAAAATACATCACTTAGTTTAACAATATTATTACATGCTTCATCAACATTAGGATATACCTTTAATCCTACCATAGCTAATATCGCTGCCCCAAGTGCTGGTCCTTCTTCTGTTTCGCCTTTTTGAACTTCAATATTTAATACATCCGCAATCATTTGAGCCCAAATATTACTTTTTGAACCTCCACCCGTTATTTTAATTCTATGAATGGTAATTCCTAAATTCTTAATTAATTCAAATGAATCTCTTAAAGCAAATGTTACACCTTCAACTATTGCACGATCTATATCCTCTTTTTTATGTGATAATTCTAATCCGAAAATAACACCTTTTGCATAAGGATTATTTATAGGTGATCTTTCACCTGCTAAATATGGTAAAAAGAATAATTTATTATCTTTTTTCGCTTTTAAAACTCTATCATAATAATCATTATAATTATTATCTTCTAATATTGATTCATTCCACCATTTCATAGCTCCTGCAGCATTTAGCATAACCGCCATTATATGATATTTTCCATTGGCATGTGCATATGATTGCAAGAAACTCTTATAATCAATTTTAAAATAATCACTTGAAACAAAAACAACTCCACTAGTTCCTAAACTAATACTACATTCTCCATCATTAACTATTCCTAATCCTATTGCTCCAACAGCTTGGTCGCCACCACCAGCAATAATTTTTACTTCTTGATGAATATTTAGATTGTTTTTAATATCTTCTTTTAATGTTCCTACTATATCATAACTTTCATATACTTTGGGAACCATATGTTTTTTTAATCCTAAAATATCTAACATATAACTACTATACTTTCTGTTTGCACAATCAAAATATAACGTCCCTGACAAATCAGATACATCACTTGCAAATTCACCTGATAATCTATAAATTAAATAATCCTTTGGAAGCATTACTTTAGAAATTTGTTTAAAAATATTTGGTTCATGTTTTTTTACCCATAATACTTTAGGAGCTGTCAACCCAGTTAATGCTATATTTCCTGTTTCTTTTAATAAGTTATCTATTCCTATTTCATTATTTAAATAAGATACTTCCTCAATTGTTCTTTGATCATTCCACAAAATAGCATTTCTTAAAACATTATCATTTTTATCTAAAAGAACTAATCCATGCATTTGTCCTGAAAAACTAATTCCTTTAATTTCTTTTTCATAATCTTTTACTAATTCTTTTAATCCGGATAATGTTTGGTTGTACCAATCAATTGGGTTTTGCTCACTCCAAAGAGATTTTGGAGCAAGTAAAGGATATTCTTTAGAAACTATTTTTTTAATAATACCTTTTTTTGAAACTAATATAATTTTTACTCCTGAAGTTCCTAAATCGATACCAACATACATATTATCTACCTACCCAAGAATATATTGGTTTAATATTGCTTCTAATAATTCTTGCTTTCCTGATTCGTTTTTAGATAATTCTTTTTTATTAAAAATATATTCTTCTAATTCTTTAAATCCTACTTCGTTAGAAACTATTTTTTTACCAATGCCTTCATCAAAGGAACGATATCTTTCTTTTAAGTTATTTTCAAAAACTTGATCTTCTAATAACTTAGCAGCAATTCTTAACCCCGCAGCATAAGTATCCATTCCAGCAATATGAGCAGCTAATAAATCATTTTTTTCAAAAGAGCATCTTCTTACTTTTGCATCAAAATTAAGACCTCCAGTTTTTAATCCACCTGCTCTTAAAATCTCATACATTACTAATGTTGCATCATAAATATTAGTTGGAAATTGGTCCGTATCCCATCCTAGTAATAGATCTCCTTGATTAGCATCAACACTACCAAGCATATCATTATCAAACGCTAGTCTTAATTCGTGATTCATAGTATGAGTTGCAAGAGTTGCATGATTTGTTTCAATATTTAATTTAAAGTGTTTATCAAGATTGTATTTTCTTAAAAAAGAAATAACTGTTGCGCAATCAAAATCATATTGATGTTTAGTAGGTTCCTTTGGTTTTGGTTCAATATAAAATTGTCCTTTAAATCCAATTTCGTCAGCGTAATCTATTGCCATTTGTAAAAATCTTGCATAATTATCTTGTTCTAAAGCCATATCAGTATTTAATAATGTTTCATAACCTTCTCTTCCACCCCAAAATGTATATCCTGAGCCATTTAATCTTTTAGTTACTTCTAATGCTTTTTTAACTTGTGCTGCACTAAACGCGAAAACATCTGCATTTGGACTAGTACTTGCTCCATTAACAAATCTTTTGTTAAAAAATAGATTAGCTGTCCCCCAAAGTAATTTTATTCCTGTTCTTTTCATTTCTTGTTCAATTAAATTTACTATAACATCAAGATTCTCATTACTTTCTTTTAATGTTTTACCTTCAGGTGCAATATCACGATCATGAAAACAAAAATATTCAAGACCAAGTTTTTCCATAAATTCAAAAGCAACTTTTACTCTTACTTTTGCTTTTTCTAAATCATCTGTTTCATTATCGTCCCATGGACGTTGCATTGTCCCACTTCCAAATGGATCTTGTCCTTGTCCAGTCATTGTATGCCAATATGCCATTGAGAATTTTAGATGTTCTTTCATCTTTTTTCCTAAAATAACTTCTTCAGCATTATAATATTTGAAAGCAAAGGGATTATGACTTTTAGATCCTTCATATTTAACTTTACTAATGTCATTATAAAACTCCATAATTACCTCCTAATTTTTATGAATATTATTAGCTATTTGAAAATCAGCTTTTTTTATTATATAATTTACTTGAAATTGAAAGGATGGTTTTATGAAAACTGCGAATTCAAAATCAGTAAAATTAATAAACACGAATCTTGTAATTGAGAAATTACTTGAGTTAAAAGAAACTTCAAGAATTGAACTTGCTAGAATAACAACATTAAATAAAACTACAATTTCATCAATTATTCAAATACTAATTGATAAAAAAATTGTTGTTGAACTTAATAAAAAGATTAAGACTAGTGGTCGTAGCGCAAATGCTATATCACTAAATAAAAATGCTGGTAGAATCCTTAGTCTAGATCTTCAAACGAATTTAATCTATGGAGTTATCACTAATTTATATGGTGAAATACTATTTGAAATAAATAAAGATATTGATAACCCAGAATTTAGTTCATATTTAGTTAGATTACTGGAAACTATCGATGAATTAAAAGATAATACCTATAATTCCACTTATGGAATAATTGGAATTGGAATTGGTGTTTATGGTATTTTATCAAAATCTAAAAAAATCATTTATACACCTTTTTCATCATGGAAAGATATTGAATTAAAGAAAATAATTACTTCCCATACAGGTATTAAAACATATGTTGAAAATGAAGCTAATATTTCTGCATTAGGTGAAAACATTTTCTATGCTCGACAAAAAAATTTAATCTCTTTAAATATCGGAATCGGAGTTGGTATGGGAATCATTATCGACCACAAATTATATACAGGCGAAGATGGTTTCGCTGGTGAAATCGGGCATACTATTTTAATTCCTGAGGGAAAACAATGTGTTTGTGGAAATAAAGGTTGTTTAGAAAGATATATTTCAGATACTGCCTTAATTGAGGAATATTATGAAGCAACTAGTAAAAATATAAACATTAAAGAATTAATTATTAAAATTGAAGAAAAAGATAAAATTGCTTTAAAAATTTATAAAGAATTTATTAATTATCTTAGTTTAACAATAAATAATATCTCGCAAATGCTAAATCCACAAACTATTGTTTTGAATAGTAAGATTATTGAAGCAATTCCAGAAAGTATTTCACTCATCAAAAACCAATTACGATCAAAGGTTATGAATCTTGATATTTTAACAACATCAAAATATCAATCAAAATCAAATGTCTTAGGACTAACTCATGTACTAATACGCGATTTTCTTGAAATTGATAATCATTATTAACGAACGTAATCATTGACTTCAAACTTAGTTTATCACTTATATTAAGTTTTGTAAAGGCTTTTATTTTATGATATTTATTTTAATAAAACCCCAAAAACCTAAACGGTTTTCGGGGTTTTATTATCATATTTCAATATCTACCCATTTTCTTAATTTTGCACTTTTATATATTTTTTCATTTATTACCATTTGACGATATCCATCATAAAACGATGCGTACAACGGGCTTTTTGTATTATTGTAGATTTGCTTAAAAACTTGTTTAAAAGCATCTAAATATCCCTCCGTATGCCCAGCTGGATAATCGAATATTGTAGATTGATTATTCATTAAATTATAATCTTTAATAATTATTTCTGATGATTTATCACGATGCCCTAATATAACATTTTCATGATTATCTAAACTCCATTGTATAGAAGATTTACTACCAGAAATCAATATTTCAATAGTGTTTTTTTTACCAGCACACATTTGCGAAAACAAAGCATTACCAATTGCTCCGTTACTTAATCTAAACATTAAAGAAGCAATATCTTCTGTATCAATTTTTACATTTTCATATTTTGAAGATTTCTCTGTACTAAATGTTTCAATATCTCCTACCGCTTTCTTACGTATTGGATACACTGTTTTAAATTCCGCTAAAACACTTACTATATTCAATCCAGACATATACTCAATTAAATCTATCCAATGTGATCCAATATCTGCGACTACTCTTGTATCTCCTGATTCTTCACTATTCAATCTCCAAGAATAATCTGTGTCATATAACAACCAATCTTGAACATACATACCATTTATTGTTATGACTTCCCCGATATCACCTTTGCTAATAATATCTTTAATATAAGCACAGGCTGGATATAAACGATTATGAAAGTTGACTGCGGTAATTAAGTTTTTATCTTTTGCATATTTTACTAATTCTATTGCTTCATTACTATTAAATGTCATTGGTTTTTCTAAAACAACATTAACACCTTTAGACATTGCGTATTTCGCAATGTCAAAATGAGTATTATTAGGTGTGCAAATATGAATAAAATCAAGTTGTTGTTCATTAATCATTTTTTGATAGCTGGTATAAGCGTACTCAACAAATAATTTTTTTGCTTTTTTCAATGAGTTATTTGTATCACATATTGCAACTATCTCAACATTACCAAGTCTTCTTAATGCTTCAATATGAGCTACTCCTACAAACCCTATTCCTACAATTGCGGTTCTTATTTTATTCATAAAAATTCCTCTTTTCTAGGTTGCTTTGTATTTTAATAATATTAATATTTTAGTTTTATAAATTTTATTCATCGTTTATCTTTTATAACAACTTTACTTTATCACATTTATAATTAAATTATAGTTTATTTTTTAAAATATATCCATAACCACTACTAAAATAACATTATTTTTACTACTATTATTAAACTTAGAAAATTAATTATATAAATACTTAGTTGTCATAAAACCAACAATATACCCTTTTTCTAATAACGATATTGTTATTACAAATCAGTGTGATATAATAAATTATAAATACATTATGGAGGTATATATCTATGAATGAAGAACTATATTTAATAATTAAAGCTTTTTTTTCAATTGGAGTGAATCTCGGAGAATCAAAAGGAGCTATCTCTAAAAAAGGCAATAGATTACTTAATGACTATAAACAAATCCAACTTCATGAATCCAAATACATTTATTGTGATAGTAACGAAATGGTCGGTAATGAACTAAATCAGAGATTGTTTAAACAACTTGATTATCCTAATGAGAATAGTTGTTATTTGAATACAAATCTTGAAGATAACTTAGAAGAGATTTATAGTATTGCTTTATCAAATGCTAAAACAATGAAAAAAGATATGAAAGACAAAAGGTCAAAAGAAATTATTATAACTCAGTTATATAAAGTTGCTGTAGATATGGCTGATGAATTGAATACTAATTTGCTTGAATCAACATTTGATTTAAATGAAGAAAACATTTTAAATGCTATTGAAGGGAAACAATCTATTGTTGAAATCAGACAAATCATTGAGACTATTTATACTAAACATATTATCATCCAAACAAAAAAGTATATTGAAAATAAGTTGTCTTTTATTCAACAATTAAAAAATAACAACTATACTAAAAGTATGCTTAAACTTCTTGAAAAAGAAATTAAAGAAATTGAAAAAGTTAAAACATTATTATCATTAGTAACTACAAGAGAAAGCTATGAATTATCTATTATTAAATTGTATGCTTGTTATAGTGTAGATACAATAATTGAAGAACAAAGAGAAATACTTACAAAATCTCAAGTTCGAAAATTAACTAATTTTGCTAAATCAGTTAAAAAAGATATTAATAATAAAAAGATAGATACAAGAGAATCAGTTACTAAAATTCATAATTCAATGATTAGAAAAAACTATTCTTAAGTAAATTAAAATGGATTCCAAAATTGGAATCCATTTTAATAGTTTTATAATTATCTATCCTTTTAATTTTCTATTAATATTAACTACATTAGTTAAAATATGTGATAATGCATGAAGAATGAGCCCCATAAAGATAACTACTATCACTCCAATAATAACACCAATAAATATAAAGCCTCCTTCTTCAAAAGCAAGAGCCAATCCTATAATAGCAAAAATTGCTGATAGAATATAAAAAACAATTGCAACATCTTTTAAAATATTACTAAACTTAATATATTTTTCATCTAAAATACTTTGTGATTTTTCATCCATAATTATTCCCATTTTATTTTTCAACTAAATTAAAGTTTATTGTATTTATCTGGCTTACCGTAAGCTTTTTCTATCGGATATTTTTTCTCGTTTTTATCAATTTTCTCATTCATAATTGTTTCTATATCGAATCCATAATGTTCACTCAATAATAAACAATAAGCCATAACATCAGCAATTTCTTCTTTGACGTTTTCTAAATTAAAATATGTATCACCATATTGATAATTAATCAATAATTCTGACGCTTCAATTACAATTGATTTTGAAAGATTAGTTGGTGAATGAAATTGTTTCCAATTACGATCATCTCTAAATTTTATCAATCTTTTAATTATTTTTTCCATTTGTTTTGCTCCTCATATAGTTTAAAATACTTATTTATATTTTACCTTTTTTATAAGTTCTTTGCAAACAATAAATTAAATTATCCTTATGCTTTTTTATACTTTAGAACATAATAAAAGGTGAAATTTATAATTTATTTCACCTTTTGTATTTTACTTAGTTATTTTGTATTTAATAAGTTTTTAATACAACTTATTTTTTATTTTCATTAACATAAAATGCATACAGTGCATCATATAGATAAAATTCTTTTTCAAGAGTTTCGTGATCAGTTTCACTGCTTAATCTATATCCTCTAGCAAATACATCTAAAGCAAAAGCTAATGGATCTTGGTCTTCTTTTCCATTATCCGCAAGATTAACTATATATTGAACTTTTTTTAGTGCAGGATCATCTGTAAGTTTATACTTTTTAATAATTGAATCAAAAGAACAATCATCACCATGATGCCCAAGTTCAACACCTTTCATATCAAAAACGATACCTTCTTTAATAGATGCTGGATCTACATCTCTAGCAACAAACTTAAATTCTGCATTTTCATCTACAAAGTTTTTAATTAACCATGGACAAGCAACTCTATCCACATGTACGTGTTCTCTTGTTACCCATAACATAATATATTCCTTCTTTCTTATTAATATACTTAATTATAATATATTTGAAAATTTAATCTATAAAAATAGAAAAAATATTTTACTTTTATATTTCTTGTGATATCTAAATCTATTATTTTACCGTAGTTTTTACATGCGATTTAAAAAATCTAAATTCTTTATTTCACTAGCTGCTTCTTCATCAATAATAAGTGTTAACTCAGGATGAAGTTGTAAAATTGATGCAGGTACTTCAGTTGTGATAGGTCCATTTACTGCTTCATTGATTACTTTAGCTTTTCTTTTTCCTGAAGCAATCATAATAATCTTTTTAGCGTACATAATATTCTTAATACCCATCGTTATCGCATATTTAGGAACTTCGTCTAAGCTATCAAAAAATCTTGAATTATCTATTCTTGTTTGTTCATTCAATTTTGTAATAAATGTCTCATTGCTAAGTGAAGCTCCTGGTTCATTAAATCCTATGTGACCATTCTTACCAATTCCCAAAATTTGGATATCGCGTTGTTTCCCAAGTAACTTTTTATCATACTCACCAGGCAATTCATCTAATTTTGATAAATCATTATTTGGGATATTAACGTTTTTTTCTTGAATGTCAATATATTTAAATAAATTCTCGTTCATAAACGAATAATAACTTTGCGGATGTGTCCTAGCTATACCTACATATTCATCTAAATTAAAAGTGGACACATCTTTAAAAGAAATTATTCCTTCATTATAAGCATCTATTAATTTTTTATATAACCCTAAAGGGCTAGATCCAGTTGCTAGACCTATATTCATCTTAGGATTTAATATCAATTCCTTAATAACAATTGCGGCAGCTTTTTGTGACACTTCGTTGTAATCTTTACATACAATTATTTTCATATTTTTATACTCCTATAAACCATTTTACTCTTGTAAATTCTTAAGAGCTTCTCTAATACTTCCATTATTTTTTTTAAGTAATAATTTGATTTGATCAATATCTTTAACTTCAGATATAATACTAAATATTGCTAGTTTTACAGACTTATATTTTTCTAAATATTCAACAGCGATTTCTTCTTTTACACCTGTTACGTCAATGACAATTTGTTGAGCTCTAGAAATTAACTTATTATTATTTAATTGAAGATCAACCATTAAGTTCTCATATACTTTCCCAATTTTAACCATAGATGCTGTTGTAATCATATTAAGAATAAGTTTTTGAGCTGTTCCACTTTTCATTCTTGTTGAGCCAGTTAATGGTTCTGATCCTGTAATTGCTTCAATAGGGTATTTTGCAACTTTAGCGATTTCTGAATCAAAACTAGTTGTAATACATCCAGTATTACAACCAAGCGAATTAGCATATTCAATAGCTCCTATTGGATACGGTGTTCTTCCACTTGCTGCAATACCAATAACAAAATCCTTTGAATTCAAATGATAAGTTTTTAAATCTTTAACTGCTTCTTCTTTAGAATCTTCGGCACCTTCAATCGCGACTCTTAAAGCATCGAATCCTCCAGCTATTATTCCAATAACTAAATCATTTTCTACTCCAAAAGTAGGTGGTATTTCACTTGCGTCAAGCACACCAAGACGTCCTGATGTTCCAGCTCCTAAGTAGAATAATCTTCCCCCATTTACGAATGTTTCCGTTACTTCATCAACAAGTTTAGCTATTTGATTAATAGCTTTT
>Ga0190303_1000681_pt1 | contig 14038 bp, 23 predicted proteins | sample 48700701_MG_FD_161672 | JGI IMG/M metagenome (GOLD analysis project Ga0190303, IMG submission 161672) | Hydrothermal vent sediment bacterial communities from Southern Trench, Guaymas Basin, Mexico - 4870-07-0-1_MG | ecosystem: Environmental > Aquatic > Marine > Hydrothermal vents > Sediment ...
AAGGGCAGCCAGGTTTGGGCTCAATTTTTTGGAAGCGAAAAGTATAAAAGTAACAAAAACTAAAGAAAATACAGCTGACAAGGCAATAGTTAGCCTTTCTGAAAAATTTCTCAGAAAATCCGAAGAGTGTGCTGTAGCAACTCTTGACAAGGAGCTTAAGAGAAAATTAAAAAAGATAGGAGTCAAAGTAATATATTTGAGAAACAAAAAGTATTTAGCAATGGGGATATAATGTATAAAATCGTAGAAGTTGAGGATTCGGTGAGGGTGCCTCCCGAAAAGCTTGAAAAAGATTTAGAGGTTGCCATATCGGAAAGTGTCCAGGAGAGGTATGAAGGCGTTTTCAATACTGATTTGGGCATAGTGCTTAACCTGGAGAGCATTGAGGAAATTGGCGAAGGCGAGATTATACCAGGGGATGGCGCAGTTTTCTTTCCGGCGAAATTCAAGCTGTTGATATACTACCCAGAGGAGCATGAGGTTACAATAGGGGAAGTTGTTGACATAACAGAATTTGGCGCTTTCATAAGGATAGGTCCCATTGATGCAATGACGCATATTTCACAGATAATGGACGATTATGTAAGTTATGACAAAAAGAATTCTGTCCTTGTTGGAAGGGACAGCAAGAAAATACTCAAGGAAGGGGATACTGTCAGGGCAAGAATAATCTCCATATCTTTTACGAAAGAGAACAAAGTTGGATTGACAATGAGGCAGCCCGGATTGGGTGCTTTGCACTGGATGACTGAAGCAGAAAAGAAAAAAACTCCAAAGAAGAAAAAAGAAGGGAAAAAGGAAGTTAAAAAGAAGAAGTGATTTTATGGTTAGGGAAAAGGTGTGTTCTGAGTGCAAAAGATTTGTTATGGGCGAGGTGTGCCCGGCGTGCAAGACATCAAAGCTTACAAGAAACTGGCAGGGTATAGTTATCGTTATAGATCCGGACAGCGAAATAGCAAGAGCTATGAATATAACTGTTCCTGGAAAATATGCTATATCGATTAATAGGTGAAGTTCAATGAAAATCAAAGGAACTCCGTTCCAACCTCTCAAAACAAAAGTTGGTGATATGTTTTGAAAGTCAAACAAAATCTCAAGATCAAAAAAGAGATTTTGAACTTTTCATTGAGGATATAGGTGAAGTTCAATGAAAATAAATATAATTGAGATAAGGGAGAATCCTCTTCTTAAGAGGAATGAGATAATTGGCATTATAGAGCATAATGGAATGTCTACTCCTTCAAAAGCTTCTGTTCAGGCATATTTGGCAAAGGAGAAAAAAATAAAGCCAAAACACATAGAAGTCAAGAGAATAATTTCCGGAGTTGGAAACACCCAATCAAGGATTCTTGCTTATGTGTGGAAAGAGAAAGAAGTTCCAATAATAGAGGAAAAGAAAGCCGAGGAAAAGGTAGAGAAAAAAGAAGAAAGTGCAGAAGAGCCCAAAAAGGAAGAAAAGAAAGAGGAAGCAACAGAGGAAGGGAAAAAGGAAGAAAAAAAGGTTGAGGAAAAAACAGAAAAGAAAGCTGAAGAGAAAAAAGAAGGTGAAAAGTAATGGGAAAAAAGAAATCCGCAGGTGAGAAGAAAGGAAAAAGGCCAAAAAGCAAGTCAAAACATAAGAAGGTGCAAATATGGAAAAAATATGAGGTTTCCGGTTCTCAGGTCAAAAGAAAGGGAGAACATTGCCCAAGGTGTGGCAGCGGAACATTTTTGGCAATTCACAAAAACAGGAAAACATGCGGCAAGTGCGGCTACAGCGAAATAATACAAAATAATAAATAAAACAGTTGTTCTTTATTATTCTATGATTTGTTTAGGAATCGAATCAACAGCGCATACTTTTGGGATTGGTATTGTTTCTGATAATGGAGAGATTTTTTCAAATGTTAAAGATGTATACAAACCTAAGAAAGGTTCGGGTATAATTCCCCAAGAAGCCAAGCAGCATCATGAAGAAGTCAAGGATAAAATCCTTGAGAATGTTCTCAAGGAGTCTGGACTAAGCTTAAAAGAAATTGATTTAGTTTCATTCAGCCAGGGCCCTGGATTGCCGCCATGTTTATGGACCGGACTGGAGTTTGCCAAAAAAATATCTGAGGAAAATAAGATACCACTCATAGGTGTTAATCATCCAATAGGGCACATAGAAATAGGAAAACTGACCACGGGCGCAAAAGACCCTGTGGTTATTTATGTTTCAGGCGGAAACACACAAATTATTGCCCTCTCTGGAGGTAGATATAGAGTTTTTGGGGAGACAGAGGACATAGCAATAGGAAATGCTCTGGACACATTTGCAAGAAAAGTTGGAATTCCGTATCCCGGAGGTCCTGAGATAGAGAAGCTTGCAAAAAAAGGAAAATACATAGAGCTGCCTTATGTTGTTAAGGGAATGGACTTGTCCTTTTCAGGAATAATTACGGCAGCTGAAAAACTCTTCAAAAACGGGGAAAAAATAGAGGATGTTTGTTTTTCGTTGCAGGAAACCTGCTTTGCAATGCTTGTGGAGGTTACCGAGAGGGCGATGGCACACACCGGAAAAAAAGAAGCTCTTCTGACAGGTGGAGTTGCGGCAAACAAGAGGCTAATAGAAATGCTGAACACTATGTGCAGGGAGAGAGAAGCAAAATTCTATGCGGTTCCTATGGAATATTCTGGTGACAATGGTGCCATGATTGCATGGGCCGGCATACTTGCATACAAGTCTGGGGAAAGAATCAAGGAATTGAAGCCAATTTCAAGATGGAGAACCGACGAAGTTGAAGTAAAGTGGATGTAACTTCTTACTGTGTTTTTGGCATAATTGTTATTGTTTGTTTGCATTCTTTTATTAGCTCCCCATCACTGTACATCTGGACAACAATGTCCCATGGAGTTGAAGGTTGGCCCTCTATATAGTCGCCGTAAACTGAAAACTCTTTCCTGCCTGAAGTTGCCCCATTTGGCTCTAAAGTAATATTAAAGGATTTTATTTTTTCTCCATTTCTTTCAACTGTGACATCATCTGGATAAACGAATACCAGTTGGACATTTTTTGCATCGTTTTCATTATTCTCTACATTTATCCAGAGGCTTGTCATCTGGTCTTCCCTTATCTTTGGGTGCTGTAGTTTGCACTCCTTGAATTTGAGTCCACTGCTGACGCATCCACTGGCAAAGACTACCAGTATTGCCAATGCAATTGCAAAAAATTTCTTCATGTGATTATTTATTAATTCCTTTTTTTAAATAATTTATATGAACACCACAAATGTCATAGGAAGGGGAGCCGAGGCTGTTCTTTATCTGGATGATTCGGGAAAGCTGGTAAAGGAAAGAATAAAAAAAAGGTACAGGATAAAGGAGATTGACGAATTACTTAGAAAAAGAAGAACCAGACTGGAGTCCAGAATCCTGATAAGGGCTAAGAGAATTGGTGTTAACACTCCCACAGTTTTCAAAACAGGGGATTACAAAATATTTATGGAATTCATTGATGGTGAGAGACTTAAAGAACTGCTCAACAAGACGAGTCCCAGGAATTATTTGGCAGAAGAAATCGGGAAAATTGTGGGGAGATTGCATTCGTCGGGGATAATTCATGGGGACCTGACAACCTCAAACATGATTTTGAAGGACAATAAAATTTATCTGATAGATTTTGGCCTGGCTTATCATTCTTCTTCTGTTGAAAACCAAGCCATAGACTTGCATCTTCTTCATCAGGCATACCAAAGCACTCATTTCAAATATTTGGAAAAGCTTTGGTCTAACACCATAAAGGGATACAAAAAGACGTTTGACAAATGGGAGCCTGTTTTGAAAAGATTGGAACAGATAAGAAAGAGGGGAAGATACTCCAAGAGATAAACTTTTAAATATAAATTTTCTCTATTCTTATTATGAAATTCAAGGAATCATTCAAATGGGATACAAAGGCAGACAAGACTGAAAGCATATCATTCATAATCTTGATAATTGCTGCCATACTTACGGTTGTTGGAATTTCTGTTGGGACATTCATTCCCGGTATTCCAGTCGTTATGGCTATAGTTGGTGCTTTCCTTGTTTTAGTGGGTATAGTGATTTACATCGCATCAGAAATACTAAGGGTTTTTGAGAAAAAGAAATAAGCTTAAATAATTTACTACTTATAAATGAAATATGATTAATGATATTAATGATTATTCAGAGGTTAATAATGGCAACGCTATCCCGGAATTTAACGAGGAATTATTGAAAAAATATAAAGGTTTGAAATATGCAAAAGGAGAAAATACTTTGTTCTTCTCTGTTAGGAATGTTTTAATAGAAGTTGCAATTGACGGAATATCTTACAGGAGCTTCGTAATAATTGAAAATGATGATAAAGGAGATACCACGATGATTTCAGAATATGCACAGAGGCGAGCCGATGTAATTGCGAAAGAAGTTTTTCCAGAGATAGGCAGAGAAAACATTAAAAGACTATACAACGAACACAAGATTGATTGTTTTGCTGGAAGAATTGGAGATGAAAATGTTCTTTTCAACAGAGTAAATCTTCCTGCTATGACAATAAAAAAATATTACGATGAATTGAGCGATGGTGTTTTAGATGAAATTTTGAAGAAGGCGGCTCATTTTTATTTAGTGAGTGAGGAGGAGCTTACTGAAGCCTTGCAAGATTTTACTAATGATTCTAAAACAGAACTATCAATAAAGAAGGACTTGCCTAAGAAAATAAAAGAATGCTTTTCCTAAAAACATTTAAATATGTTTGATTAGAAATAATCATATTCAAAGATTAAGCTGGCTTTAAGCGGGCTTAAGTCGAGGTGATTTGTGAATGTCAAGAATGTATTCAAGAAAACATGGTAAATCCGGCTCTAAAAGGCCTTTGAGAACAAAGGCTCCAAAATGGATAAGATACAAGAAGGATGAAGTTGAGAAACTTGTTATAAAGTTTGCAAAAGAGGAAAAGTCTTCTTCTCAGATAGGAATAATTCTCAGGGACCAGTATGGGATACCAAACGTTAAGGAAATTGTTGGAAAAAGCATAACCAAGATAATGAAAGAGAATAAAATATATCCAAGGTATCCAGAGGATATGCTCAACCTAATGAGAAAAGCACTCAAGATAAGGGAGCATTTATCCGTACACAAGCACGACCCGTTTGCCATAAGGGGTTTGGAACTTACTGAAAGCAAGATAAGAAGACTCGGAAAATATTACAAGAAAAAAGAGATTCTTCCAGACGATTGGAAGTATGACCCCAATAAGCTCAGATTGATAACAGGATAGGTGATTCTCTGTTTGATATATTGAATGATGCAGCCAAAGAAATAAACAGCGTAGAGAGAATAACAGTAGTGTCTCACCTGGATGCTGATGGAATCTCAGCTGCAGCTGTTGTTTTATCTTCACTAACCAGGCTGGGCAAGAAAATACACATATCAATAGCAAGACAGGTTAAGCCAGAAATAATAGAGGCATTAAAAAAAGAAGATACTGACCTGTTTTTATTCACAGATTTGGGTGCAGGATATTTAGATATGCTTGATGACCTCAACAAATCAACAGGAAAAAAAATAATTGTGGCCGACCACCACTTGCCGTCTCCTCCAGGGGAGTACCCGAATATAATCCACATAAATCCCCATCTAATTGGTAAAGAAGAAAATGAGATAAGTGGTGCAGGAGTTGCTTATTTGCTGGCAAAAAAGCTTGACCCAAGAAACATTGACTTGTCATACCTTGCAATTGTTGGCGCAATAGGTGATATGCAGGATGAAGGATGGAAAATGAAAGGTCTCAACACTGAAATAGCCAATGAGGCAATTGAATTTGGTGTCTTGAAAAAAGAAAATGGAATAAGGCTTTTTGGAAGGATGAACAGGCCTGTTCACAAGGCATTGGAATACAGCACAGACCCATACATACCGGGGATAACCGGGAACGAGTCTGCAGCAATACAATTTCTCTCTACCATTGGGATAGAGCTGAAAAGAGACGGTAAATGGAAAACCCTGAACGACCTTTCAGAAGATGAAATGAAAAAACTTGCAAGCGCTATTATATGTGAGAGGATAAGGGAAAAAGAATCGGACCCGGAGGAAATTTTTGGAGAGAACTACACAATCAGGTTTAACGGAAGTGATTTTGATGCAAGGGAAATGGCCACTTCATTAAACGCATGTGGAAGGATGAGCCAGCATTCTCTGGGAATATTATCTGCACTTGGAATAAAATCTGCGCTGGAAAGGCTTGATGGAGTCCTTTCAGGATATAGAAAAATTATAACCAAATACATAAAATGGGTAAAAGAAAATGAGGAGAAGATTAGGAAAACAAAAAATGCTTACTATGTTATAGCTGGCGACCAAATTCACGAAAATTTCATAGGGACGATAATGTCAATATGCGAAAAGTCTTCAATATTAAATAACGGAAGAGTGGTTTTTGGCTTTGCCAATACTGAAAGCGGAGAGGTGAAGATAAGCGCCAGGGCACCAAAAGAACTGGTGGACAGGGGGCTTAGCCTCAAGGATTTATTTGAGGAGATAACAAAAAAATATGGAAGTTATGGGGGAGGCCACCACGCAGCTGCCGGGGCCTTCATACCAATGGGAAAAGAAAAAGAATTTATAGATACATGCGAAAATTATTTAGAAGATAAACTTAAATAGTCTTTTATTAAAATAGATATAAGTGATTTAAATGGCCAAGAAAATAAAAGGAAAGAGCTGGTACACTTTGGTAGCGCCACCTTTGTTCAACAATAAGGTTATAGGGGAGACACTGGTTACAAATCCAGACGAAGTAATAAAAAGGACTGTTTTCAAGTCATTACCAGAACTGGGAGGACATCCATCAAAATATTATATAAAGGTAAAATTTAGAGCCAAGGAGCTGGATGGAGATAAAATAAAAATGGAGTATGCTGGCCATTCGTGCCTGAGGGACTTTATATCCCAAATGGTCAGGAAAGGTGCAATGAGGATTGACAACAGGATTGAAGTAGAGACAAAAGACAAGAAAAAATTAATCATAAAAACTATTGGAATAACCCTCAGAAAAACCAAAACTACTGTAAAGAGTGAGCTTCATAAAGAAATAGAAAAAATAATCAAAGATGTTTCAGGCAAGAAGAACTTTGATGATATTATTAATTCTATAATGTATGACAAATTCCAAAAAGAAGTAAGGAAAAAAGCAAATGTAATTTATCCCCTAAGAAGATTTGAAGTAAGAAAAATTGAAGTAGTCAGTTAAATAACGAAGTTAATTATTTATATGAGCTTCATCTACTATTAAATGTTCTGGGTGTGTTTTCTTCGGTGACATTTAGTTCCATAATTAAGTTTTGAATTTTTATGGAATCTAAAAAGAGAGGTGATTGGCATGGTAGAATATCTTGGGGAAAAATCTATTCTTTCTGGAGAGGGATATGCCGACATAGGGCTATACTCCGATGCAATAATAAGAGCCTTGAGAGAGGCAATAGGTCCAAATGATGAAAAACTGGACAATGGTTATCATCCCGAATTTGCTTAATTTATTAAAAAATCTAATTCTATTCCCTGATTACTCCTGCTACTGTTATCCACATTAACCCTCCAATCAATATGAGGATAAACGATAACATCAGGGATATGGCAAACGATGATGTTGTTGCTCCAAGGACATCTGCCCTTGCTTGTCCTGCAATCATTGCCCCGAACAGTATAAAAACAGTTCCCAATATCCAAAATAAAAGTGGTTTTGCCTCCATAGTATCATTTAGTATAATAAACAAAAATATATTTAAATGTTCATATAACAATTTATTGAATATGCGGGGTTGGCAGAGACTTTGCAGCTGAAATGGTTCATGCATCCGCCTGCAGAGCGGAAGACCTGGGTTCAAAACCCTACGGAGGGACACCAAGGTTTCCCTCCTTATGGGAATATCTACCTTTCCTTTATTTGCAAACCTTTGGTTTGCCAATTTAGAGGGGATAGTAATCCCTTAGGAAGGGGATACTTCCCCTTCCTCGGGGTTGGAAAATCCCAGACCCCGCTCCAAAATTTAGTTCAAGAGGTTGTTAAATATGTTGGGAGTTTTGATAGGAGTCATCGGTGGCGGATTAGTTCTGCTTGCCTGGATACTTGGTTTAAGGGATGAGATAAAATCTCATAAAAATTTGATAGAATTGAGATTTAGTATTATAACATCTATAGGTGTATTAATGCTGATTTATTATTCTTTCTTAAAAAATGATCCTGTTTTTCTTTTTCTGAATTTGGGAATTCTTTTGGTTGTTCTCTTTGAAATCATATATACGTTCCATATAGTGGGGAAGAAAAAATGACTCTAAAATTTTACAACACTTTAACAAGAAAAAAGGAAGTTTTTAAGCCGCTACACGACAAGGAGGTCAAGATGTATGCTTGCGGCCCCACTGTTTATGATTATCCTCACATAGGGAATTTCAGAAGCTTTTTCCTAGCTGACATAATCTATAGATATCTTCTTTATAAAGGTTACAAGGTAAAATTTGTGATGAATATAACAGACATAGATGACAAGACTATTAAGAGATCAGGAGAAGAAGGGTTGTCCTTGAAGGATTTTACGGAAAAATATGCAAATATATTCTTTGAAGGTCTGGACAAACTAAACATAAAGAGGGCGACTCTTTATCCCAGGGCAACTGAAACCATTCCACAAATGATTGAGCTGATAAAGAGACTGGAGGAGAAGGGATTTGCCTATGAGAAGAAAGATGGTGTTTACTACGATATTTCAAAATTTAAGGGTTATGGCAAGCTGTCGAAAATAGATTTGAGCAATGTAAAAACAGGTGCGAGTGTTGATGTTGATGAATATGATAAGGAGAATCCCGGTGACTTTGCCCTATGGAAGAAAAGCACTCCTGAAGAATTGAAAAGAGGCATTTACTTTGAGAGCCCATGGGGAAAGGGAAGGCCAGGATGGCATATTGAATGTTCTGCTATGAGCACATATTACCTGGGAGAAACAATAGACATTCACATCGGAGGGGTTGACCTGATATTCCCACACCATGAAAATGAAATTGCACAATCAGAGGGAGCAACTGGCAAAACATTTGTTCGATATTGGATACATGGTGAGCATCTTCTGGTTGACAGAACAAAAATGTCAAAGTCAAAGGGAAACTTTTACACCTTGAAAGATTTAGAAGAAAAGGGATTTGACCTTAAGGCTCTCCGTTTTTTGTATCTTAAAGCACATTACAGGACTCAAATGAACTTCACAATAAAAAGCCTGGAGCAGGCAGAAGAAACTCTTGAAAACCTTTTTGACTTCATGGACAAGCTTAAGAGCTGGAAATCTAATTCATCAGACAATAAGAAAGTAATAACGTTGATAGAAGATGTTAAATCCAAGTTTGAAAGAGAAATGGATGATAATTTGAACACCCCCGGTGCTCTTGCTGCAATATTTCTTTTCGTCAAGGAAGTAAACAAGCTCATCGATTCCATGGAGATTAGCACCAATGACGCCAAAATGATATATGATACAATGCTACAATTTGACGAAGTTCTTGGAATTCTTAAAAAGGAGACAGAAGAGCTTCCAGAAGAAGCCAGAAAGCTCATAGAAGAGCGCGAACGCCTGAGGAAGGAAAAAAGCTTTGATAGGGCTGATAGAATAAGAGATAAACTCAAAAAAGAATATAATATCGCTTTAGAAGATAGCCCAAATGGACCAAGATGGAAAATTCTAAAAAAATAAAGGATTTAACTTTCTGAAGACATCCACCATATTAAAAGTGCTATGAATATCAGGAAGAATATTAGCGGGTAGTTGTAAGCCACAATAGGTGGTATTGTAATTCCAATTGCTTCTAAACCACCTGCCGCCATGAAAACCAGTGCTGCTATTATTATAAATAAAATAGCAAACGCAACTCCATATTTTTCAAATATTGAAACTGGTACAAGAGCTTCTTTTTTATTTCCATCCTTATCTTTTATAGTAATTGTTTTTGTTGTTTTTATTCCCAATATTTCCAAAAGCACTATAAATACCAAAAGTACTGCAATTATTACCATGAATATTCCAGTCATTTCCATCAAGTTTCCAACCCATGGTGCCAAAACAGGTGTAACTATGAACGCAAGCACCATTCCAATTATTGCCCTTGCCGGTTTGCTTTCCGGAACCCCCTTATTGCCAACGTGGCTTAAAACACCATAAACAATTGCAAAAATAAAAAGCCACGGCAAAACATATATAAAGAACTCAGTGCCAAAAACCCTCTCCATTCCAGTTGTTGTAATTGGTATAGCCATATTATCACCTATTTTTTCTCACTCGTCACCATCCATATTATTACTATAACCATTACTGCAAAGAAAAACAATAGTGGATAATTTATGGATGGTATTGTTATGCCTAAAAGCTGCAACCCTCCAGCTCCTATGAAAATCAAAATAGCTAAAACTATAACACCAAAGGTAAATTCCTTATAATATTTTTGTGTTATTCTTTGTTTTATTTCTTCTTCACTTTTCGGTTCTTCTGGCACATATCTGGTTCCAGTAATCTCAAATAATATCAACAAAAACAAAATTCCTGTAATAGCAATTACCAGAGATGCACCCATATTTCCTATTATTGTCATCAATGGTTCGGCAACCGGTATTGTGAAAAATGCAAAAACTATTGAGATTATTGCCCTTGCTGACGGGCTTTTTGGTATTTTGTAATGTTGTAGGATTCCATAAACAATAGCAAAAGTTAAAAGCCATGGCAGTAGGATTACAAAGAAACTGTTTTGCATCATATTTTCCAATCCAAAACCATATGCCATTTATCTCACCTTTATTTTTAACGTTTTTAAGTATAAAAACTTTTCTATTCTTAATCCCCGCTGCCTTTTGCTGTCATCCACCATACTCCCAAGGCCATGACACCCAAAAAGAACAATGCTGCCAGAACATCATCCCCTATGGCTATGTTAAAGTTCAAAAGTTTTAACCCACCTGCACTGACAAACACAAGGATGGCTATTATTATCATGACTATACCAAATTCAACTGGGTATTTTTCAAATATGTTTTCTCCTTTTCCAACCTTGTATCCAAGAAGTTCAACAAAAATCAAAGCTACAAGAATGCCTACTCCAACAACAAGAAGCCCTTTAACCATACCCGTCAAAAATGCTGCAAGGCTTGGCGCCAGCGGCAAAACCAAAAAAGCAGCTACGAGAGATATGACTCCCCTTGCACTTTGGCTTTGGGGTATTTTATAATGCTCCAATATCCCATAGACTATCGCAAGTGTCAACATCCATGGAAACAAATAAACAAAAAAGTTGCTTGATATTATATCGAAAGCCATTGCATCTCACCTATTCATTACTTACTTGTTTTTTTATCTATTTAAATTATTGTGGTCCGCCACTCTTGCCAAATTCATAGGCATAGTAAAATATTATCAATAATAAAAACAATCCAATTAAAATTAACAGATTTTCAGTTCCTATAATGGGTATATCAAAGTTTGAAAAGTAATTGAATCCAATAGTTACCAGTATAAGGACAGATATACCGCCAAATACCATAGGCAAATCTTCCTTTCCTGGTTCAGCTAATCTTTTCTTTCCTCTCAAGCCAATTGCCTCAAGAATAAAGGCTATGAAAAATATTATTACAAATGCCCAAAGAATCAATCCAAATTCTGCGAAAAAGAAACTAACAAACGGCTGGTAACCCGCAGCAAAAAATGCAAACACGAGGGATATTATGAAATTTACAGCCTTCTTGCCTTTAAACACGTTAACCATTGACAAGAGTCCATACACTATTGCAAGCACAAAGAAAAATGGAAGAAATGGCTGAAGCGTTGGATCCATACTGATTTGAGTAATAAAACTTGTTGTATCGTATGTCATGCTTATCCTCTTTCCAATTCTCTTAATTGCAATTCTCTCTCAGTCAAGGCATTTGAAATTGACTTTATAGATTCCTTATCTTTTGCTTTTCTAGCTCTTTCCAATTCTTCTCTCAAATACTTTATGTCGCTTCTTAGTGCCTGTTCTGTTTTTCTTCTTTCTGCTTTATTTTTTGCTTGTAAAAAACCTAATTTAAATAATTCTTTACTTCTCGTGGGATGTATAACTCTACCCCAGAAGAAATAAAATCCTGCTATGAATAAAGATATAACTAACCACATTACCGTTAGTGTTGCAAAGAATGGATAAAACCCACTATAAATTATAAACACATAAACACCAATTCCTAGTAAAGTTTCTAATCCTTTGTGACCTAATCCTCTGGTGGCTACAAAAAGAAACAGGATAAGTACTACGTGAGGTATAAACAGTCCATATATAAAATCATGAGATATGTCTCCTGTAATACAACCCCAGCCAGAGCCTCCCATACACATTGGCAATTGTAATATTGTCTTGAATATTATATCATAAATATTTAAGCCACCTATACTCATAGCCTGAGCAAGCATTATTGACATGTATATCATTAAATATTAAAAACTAACTAATATATAAAAATTAGAGAGATAAAAAATATCTCTATTCTTCTACTGTGTTTCTGTTACAATATTTCCTATGCCAATATCGATTGAACCAAGTCTTCCTGATAGATAATCTCTTCTGAACTTGTCTTTTCCTTCTCTTTCTCCCCATAATGCCATGTAAACCAATGCCTTAAGAGTTAATCCAGCAAATGGGTTAGTCCCTGAAAACATTTCGTATTCTAATTCTTGTCTCACTTCTGGTGGTATAATTGATATATCATTGTTCCCCCTTTCAGCTCTCTCTTCTTGTGTAGTATTAACACGCTGAAGATTATATTGACTTGCTGCCTGAAGAGCGTTTTCACCAAAAAATTGTATCATTCCTGCAATAGTTCCGCTCAGTTCTTCTCTTAATCTTGTTAGTTCATTCTCAAAATTATCTGCTTTGTCTTTGTATTCTTGTATTTGTCTTTTTAATTGGTCGTAATCTCTTTTTTTGACATATCCTAATTTCTCTAAAACCATTCTCATCCCCCTTTATTTTTATTATGTTATTATATATTAGTAACGAAAATTATTTAAACTTATCATTCTTCCAAAAAACTTAATTCTGGGTGTTTTAAGGTCAAGGACTTCAAATTATAGTTAAAATAATTATAACATTAATTCTTTTCAAAATAGAAAAAAGGGGGAATTATTGGTAAGCCATATCATCAGTATCTGTCTCGGCCCCTTGCTCTTTTATTCCATGATAAATTTTTTCAGCGTTATTTAGGGAAAACTCTCCTTCAATAAGTTTCATCTCATATACTACTTTTCCTATGGTATTATTTGTTTTTTCAAGTTTCTTCTTTAATTCATCTAATTCACTTTTTACATTGTATGATACTTCTGCAGTGTTTCCGTCTTCACTTAAATCTATACCATAGTTTACCTTTGCGAATGAATTAATTAAGTTTTCATCGTCTCTTAACGGTTTATAAAAATCATAGACATCTGCTATCGAGTTGCCACCTAAACTACCCATAAAGTACTGTACAAATGGAATATCCGTAGTAAGCGATACGAAATCTTCTTCTCCTACTATACGAGATGCCTTGTATATAGATGTTATCTCTGTCCATTTTGGCTCTCCTGATACCAAATCAGGCCATATGTTTCTATTCTCAGACATTTTCAAGAGTGGCCCATAAAGGGTATATTCTAAACTAGAATTGTTTTCCTTTGGTTTTTGAGATTTAGCAACACTACCCTTGTAAATAGCTTTATTAACTCTCTCCACATATACCAATCTATTATCCAGAGTATCCAGTTTTTTTATAATATATGAAAGTGCAGCGGAACTATTGTCCATTTTTAATCACCTAACAGTAATATATATACCATAACTGGTATATAAAAGTTTCGGTTTGCTGTCACCTTATAAAGGTAACACATATGTCACTGCTTTGCTTTATCCTGTAAATAATATGTTCATAAAAAGATTTATAGGGATGGGATTAGGTTATTTTTGTGTTAGAATACCTATTTGTTTCCCTATTTCCAGGTAAGCCCACGCCCATATT
>Ga0190303_1000684_pt1 | contig 14011 bp, 13 predicted proteins | sample 48700701_MG_FD_161672 | JGI IMG/M metagenome (GOLD analysis project Ga0190303, IMG submission 161672) | Hydrothermal vent sediment bacterial communities from Southern Trench, Guaymas Basin, Mexico - 4870-07-0-1_MG | ecosystem: Environmental > Aquatic > Marine > Hydrothermal vents > Sediment ...
GTTATTTATCCACCATGGATAAAAATAAACCTGACCAGATGGAAATGCTAAAGGAGATGATGGAAGAAGCCTTTCTTCTTGCCTATCATCCTTACTTCGTTCGCCTGAAATTCAAGGTGTCTTCCCTTAATAAGTATCTTGAGGAGGTTGCAAATTCTGGGGAAGAAATTGAAACCAGGAAATTCTTTATTGAGGGAATCAAGCGTTCACTCACCCCCCTCCTCTTCCAGTTGATGGTTGAAAAGATTGTCAGATTCATTGAGGAGAACAAATACGATAAAAATAAGGTCCTTCCAGCTTTATGGGTTATTGAATCATTGAAGCAGGGGCTTCAACCATGGGAGATACCTTTCTTTTATGCAATCTTTGCAAGACAGGTGATGGAAAGCCCTTTTTCAACAAACAAAAGGATCTGGAAACACATAAAGAACTTTGTTCCCAGAAAGATTGAGGAACCAGAAGAGGGTATCCTGGTAAAGGGTGAAGAAGAGAAAAGAGAAGAAACCCCACGAGGGTATAAGAAGGATGAAAAAACAGGCCTCCTGATACCCGACAATCAACCGGAATCAGGCAAGAATAAAAAGATTATAACCTGATCACATCACAAGTGCCACTCCTATAAGTGCCTCTACATTGTATCTTATAATTGCATCCTGCCTACCATAAATGGCATTCATTTTTATCTGGGGTATTATATTCGCCCATTTATCCCTGAGCATCTGGTACTGAAAACCAAGAACAAGACCAGGGCTACCATCCCCTACTGCATAAAGGCCAAGACCAAAAACCAAAAGTTTTCCCTCCTTCTCATCCCCAAAATTTTTAGACATAAGTGCCTCAACCCATAAATCATCCTCGGGACCACTATTCATACCAAACAATGCTTCAAAGCCAGTATTTCCTACCCAGCCAATCAGAGAGAACTCCAGAAGACCACCCACATGTGATGCTACACCGGATGGCACATGTGTGCCATACATTGCACCGACCTTGCCTTCAAGCCCCAAATTCATGGAACTAAAAAGGGAAGGAAGCATCAATAATGCAATCATACAAACCTCCTTTTCAGGTTAAGGTTATAAACCTCCAACGCGTCAAAGTTACACACCTCAATGCATGTGTAACATTCAATACACCTTGAATAGTTTATAATTATATTACCATATACCATAGAAATTGCCCCCGTTGGGCAGTTCAAGACACAAGCCCTACAACCCGTGCAGTTGTTTCTATTATACCTTGGTTTTCTTGGAAAGGCAACCCTTCTCAATCTACCGATATGTGGGAGTCTGAGAAGTGGCCCTGATGGAATCTCAATAGCAGGCGGAGGTGGCAGTTCACCAATTATCTCTGGGTATCTGAACCCCTGCTCCATGGAAAGGTCTCTGAGTGGAAAGTTCTTCACATTCAGATAATCAGCAACTGCAATATCAAGTGCAAGGGGGTCTTTTGATATGGCAATGAATCCAGTCTCAATCGGGTCACCATTATTCGGGCCATTCCCCTGCATCCCGATTATTCCATCAAGTATGGTTAGATGGGTTTTAACAGACCTGTAGAGGGATAAAAGCATTGAGGAAAAGGAATAAGGGTCTGGATGGGATACATGATAGGACTTCTTGGGCCTTCCTGGAATAAATCCATAAAGGTTCTTTACACCCATTGTCATGACAGTAAGGATATGGGTCTTCAGCCTTGGTAAATTCACAATCACATCATAATCCTCAATCCTTTTCGCTAATGGAAAACCATTTATATATTTCTTTTCATTCTCATTGTCAAAAAAATAGTACCCTGCAGGGATTGAATCAAGCCCTGCAACCCTGATAATTCCATCAATTGAATCCGCATTCCCGGGGCTATCCGCAATATCCACATGTGCACCCATTTCAATAAAAACCTCTGCAGCTGCCTTTATCATTTCATGTTTTGATATGGCAAGGGGTTTATCCGTGAGGAGATTTGGCTTTAATAGAACCCTGTCACCATTTTTCAACCTTAGAAGTCTGTTCTTTTCAATTGTATCGCCAATGATGTTTTTAAGCCCCGAATAATCATGCTTTTCCTCAAAAAATACCTTCATCTGAGCCTTCTCCTTTTTGGAGAAATTAAAAGGGAAATGAAGAAGAAAAAGGAAACTACAAGAACAATTGATGCACCTGAAGGAATATCAAACTGATAGGAGAGGTAAAGACCTATGAGAGAAGATACAACACCAAAGGTGATACTCAGAAACAACATATGGGAAAACCTATGTGTTAATTCGTATGCTGCAGCAGAAGGAATAACAATCATTGCAAAAACGAGTATCACTCCAACTGAACTGAGGGATGTTGAGATGGTAAGCCCCAATAGTACAAGGAACATATAAGATATTGAAGCAGCGGGTATTCCAGTGATTTCAGCAAGTTCCTCATCAAATATCACAAACTTCAGTTCCTTGAAAAAAAGAATGAAGAACAACAAAACAAGGAAAAGATTTATTGCGAGATAAACTATGTCCTTCCATGATACAGAAAGAACACTCCCGAAGAGATAATTCATCACCCTCGGGTCATATCTCTTCATAAGACCTATAAACATAATGGCAAGTGCCATTGTGAATGAAAATATGATACCTATGGGGACATCAATTTTAAGCCCCCCTCTCCTTTCCATGTATCCTATAAAGATTGAAGCAATCACTGCAAAAATTAGGGAAAAATAAAAGGGTTCCAGACCAAGCAGTAGTGCCAGTGTTACACCAGCAAATGAGGCATGCGCAATCCCTGCACCCATAAAAGACATACCTTTCAAAACAACAACGATACCAACCAGTGAGCAGGTAAGGCCAACAAGGATAGAGGCAATGATGGCCTTCTGCATAAATGCATAATGCAAAAGTTCAGGCATGGGAATCCTCAACAAGCACACAGATGTTTCCATTCCTCTCAAAAACATCAACAGGTGCCCCATAGAGTTCACTCAGAACTTCCTTTGATAGCACCTCCTTTGGATTCCCTGCAACATAAATCCTCTTCCTCATATAAACAACATAATCAAGATATGAGGTTATCTGGTTTATGTTATGGGTAACAAGGATTATGGTGATATTCCTCTCTGTGTTAAGTCTGTGGAGAAGGTCAAGAATAATCCTTATACTTTTGACATCAAGTCCACTTGAAGGTTCATCAAGTAAAAGAATATCCGGATCCCCAGCAAGTGCCCTCGCAATCATAACCCGCCTCTTCTGTCCACCAGAAAGATGACCAAAGGGCTCCCCTTCTTTATCCAACAAACCAACAGTATCAAGTGCCTGTCTTGCCCTTTCAATATCCTTATGTCCTGGCCTTTTCACCATCCCGATGTTTGGATAAAGACCAAAGAGAACAACCTCAATGGCTGAAAATGGGATGTATGGGTCATCGTTGAAAAACTGGGGAACATAACCTATCCTGTTTCTTACCCTTATGGGAGGATGGCCAAATACCTTAACAGTTCCGCTGAATGGAGGAAGTGAACCCGTTATCACCCTTAATAGGGTTGTTTTACCAGAGCCATTTGGCCCTATTATTCCTGTAAAACTTCTTTCCTTTATGCAGAGGTTAATGTCCTCAATCGCCACTTTATTGTTGTAACCTGCCGTAACCCCGGCAAGTTCAACCACACAATCCATCAACAAGCCTCCTTATGTTCTCCTTCAAGAGGCCAATCTGAGTATCTATTCCCTCCTCCATACCCACCTGTGGAAGAAGAATAATAACCTTCACACCAGTCTCTTTCACTATAGCATCACTTATACCAAAGTCATTGAATGGGTTTGATACAATAGCAGTTATTCTATTCTTCTTTATTATATCTATCGCCTCAGATATCCTTCTGGGTGAAGGCCTCTTCCCTGGCACATTGATGATTGTATAGATGTTTTCAAGGCCAACGTCGTTCAGAAGATAATCAAAGGCGGGAAACATTTCAACAACCTTTCTGTTCTTCAAACAATCCGATATTTTTATTGACTTCAGCATGGATTTAAAAACAACCAGCCTTCTCTTAAAGTATGTAGAATCTTCAGGTATTATCCTTACAAGCCCCCTCTTCACCTCCTCAGCAATCTTCTCTGTATATTTGATTGAAAGCCATATATGGGGATTCCCCTTTATACCCAGAGAATCGCCAAGTGAATATCCCTTCTCTTTGAGAATGCCCTCTGGGAGCCAATCCTCCATATGCAGTCCTATGATGAATATTAGATCAGCCCTTTCAATCTTTTTCATGTCCCCGGGTCTCAAACTGAATGTATGTGGATTCTCAACACCCTGAAGTATGCTCAATACTTCAACCTTATTACCTCCTACCTCCTGAACGATTGAAGCCACCGCTGGAAGGGAGCAAACAATAAATGGCTTATGAGTAATTGCTAAAACAAGCCAGATAACCATCTCTCCATCACCTCCTCAATTTCATCAAGCCTCTTTTCAAGGTCTTTTGCTGGCATGAGTTCAATTATAACATCAATATTATTATTATCAATATTCTTAAAAATTTCCCTCCAGTTCAATTTACCTTCCCCAGGAAGTAGGTGGTCATCCTTTCCAGAAAAACGAGAATCTGAAGCGTGGACTTCCTTTACCAAACCTGAAATATTGTTAAGAACAACATAATCAACATCCCCATTTGCAAAAAGATGGGATGTATCAAGGCATATTCCAACTTTATAACCATCTGAAAGTGTCTTCAGTGTCCCGAGGTCTGAACCTGTTTTTGGGGGAAACGGATTCTCAAGAACAACCTCAACACCCCACTCCTCAGAAAAAGGAACGATCTCATCAAGGCTCTTTCTGATAATGGAAATCTCTGTGGTGGAGTTTGCTGGATGGAGGATTACTCTCTGGACATGTAGTTTTTCAGCAACAAGGATACATTTCTCAACCTCTCTCACAGAACGCATCCTCTCCCATTCATTCTTCGAACCAATGTCAATCCAGTCAGGCGGATGGAGGGCAAGGGGTGTAACCCCTGCCCTCTTCAATGCACACTTCAGTTTCTTTATGCTCTCAATATCTTCATACTCAAAGTGTCCTTTCCTGCACCTTATTTCAAGGAAGAGAAACCTCTTCTCTCCCATAAGTTTAATAAGGGGAAAGATATTGCTATCCTTAACAAGGGTGGAAGATATACCTATCCTCATCCCTTCTTTTCTTCTTTCTTATCAAGCGAAGTTATTACCTTCTCGGCAATATCCATCATTGCATTGTAAACCTCAGAACCCTTCAAAACCCTTATGACAGGTTCCCCCTTATCGGAGAGTTCAACAACCTTCGGGTCCATGGGAACCCTTCCAAGGAATGGAACACCAAGTTCCTTTGCAGACCTTTCACCACCACCCACCTTAAATATTTCTATCATCTTTCCACAGTGTGGGCATCTCAAGCCGGACATATTCTCAACAATACCAAGAACAGGAATCTCAAGTTTCCTTGCAAAATCTACAGCCTTCCTCGAATCAAGCAGACTCAGGTCCTGCGGTGTTGTAACCACAATGGCACCATCAACAGGTTGAAGCTCCTGTGCAATGGATAGGGGTTCATCTCCGGTTCCCGGAGGAAGGTCAATAATCATGTAATCAGGCTTACCCCACTCTATTTCATCAGCAAACTGCCTGATCAGCTTAATCTTCAAAGGGCCTCTCCATATCACAGCAGTATCCTGGTTCTCAAGGAGAAAACCTATTGAAACCACCTTCAGATTTTCAAGGGCCTTCACAGGCTGAATCTTACCATCCTTTACAATCATTCTTTCATTCTCAACACCAAGAATTTTGGGGACATTTGGCCCATGGATATCAACATCCATAATCCCAACATCCTTCCCCTTCTCCATAGCAATTGCATAGGCAAGATTCACAGCGATGGTTGACTTCCCGACACCTCCCTTACCACTGAAAACCATAATCTTCTTTGTGCCCTTAAACCTTTCTTTTTGAACTTTCAGGTTCATCTGTTCCATTTATATCCTCCTGTTTTTTTATCCTCTCAGGTAAATTACACCCTTTACCCGTTCTGTCAAGATTATTCCTACAAATTTTGTATGAAAAAAATTAAGAAGGTATCCAGCTGTATAATCAACATACTATCATAGAGTAATAACCTAATCATGGCATATGTTTCCACAATATAGCAACATTATGGGGAAGAAGACTTGACAATTTTATATTTTGATGTATCTATTACGCAATGCAGAAAATAGGAGGTCTAAAATTGAAACAAGGCAGAAATCATACAACTGGATTGAGGATTATAAAAAAATATGCTGGACGGAAGATGTATGACATGAAAAACTCAAAGTTCATCACTCTAACGGGTATTGCTGAGTTATTGGCTGATGGAGAAGAGATTCTTGTGATAGATAATAAAACAGGAGATGATATAACCCTGATGGTATTGACGCAAATCATCCTGGAACAGCAGAGAAGAAGAGCAACCTCCAGTTTAGAGGAACCTGTTTCTGGTCATCCGGGAATAATCTCCTTCACGGAACGAAAGTTAAAGGAGATTGTTGAGCGTCTCGTTAAAATAGGTAAGGTATCAAGGAATGAAAAGGATAGTATACTGAAGGCATTGCTTGCCAGAGTGGAGGAAAGTAAGAGGGAGATTGAAAATTTTGTCAGAGAGATACTCAACCATATGAATATACCAACAAGATTGGAATTTGAAAACTTGAAGAGAGAGATTGAACAACTGAAGAAACAGATTGTAAAAGAAAGTGGTTGAAAAAAATACTGCTCTCAAGGGAAAACAGAATAAGGAGAGTAGAACAAAGAAGGTAGGGCTTGCCCTTGGTAGTGGTTCAGCAAGGGGGCTTGCTCATATCGGAGTCCTAAAGGTTCTTGATAGAGAGGGAATTCCTATAGATTTTATTGCGGGAACAAGTGCAGGAGCATTGATAGGCGCTATCTATGCCGCCGGGATCAGCCCATTTGAGATTGAGGAGATTACCCTGAATATAGATAGAAAAAAGACAATCTCTCTCTTCACCCCGACTATTTCAAATTCCGGACTGCTTGATGGCAGCAGAATAGAGAAATTTATTGAGTCAATTCTTGGCAGGCAGAACATTGGTAGCCTCAAAATTCCTTTTGCCGCTGTGGCAACCGACCTGCAGAGTGGAGAGGAAATCATTATTACGGAGGGTTCGCTAATCACTGCCATCAGGGCAAGTATGTCTATCCCTGGAATATTTACACCCGTGGAGCATAACGGAAGACTTCTGGTGGATGGTGGGCTTGTAAATCCTGTTCCTGTAAGTACGACCATTGGTATGGGAGCGGATATAGTGATTGCTGTAAATGTTCTTCCTCCGCCTCAAAAACATATACAGAACCTTAGAATTAAAAAAGAGAGCAGGACTACAAAAATAGGAAAGATTAACTCAAAGATTGTAAATACACGACTGGGTAAATGTCTGGCTTCCCTAAGGCCTATCGTCTTTGCCAGGGAATTTGTGAGAAAGAAAACTTCAGGCCCAAATATATTCAGCATGATTCTTCAATCCATAACCATTACTAACTATCAAATCTCTGCATTACAACTCACAAGATACAAACCAGATTTTTTGATCAGTCCGGAGACCGGTTTTATTCGTCCCCATGAGTTCTTCCGAGCCAAGGAAGCTATTTTGGCTGGAGAAAAGGCGGCCCTTGCTGTCCTGCCCGAGATAAAGGATAGATTAGAAAACCCTGTTAAATCTTATAGGAGGTGAACGATGGTTAAAATAAAGGCATTGTTAGAAAAACCTGTAAAAGGAATTGCACATACGGCCGTGCAGAATAGGGCGATTAGAAATTTTATCCTCAAGAATGCTCTCAATAAGGTGTACAACGAATACATAATAAAGGAATCTGAAAAATATCCTGCTAAAGAGCAGGAAGACAAATATTATATGGTGAGGGCACTATTTTATACCATAGATAGGGCAATGTCCAGTGGTATTTCTCCCGGATGTAGAAATGCCCTTCTGGATATTCTACTGGGTAGCGTGCTCAGAGGAGGGGATGCCGAGATAAAGGAAAAATTCTGGAATGAATTCGGATTTTATCCCCCCACTTTTGTAACAATCAGCCCTATTAAAGCCTGCAATCTCCGCTGTATTGGTTGTTATGCAAGTTCTGGAGCAAAGAACGATGAAAAACTTGACTTTGATGTCTTTGACAGGATTGTGCGGGAAGCAAGAGAACTCTGGGGTTCACACTTCATTGTTATATCTGGAGGAGAGCCTTTACTTTACAAGGGTTTATTTGATATAGCAGAAAAACACAGGGATACATTCTTTCTGATGTATACAAATGGAACTCTAATTGATGAAAAGGTTGCAAAGAGGCTTGCAGAATTAGGGAATATCACTCCGGCTATTTCGGTTGAGGGTTTTGAGAAAGAGACCGAAGCACGAAGGGGAAAAGGGGTTTATAAACGTATAAGAAAGGCAATGCAAAACTTAAGGGATGCTGGGGTTCCTTTTGGTATATCTATAACGGCAACCTCTCAGAATGTTGATATAATCACAAGTGATGAGTTTTATGATTTCTACTTTGAAAAGGAACCAAAGGCCTTCTATGCCTGGATATTTCATTATATGCCCATAGGTAGAAGTTATACGATTGAACTTATGCCCACACCTGAACAGAGGCTTTTTATGTGGGAGAAAAACAGAAAAATAGTGCGCGAACGAAAGATATTCATTGCAGACTTCTGGAATGATGGAGTAATTACAGATGGATGCATATCAGGAGGGAGAACGGGTGGATATTTTTATATAAACTGGAATGGAGACTGTGCTCCCTGTGTTTTTCAGCCTTATGCTATACACAATATAAATGAAGTTTATAAGAATGGGGGCAACCTTAACACCGTTCTAAATTCTGAGTTTTTTAGAGCCATAAGGAACTGGCAGAATGAGTACGCCTATAAACAACCCAAAGACAGGAAGGGAAACCTCTTAAGGCCCTGCATTATCAGGGACCACTATGGAGTTTATTATAAAATCCTGAACCTCCATAATCCCAGACCCATTGACCAGGCTGCTATGGAGGCACTGGAAGATGAGGAGTACCGCAGAAAACTCATAGCATATGGAGAAAGGATAGAAGAATTGACAAAGGACATCTGGAAAAGAGAGTACTTAAAGAGTGAGGATGCGGAATGAGGGAAATAAACAATATATCCTCTCTTTTTATCGGAAAAGAAAAGTTACTGTCTCATAAAAGGAGCGAGTTATGAAGATAGTGATAGCAACCGATGTTTATTATCCTCAGGTAATTGGTAGCTCTTATGCAGTGTTCAATCTTGCACAGGGATTGAAAGAACGGGGACACAAGGTTGCAGTATTTGCACCTGTGGCCCGTGGAAGGAACCACAATGAAACCATAGGCAATCTTGAAGTATATAGATTTTTTGCTTTAAATGTTCCCTGGCAGAAAGACATAAGGACTGCTGTCTCTTCAATATCCGTTTTAGAAAGGTTAAGACGGATAAAACCTGACATCGTTCATATTCACCATCCATTCTTAATCGGGAGCTCCGCCCTCATGGGTGCAAGATTATTGCATATTCCCACTGTGGTCACCAACCATCTGTTACCTGAAAGTTTTCTTATGTTCCTACCCAAACAGGGAACATTCAAAAAATATGAGGGAAGACTGAGATCTACCTGGAAGTTTATAGTGGGCTTCTCCAATAAGGCCTGTTATGTTACTGCGCCCACACAAACAGCCGTATCTTTACTAAGAGAACACGGTCTAAAGGTAAAAGCAAAAGCAGTATCAAATGGGATAGACCTAAATAGATTCCATCCCAACAGGGATGGCGAATACTTGCGCCAGAAATTCAACATACCCAAGAAACCTATTGTCTTATATACAGGGAGGTTGAGTGAGGAAAAGAGGGTTGATGTATTGATACAGGCAATACCCCATGTATTGAGGTATATAAATGCACACTTTGTAATAGTAGGAGATGGCCCGTTAAAAGAAGCATTAATGAATTTTGCAAAGAGGTGCAAAGTGGAAAAATTCATCACATTCACAGGATTCTTAAACCATGAAAACTATCCCGATATCTATGGTATTGCGGACCTCTTCGTGATGCCATCCTTATGCGAACTTCAAAGTATATCAACCCTTGAAGCACTTGCTTCAGGACTACCGGTAGTAGCTGCTGAGAAGTATGCTCTCCCTGAGCTCGTTCACCCAGGAAAAAACGGATTTCTATTTGCACCGGGGAACAGCAAGGAACTCGCCGACCGAATAGTTGAGATACTATCACACAGCAGGATGAAGAAAAGAATGGGGAAAAAGAGCCTTGAGATTGTGAAACTTCACTCTTTACATAGGGCAATAGAAGAATACGAAAGGATATATAAAAATGTCAAAGAAAAAGATAACTTCAGGTAAAAAAAAGATAGGCGTTGCCTTAGGAACAGGTTCAGCAAGGGCACTTGCACATATAGGAGTTTTAAAAGCCCTTGAAAGAGAAGGTATTAATATAGATGTTGTATCTGGAACAAGTTTTGGAGGTCTTATAGGAGGAATGTATGCCTCCGGCATGAAACCCGAGGAGATAGAGGACACTTTCCTTAAACTTACAAAAAAGAAAGTTTTTTCTTTGTTCAGACCTGCACCCAGAAGGTCAGGATTCATAGATAAAAAAAGGCTTGAAAAATTTGTGAGAGAGTTTGTGAAAGACATTGATATCAGTGAGTTGAAAATTCCCTTTGGGGCGCCATGTTTGGATATTATGACAGGAGAGACAGTTGTAATAGACAGGGGCCCGTTGGTTCGGGCAATCATGGCCACTCTATCCTATCCAATTCTATTTACTCCCACTGAATACTACGGAAGATATCTCATAGATGGAGGAACCATAGACCCCTTACCTGTGGATATAGCACGTGGACTTGGTGCTGAAATTGTGATAGCAAGTTTTCCTTTTCCTTCTGCTAATGAGAGGCTCAGAAGAATTACCGAGAGTATGTTAAATAACAAGGTAGATAAAAAAATTTGTTTCATTCACAGTGATAATGGCATATCCAATGGTAAGAACGCTGATAGTGGTAAAGGCTTACTCAATGGTAATAATAAAGATGGCGTCATTAATATGGCTCATATATTTATGCAATTATCATCAATACTGGAAAACCAGATCCTTCTATTACAATGGGAAAAACACAAACCTGACCTTCTTATTGTTCCTGATGTAAATGATATGAAACCACTTGAGTTCCACAGGGCAAAGGATGCAATCCCCGCTGGTGAGAAGGCAGTAATGCAAGCCCTTCCAAGAATAAAGGAGATTATAAAAGGTCAGAAATAAAACCAAAATAAAGGAGGCAATCTATTATGGGAGAAAAACTGGATACCAAGTTGAAAAGATTGAAATCAAAAATGGAAATTAATCCAGAAGAGCTGGCGCATTCACTGGAGGATTTTATCCGAACATATACAAAAAAACTTGAAAGGGAAGGGGTGATATTGGGATTAAGTGGAGGACTTGATTCCGCGGTAGTTGCTGCTTTATGCAAAAGAGCAGTGGGTCCGGATAAAACACTTTGTCTTGTTATGCCAGAAAGGGACTCCGACAGGAAACATATAGAAGATGCTCTAAATTTTGCCCGGGAGCTGAATATTAAAACAAAGTTAATTGATATTACTCCATATCTTAAAATGTTTAAAATATACCGATTTTTCCCCGTGAATAAACCCATTTTTTCAAAATGGTTAAAGGCAAACTCTGTTAAAAAACTTTACAATTTTTATCATAAAAAAATAGGGGAAACACCTTTTTCAGCCAGTCTTGCCGGTTTTGAGAATAAGGAATTTGGCGCCGTTCTTAAAAAAAGTAATGCCTATTATCGGATAAAACACAGGATGCGAATGGTATTACTATACCTTTACGGAGAGGCTGAGAATAGGTTGGTGGTAGGTGCTGCCAATAAAAGCGAATACAAAATAGGCTACTTTGTAAAACACGGGTGCGATGATGCAGCCGATGTTATGCCTCTTTTGAATCTATATAAAACTCAGGTAAAAAAACTTGCACGGTATCTAAATATTCCATCAAGGATTATAGAGAAACCGCCTTCACCTGATATTCTACCTGGTATTACAGACGAAGAGGCAATAAGGGTTCCATATGAAAAATTGGACTTAATTCTACTGGCGCTGGAAGAAGGGTGGAAAATTTCCGAAATAGCCAGGGCACTGGAAATAGAAGAGAAGCAAATTACGGATGTAATAAAAATGATGCAAAAATCTGAACATATGCGAAAGGTTTACTACCCCACCTGACCCAGGGACGGAGGATAAATTTATAAATTTTCAACCTCCGACCCCGGAGGGGTGGAGGATTTTTTTCAGGTATTTACCTGTGTAGGATTTTCTTGATTTTGCTACCTCCTCTGGTGTGCCTGTTGCCACAATCTCTCCACCCCTGTCTCCACCCTCGGGACCAAGGTCTATGATGTAGTCTGCTGACTTAACAACATCAAGGTTGTGCTCTATAACAACAACCGTGTTTCCCCTGTCCACCAGTCTCTGGAGAACATCAAGTAGAAGCCTCACATCCTCAAAATGCAGACCTGTGGTGGGCTCATCAAGTATGTAAAGTGTCCTTCCTGTTGCGGTCTTTGAAAGTTCCCTTGCAAGTTTCACCCTCTGAGCCTCTCCTCCTGAGAGTGTTGGTGCAGGTTGGCCAAGTTTTATGTAACCAAGACCAACATCGTGTAAAAGCTGGAGTTTTCTCTTTATTGGTGGTATGTTCTTGAAGAATTCAAGTGCCTCATCAACACTCATCTCAAGCACATCCGAGATATTCTTTCCGTGATACTTCACCTCAAGGGTTTCCCTGTTGAACCTTTTTCCACCACACACCTCACAGGTGATGTAAACATCTGGTAAAAAGTGCATCTCAACCCTTATTATCCCCTGGCCCTCACATCTCTCACACCTGCCTCCACGAACATTGAAGGAGAACCTTCCCGGTTTATATCCCCTTATCCTTGCCTCCGGCAGGTTTGCAAAGAATTCCCTGATAGGGGTGTATGCACCTGTGTATGTCGCTGGATTAGACCTTGGGGTTCTTCCTATGGGGCTCTGGTCTATGTTTATCACCTTGTCTATATGTTCAATCCCCTCTATACTGTCATGCTCAAGTGGAATATGCCTTGAACCATAGAATTTCCTTGCAAGTGCCCTGTAGAGGATGTCAAGTAAAAGGGTGCTCTTTCCCGAACCTGAAACACCTGTGATACATACAAAGAGACCCAATGGTATTTTCACATCTATGTTTTTCAGGTTGTTCCCCCGCGCTCCCTTTATTTCTATATATCTACCATCTGGTCTCCTTCTCCTTGAAGGAACAGGAATCTCTCTCCTTCCAGAAAGATAGGCTCCTGTTAATGATTTTTTATTCTTCTTTATCTCCTCCGGTGTCCCTGTTGCTACCACCCTTCCACCCTTCTCCCCTGCACCAGGTCCAAGGTCTATCACCCAATCTGCACTCTCAATTGTTTCAGGGTCGTGTTCAACAACAATAACTGTATTACCCGCATCCCTGAGACCTTTCAGTGTAGCGATAAGCCTTGCTATATCCCGTGGATGCAATCCAATGGATGGTTCGTCAAGTATGTAAATAATACCAATGAGACCAGAACCAATCTGTGTAGCAAGGTGAACCCTCTGTGCCTCACCACCTGCAAGGGTCTCTGATGGTCTATCAAGTGTAAGGTAATCAAGCCCTACATCCTCAAGGAACTTCAATCTTTTTACAATCTCCTTAACGAGTTCCTTTGCAATGATTCTTTCATTTTTGTCAAGTTTAAGGTTCTCAAAGAACTCCCGTGCCCTGCTCACATTCATTCCAACAACATCACCTATACTCTTTCCATTCACCAGCACATGGAGCGCCTCTTTCCTTAACCTCTTTCCACCACACCCAGGGCATGGATGGATTGCCATGTACTTCTCTATTTCAAACTTAATCCA
>Ga0190303_1000686_pt1 | contig 13991 bp, 21 predicted proteins | sample 48700701_MG_FD_161672 | JGI IMG/M metagenome (GOLD analysis project Ga0190303, IMG submission 161672) | Hydrothermal vent sediment bacterial communities from Southern Trench, Guaymas Basin, Mexico - 4870-07-0-1_MG | ecosystem: Environmental > Aquatic > Marine > Hydrothermal vents > Sediment ...
CAAGATTAAACAAAAAATATGCGAAAGGTCTGAGACTTTAAAGTCTATGAAATGAAGATAGGCGGAGACCTGGGTAATTTAAATCCAGAATCAAATCCCAGCAGGGGCAATTTCATATGACTGAAGTAATAATTTATATACCAGAAGGTATAGAAGATGTAGGATATAAAACAAGAGATTCCGTCGGTTATGATATTTGCTCAATTGAAACTGTTAAAATTCCGCCGAAAACCTGCAAACTGATAGATACTGGAGTAATAGTAAAACTAAACAGAAAGGATATATTTCCCGCTGTATTTGTCAGAAGTTCTCTTCCGATCAAGAAAAACTTAATAATGTTGAATTCTGTTGGAATTATCGATCTGGATTATTGCGGGAAAGAAGATTCAATAAAATTAAATCTTTATAACATTGGAGAAAAAGAAGCTATCATTAAAAAAGGAGAGAGAATGGGACAGATCGTTTTTTTGAAATTTGAGAAACCAGAGATAAAGAAAGTTTCCAATATAAAAATATTTAACAAAAACAGCAGGGGAGGTTTTGGAAGCACCGATTAATAATTATTTTCCTTTCCCTCCTTTTGCTCTAATGCTTGGTCTGATTTTCTCGGCACCTTTTCCCTTCTTTCTCAAACCTCTGGATTTTTTGCCAGCAGAAGTTAAACCCCTGAAAACCCTCCTTTTATGCTGTTTCTCAAGAATCCAGTTAATATCTTTATCATTTTTTATCTGGGGATGATTTTTGTCAACCAAAATAACTTCATACCATTTGCTTTTTCCATCTTCGCCAACCCAGTAAGAATTCAAAACTTCCAGATTTTTGTATTTCTTTGCAACTCTTTCTTCAATAATAACCTGTTTGCTTTTTTTTGCCGGAATTCTCGTTCCAATTTTTGAGGGTTTTCTGCCTTTTGTTATTCTCGTCCTCACTCTCGTTCCTTTTTTGATTTTTGCTCTTACAACAATAAATCCGGGTTTTGCTTTATAACCCAAAGCTTTGGCTCTGTCAATTCTGGTTGGTTTATCTATTTTTATAATACTTTCCTGTTTTCTGAAATCTATTAATTTCTCTTTATATAATTTATTTTCTTTGGGTCTTTTCCAGAGTTCTCTAATATACTTCGTAAATACCATTATAAAACTATCAAAATAATTAATATCTTTAATTTAATTATATTATGAATGCGGTTGTTAAATTGCTAATTGGTTTGCTTGTAGTGATTGCAGGAGCGGCATGGTATTGGTATGGCGAAGTTTTCAAAGCAATTGTGGGAGTTACTTCTCTAAAAGCTCTTTTACTGATTCTCGCGGGTTCAATAGGTTTCGTTCTAATCATTATAGGACTGTTTGTGGTCTGGGTTGAAATAGAAGAAATCAGAGACGCCATAGGACAGAAAAAACTAAGGAAAAAGGAGAAAAATAAAAAGGTTAAAAAGAAATAAATATTTATTTTTTGAATTTTTTTGTTTGATATATTTTTATTGAGATCCATTTAAATTTTCAAAAATTAAATGGTAGAGCGCTGGAAGATATTTCGAATAAATACGCCTCAGGAAGGATTTCCGAATTTTGTTTCTTTTAATTTAAGGTTTTCCTTTCCAGAAGAAAAACCTTACTCGAACCTTCGACCTTCTGGTTAACAGCCAGACGCTCTACCTGCTGAGCTACTGAGGCATAACATTAATAAAAAATAATCTTAATTAATGTTATCCTTTGATTTAATGGGCATGATCGACATAGTTTCCTGCCTTCTTCTTTTTCCAAAAAATCTAAATAATTTAATCGCCCTTATCTTAATTTTTTTTCTTTTTTTGAGAGGGATCTCTTCTTTTGTTCCAATTCTTCCGACCATTGTTCCAATATATGTATTTTTATCCCTTTTAGATATAATAGTGGCATTTCTTTTCCTTTTTTCTTATGGATTTGGAAATTTAATTATAATTATTTTATTTTTTTATTTCTTGATTAAAGGTCTTTATTCAATTGTCACCCTATTATTTTTCAGATAGATTTCGTAATTCATCTATTTTTAAAAAAAGAGTTTAATTATGTTTAAGAAAAATAAACCTGAATTGCCTTTGCATACAATTTTAAGGCTTTCAAGGGAGTTGGGCGCAGAAAGAATTAGCAAGGATGCCGCATTATTTATTTCGGAATATTTAATTTCAGAATTGAAAAAAATTATTCAGAAATCGGATAAATTTGCCAGACATGCGGATCGGAAAACAATAATGCTTGAGGATGTTAAATTAGCTATTGAAAAAAATTAAATATTATAAATATCTATATATTAAAAGGTTATTTATGTTGGTTTATCAAACAGAGTTTTTTGGGCATTCAACTTTGGGTTTATTAGGTTTGGCTACGGAAGATGTATGCTATCTTCCCGTAGAAATCGAAAAAATCCAAACCCAAAAAATATCGGAAACTTTGCAAACCAAAGTAAAAAAAACAAGTTTGTATAATTCTTTTCTGATTGGATTATTTTCCGCGGCAAATTCAAAATACATATTTGTTCCGGAAATTATCTCCGAAATAAAAAATCTGGAAAAGGAAGTGATAAAATTAACAGGAATATTTACAACTCTGGGAAACTTGATTTTATGTAATGATAAAGGTTGTATTCTTTCGCCTTATCTTGCGGAAAAAAAATATTTTTTTGAAAATGAATTGAAACTGAAAACAGAAGCGACAACAATATCGGACTTGCCTTTTCCCGGAATACTTGCCGCAGTAACAAATAAAGGCGGAATTGTTCACAAAAATTGCAAAGATGCAGAAATTGAAATTTTGGAAAAAACACTTGGAGTTGAATTTAAAAGATTGGAATTTTATGAAAATTTTCCGGGAGCAGAAATTTTGGCAAATTCTAAAGGGTTGATCGCTCCGAAAAATTTAAAGGGGCAGGAACTTGCGGAAATTCAAGAGGGATTGAAAATTTTTTAATTTTATTCCTCCTTAATTAAAGCCTCTCCATGAGTTAGAACTCCAAGTTTATCATAAACGTCATTTTTCTGCCCTGCGGGGATTTCCAGAATGCAGGAAAAACTTCCATCATTATTCCAGTTTTCTCTAAGAATTTTTCCAAGAGATTTGATTTTTCCATAAACACTTCCAGAATATTTTGCGGGAATTTTTATTTCCATTTTTAAATTTTCTATGGATAAAGGAAGTTCGGTTCTGATTTTTGAGATTACTTCCTTGACTTGATCTTCAGCATTTTTATAGAAATTTATGCTGATTCCCGTTTTTTCCATAACATTTAGAATTCTTTCAATTGGGTGGGGAAGTTTTGTCTGGGGATTTATCGCCATTTTTGAAATTATTGCTGCAATTTGCTTCTTCTTTTTACTTAGCATCTCATCTCTTAGTTCTTTTGGAATTTGTATCTCACCATAAATTATAATTTTTTTTGCAATTTCCAATTTATTCTCAGTTCCAAAATTTTTGTTTAAATTTTGAGAAGATGCCTTTTCGCCTCTTTCAACATCTGAGAATATTTCATCAGAAACGATAACTTCTTCTATATTTCCTTTTCCTTGTTTAAACTCAAGAGATTTTCTTGGATAAACCAGAATTTCAAAAACTTCCCCTCCTTTTTTAAGTTTTGCGATTACAGGTTTCATAATTAAATAATTATTATACTTAAAAATAGTCCAAATATAAAATCCACTATTTTAATTAAAAATTAGAAGAATTAAAAATTAAAAATAAAATTATTTTTTCTTTTTTGCGATATATTTTTCTACATCACCGACATATTTGTTCGCTTCCTTCGCAACAACATCTTTCAATCCAAAACCCATCGCAATTGCAAATCCAAGACCAACACTGCCTATTATAATTAACAATATGTTGTTTACCAAACTTGGATCTATTCCAATAAATGGCAAAGCCAATGCAATTGCCACATAAACTGTAAAGAAATTCACTATTCTTCCGATTAAACCGCTATATTTTCCCTCGCTTGCTTTTATTTGTTCTTCAAAGAAATTTCCCAAAACATAGCCGATTATCATGATTATTGCCGCACCAACAGCTTTTGGTATGAAATTCACAATTTTATCCACAAAGGTCGATAAGGCCATTATTCCTAAATATTGAAATGCCGCTTGTATTGCTAATAAATAAATTATCCAAGATCCAGCAACTTTAAATAAATAACTTAATTTGAATCCCTTGCTTTTTATGTATTTGTCCACTTTCGCACTTATGCATATTTTCTCAATCACCGCTGCGACAACTTTTCCCACCACATAACCTAATAACAGAAGAATCAAGGCGCCTATTAGGTTGGGGAGAAAAGCCATCGTGCTTTGTCCAAGATTTGTCAACAACACGGACAGCGTTTCCATCTCTGCCATAAATATAATGTAAGTATTATATATATAAATAAAAAATTATACTTTAATAGCGTATTTTCCGGGCGATTTGAAATTCAATTCCTTTGCAATCTCGCTTTCTTCTGGTTTAAAAATAATCGCTATTCCCTGCCAGTTTTCGGTCAATTCTTTTGTTTTACATACCGGGCATTCTTTCTCCTCTGTCAATCTATGACATACTTTGCAGGCTTTCTCTACCATAAAAATATTAAACAAATTAAATATATCTTCTTCTCTTCAGCATTTTCTTAAAAACCTGCAAAACTGGTTCTGTTTCTTTTCTTTTGTAACCAAGCAAAAAATATTTCCAGCAGTCAAATTCGGGATGAAGAGATTTGAAATTTTGATACAAAGTCAGCAAATCGGATGCTTTTTGTTCTAAACTTTTTGTTTCAACTCCAAGACCAAAATCTATAAAATAGAGTTCTCCGTCTTTGACAATTATATTTGAAGTTGTCAAGTCTCCATGAATTATATCGGAAAGATGCATCTTCAAAACAGATTCTCCAATTTTTTTGCAGAATTTTTTATAATTATTTTTGTTCAGACAATTCTTTAATTTCTTTCCGTCAACAAATTCAAGCTCTATTAAAAATTTTTTCACATCAAACAAGATTGGCACTTTAATTCCAATTCTTTTTACTTCTGATAATAATTTTGCTTCTTTTTTTGTTCTCGTCTTTCTCAGGAAAACATCAAGTTCTCTTTCCCTGTATTTCTTACAGATTCTTTCTTTTAATATTTTGTTTCCCTTCAAATAAATCTTCGCCTCTGCTCCTCGAGAAATTAATTTCATTAGATAATTTGGTTTTAAAAGAAGAAATAAATTTATTTTAGAGAAATCTAATGAAGATTCTATATCCAGAAGTTTGTTGCAGAACTAAATAAACTTACAAAGTTGTTACAATCGGTTTATCAAGGACAATTATTGTGTGTTCTGCCTGGGCTATTTTTGAATCTCCTCTTAAAATTCTGTAAACTTCCATGCAATCTTTATCTTTTAATTCTTTCATTGCAAGTTTTAATTTAATTCCTTTCACAGGAAGCCACCGGTCTGAAAAAGGAAGTCCTTCTCTATTTTTCATTTTATTAATAATTTCTCTTGCCTCTTTAAGTCTGCATGGTTTCTCTCGAACCAAAGAATAAGTTAATCCTCTGTCCTCATCTTCTTCTTTTATATAGTTTCTGCCCCTTGTTACAAAAGGTTCTATTGCAATAACTTCATCTTTTTTCAGTTTGTAATGATAATTACTACTGCAGTTTGGAATTCTTGGTTCGGAGTGGATGATATATCTTTTTAAACCATGTCCGGTTAGATTTACTATTGGATTCAGGCCAAAACTTTTTATTACTTCCTCAATTTTTGAAGAAATTTCATTAACTTCCCTGCCCGGTTTAACCAATTTTATTGCCTCTTCCAAACTTTTTTCTGCTGCCAGAACCAGTTTTTTGTCTTTTTCTGATAAGGCAATTGTAACTGCAGTATCCGCAATATAGCCATCAACAGAAACACCAACATCCAATTTTACCAAATCTTCTTCTTTTATAATTGTTTCATCATCAAAAGAAGGAGAATAATGAGCCGCAATATCATTAATTGAAATATTCAAAGGCCAGGCTGGAATTCCTCCAAGTTCTCTTATTCTGTTTTCCATTTTTTCGGCAATTTCCAAAATTTTTATTCCCGGTTTTACAAGAGTTTTCCCTTCTTCTCTAACTTTTTTCGCAATCTCTCCTGCTTTTTTATATTTTTCTAGAATTTCTTCTTCCATTATTATAAAAAAGAAAATGTATTTATCCCAAAAAGGGTAATCAAACTCACTAAAATTCCCGCAATAATTACTCCAATAATATTTGCTCTTGAAAATTCTTTTTTCTTGAATCCGAATAAGAAAGCCGCCAATGCTCCAGTCCAGACCCCGGAACCAGGTAATGGAACTCCTATAAATAAAGCGAGTCCTATTGTTCCATATTTGTTAACATATTTATATGCTTTTTTCTGCACTCTTTCAACACATTTTTTATATATTTTTTCAAGAAATTTTATTTTCAATACATAGGGAAGAAAAGTATTTAGGAGATAAAATATTAATTCGCCAAGAAGAATATTTATTAAGACAACAAAAAAGAAAGTAAATATTGGGTTTAATTTAAAAACTAATAAAGCACAGGGAATTGAAGCTCTTAATTCTAGTGTAGGCAGCAAGGTTAGCAAAATTATATAAAGCAAATTGTAAACATCCATTATAAAATTTCTAATAAATTTATGCATCCCGAATTGAATATTGGAATTGTTGGTCATGTTGATCACGGGAAAACAACTTTAGTTGAAGCTTTAACCGGAAAGTGGGTTGATACCTTCTCAGAAGAAAAAAAGAGAGGCATTACGATCAGATTGGGTTATGCCGATTTTTCAATTTACAGATGCAAAAAATGCGGAAAGTTGGGGGTAAATAAAAAATGCATTTTCTGTTTTTCAGATTGCAAACTTGAAAGAACTTTTTCTTTAATTGATGCTCCCGGACATGAAAGTCTCATGCCCGTTGTTTTAACTGGAGCCTCTCTGTTCAATGCGGCAATTTTGATAATTGCGGCAAATGAAAAATGTCCACAACCGCAAACAAAAGAACATCTGAGAGCCCTGGAAATTGGAGAAATTAAAAATATAGTAATTGTTCAGAATAAAATAGATCTCGTTTCAAAAGAAGAAGCAGAAAAAAATTACAATGAGATAAAAGAATTTGTTAAGGGGACTATTGCGGAAAATGCTCCAATAATACCCATTTCCGCACAACAGAGGGTTGGAATAGAGTTTCTATTAGAAGAACTTTTGCTTATAAAAAAACCTGATTATCAAGAAGGAGATTTTTTATTCTTGGTCGCCAGATCTTTTGATGTAAATAAACCGGGAATAACACCAAAAGAAATGGTTGGAGGAGTAATTGGAGGCAGTGTAATCAGAGGAAAATTAAAAAAAGGAGAAGAAGTAATAATAAAACCTGTGCCAATTGAAGATAAATACGTAGAGATAAAAACAAAGATAAACAAAATAAAGAGAGATGAATTAGAAGTTGAGGAAGCTACTTGCGGGGGTTTGGTTGCTTTAGAAACAACTCTGGACCCAAGTTTGGCAAAATCTGACAAATTGGTTGGTTGCATTGCCGGAACAAAAAATTTACCCGAAACAGTTTACGAACTTGAAAACAGATATAATCTTTTTGAAAATTATGAATTGAAAACCGGAGATTCTTTACTTGTAACATGCAGAAACAGCAGAAGTACGGGCAATATAATCTCAATCAATAAAGATAAGGTAAAAATAAAACTAAAATTACCTATTTGCGTGGAAAAGGGAAATAAAATCAGTTATTCAAAACTTATAGATGGTAAATGGCGTTTGATTGGGTGGGGAAAAGTAACATAAGTTTGAAAGTTACTCAAAATTATTCCATTAAGAAAAACTGAAATCTCTGTTTATTTAATTAATAAAAACTATAATTATGATGGCAAAAAGAACACATATGAAGGAAAAAAACATCAATGAGACAACAATAAGTATTCTTTATCCTTTCTTAAATAATTACAAAAAAAGAATTCATTTTAGAGAATTGTCTAGGCTTTCTAACTTAGATACAAAAACTTTGCAAAGGCAAGTAAAAACTTTAGAAATGTTTAATATAGTTAAATATAAATTTTCTGGAAGGCATAAGGAATTTTATTTAAATCTGGAAAATTTAATTACAAGAGATTTCTTAATATTAGCAGAGATAATGAAAACAATTAAGTTTTTAGTTAGAAACTTTGAGATAAGAAAAATATGTCAAGAAATAAATATAGATTCTTGCATAGTTTTATTTGGATCATATGCTAAAGAAAAAGCTGATGAAAATAGCGATATAGATTTATTTGTTATTGGAAACAGAATTAACAAAAAAATTATTGAAAAAATTCAAAAAATCTATGGAAAAAAAATTTCACAAAAAGTTATTTCAGAAAAAAGTTTTCAAAAATTGTTAAAAGAAAAAAATCCCCTAATAATGGAAATATTAGATTACCATATAATTCTAAATAAATTTGATTTTTTTGTAAATTTGATTTTTAAATATGGATGATAAAATTATTTGGTGTCTAAAACAAAAGAGAGGTGTTAAAATTGTTGAACCTAATGAAAATCTCTACAAAGCATATATTCTAAAAGCAAGAGAAGCCTTAGAAGCAATGAATGTAAATTTTGAAAGAAAGATTTTATCTTGGGCTGTTTCTGCAAGTTATTATGCGAGATATTTTGCCGTGTATGCTTTATTATCTAAAATAGGGATAAAATCTGAAATACATGATTGTACAATAGAGTTATTCAAATTTTTATTTGTAGATATGAACAAAGTGAATATAAAGTTCTATGAAGAGTTAAAAAGTGCAAAAGATTATAGAATAGAAGCACAATATTATTTTCCTGATTTTAAAAGTTTGAAATTACAATCCACTAGAGAATTTGTGCTTGAAATAGAAAAACTGGCAGAGCAAATAAGAGAAAAAGATATTTTGGAATTAAGAAAGAAACTAAAATCTAGGTTGATTTAAATTCCAATCAGCATTGCTTTTCCCTCAACAAATTTAAGGAAGGTAAAATTTCTGCAAGACCTGCTCTTTGAATTCCTATTTCTCTTACCTTATTGATTAGATTAATAAAATTTTTTATTTATGATAACGGTAAATTTTCATATACATACAAAATATTCTCATGATTCCAATTTAGAACCTGCTGAAATTCTAAAAATAGCAAAGAAATTAAAATTTGATGTTCTTGGGATTTGCGACCACAATACCACAAAGGGGGGTATTGAAACAAAAAAACTGACAAAGGATATTTTAATTTTGGTGGGGCAGGAAATAAAAACAGAATACGGAGATATTGTAATTTTTGGAACAGAAAAAAATTTAAAGGGAAATTTATTTGAAATTTTAGATGAGGCAAAATCAAAAAAATTATTTGTTGTTCTTCCGCATCCTTTTGACAGATTCAGAAAAACTGCAATTGGCAATAATTTGGAGGGAAAGAAATTGCGGGAAGTTTTAAAAAAAATTGATGCAATTGAAGTTTTTAATTCCAGATGCCCTTTGGATACATATAATAAAAAAGCGCAAAAGATTGCCGCTGAATTTAAAATTCCGGGAATTGCCGCTTCAGACGCTCATTTTGCAAATGAACTGAACAACGCAAAAAATTTTTTAAATTGTAAAAAAGAAGAATCTGAGATTTATAAAACCATAAGAGAAGGCAAAGTAAAATGGACCGGAAAAAAATCAAAACAGGTAAATTATTTAAAGAGAATTTTTCACAAAATATTTTGATTTGAAGAGAAATTATTTCACATTCTCTCCTGAAAAGGAAGAGGTAAGAATTTTGACAATTTTTTCCAGAGAATTCTCTCAAATCTCGCTTTTGTTTCCTCTTTCTTCTCAAGCATGGCATTTAACAAAATATTCGCCACATTTTTTCCCGAGATTCTCTTGTACATTAACAGAGAAGGATTTATGCTTACATCTATTGCATAATATTCTCCATCTTTCTCTATGACATCAACTTCGCAACACAAAGCCTTGATTTCTCTGGCAATTCTTTTTCCAATTTCATTTAATTCATCAGAAGGTCGAATAGATATTCTACTTTGAGCCACATTGCTTCTGTCTTCTCCCTGTTTTGGAATTTCTTTTATTCCTATAACTTCTTCACCGACTACAAGTAGTTTAGTGACTTCTCCTTCTATTACTTCCTGCATATAATAAGGTTTTGAGGTGTTGTGCATACTATCTATTATGCCGTTTGCTGTAGATTTGTCTTTTACCACCACAATACCCTTTCCACCGTGAACATCTACAAGTTTAAAAACAATTTTATTAAATTTAGCAACAATATTTTTGCTTACTTCTGGCAATAATGCTAAATAGGTTTTTGGATATTTTACTTTTGCTCTGGTAAATATTTTTGCCAAAAGAGCTCTGTTTGAAAGGTAAAGAAGAGCTGTTGGTTCATGACTTAACGCAATTTTTTTGGAATACAAAATATTCGAAATTATATAACTGAAAGGAAACATATTGCCCTGTACATGCATGATACAGGAATTGTAATCTGTTATGTCTTTATCTCTATACATGATTTTCGTATAACCGTCTATGTAAAGTTTTTCAATAGGAATCAAGATACTGCTTGATATTTTCTTAAATTTTTTTGATTCTTCATAAAGATAAACCGCCGATTTATCCTCCTTATCTGAAATTATACAAAGTTTCATAATATAATTCTTTATAATCTCTTATGTTCTTCAACATTATAATTCATTGCATTTAAAACAATAGTATTAAAAATGACAATTTTTTTAAAATTCCCGTTCTTTATAATCTACGGCAATTGAAGAAGCAACCAAATGAATTAAAAAGTATAAAGAAGCAGGTTTATGGTCTAATTTATAATTTTGTTTTTAAGTTATGAGAATAGCATCTCCAGAATTAATAAAGGATCTCGTATCAAAAAATGAGAGAATAGATTCAAGAAAAATGCTGGAATACAGAAAAATAAGTGGGGGTATCAATCCAATTAGCAAGGCTGAAGGCAGTTGTTATCTATCAATAGGAGAAACAAAAGTACTTGTTGGAATAAAATTTGGTTTGATGAAACCCTATCCAGATACTCCAGATGAAGGCGGTATGATGGTTTCTCTAAATTATAATCCTGTTGTGTGGAAAGATTTGCCTCCAAATATGGATATAGAAGTTTCCAGAGTGTTAGACCGCAGCATCAGAGAAAGTAAAATGATTGATTTAAAAGAATTCTGCATTACTCCCGAGGAACAGGCATTTCAGATATTTATTGATTGTTATGTATTGAACTATGACGGTAATTTGCTGGATGCATTAAATCTTGCGGCAGTAAAAGCACTATTGAACATGAAAATGCCCGAACTGGAAAATAATAAAATAGTAATTTCAGATAGAAAAATCAACTTGAGGTCTATTCCCGTAGTAGTAACAATTTCAAGCATAAACAACAAATATGTTGTTGATTTGAACAGTCTTGAGGAAAAAGCAGCAGATTTTTCCGTGTCAATTTCTTATTTGGATGAAAAAACGATCTGCGCAATGCAAAAAACAGGAACGGGAGGAATTCCAATGAAAGAACTGCAAAAAATTTTTGAAATAGGAGCGGAGAAACAGAAAGAATTGAGAATGGTTTTTAAATAGCAGAATAATTCTATAAGAAATAAATCGGCAAAAAGCAGAGCCTCGAAGTATTTGAATAAATAAACTTTTACTATTTATCTATTGCGGGATATTGCAAAGAAATGATTATTTCATCCTTCCAACAATGAACAAATGGTCGTGTTCATAAGGCTCCAAATCAATTGTTTCAATGATTTCAAAATCTTTACTCAATTCTTCAATTACTTCCCTGTAAATTTCTTTTACTTCTCTGACAGAATCTATCGCCTTTGCTTTTAAGGCAATTAAAATAATTCCTTTTTCTTTCAGAAAAACCTTGTTTTTTTTGAGAATTTGAACCTGGTCTCTCTGCGCAATATCTTCATAAACCAAATCAACTTTCCCGACCCATCCATAATTTTCCGGAAATCTTGCATCTTCTAAAATTGGGACGATATTCTTTTTTTTCCTGACTTTGTCAATTAGTTTTAATATTATTTTGTCAGAAACTTCAACTCCGTAAATAATTCCTTTTTCTCCAACAATATTTGAGAAATGCGAAATTGTTGTTCCGTGAGCGGCGCCAAGATATAAGATCTTCTGCCCTTTTTTCACGGGAAAATTCTGCAAACCGTTTAAAATGGCTGCGGCGGGTTTTGATTTGTATGGATTCCATTCCTCTAAATTTTTCCCTTTTGTGTACAGATTATTTCCTTTTTTATAAACTCCAGAAAATATTTGTTTCATAAAAGTTAATATATGAGAAAACTAAAGTTGCCTTTTGGAATTTTAGAAGACAAAAAATTGGTTGAGAGATTCTCAAAAAATCCTGAGGAAGCTGCAAAACAATATTTTGAGAGCAAAGTTAATCCGGGAATTTTAGAAGAAGAACTGGAAAAAATCTTTCCTTATAAAAATTTTCAGAAATGGATGAACGAATTTGGAATTGCCTTGATAAAATTAAAACTGAAAAATAGAGAAAAATCTGAAGAAAAATTAATTTTAAGTTCAAGAACTTTGAACGAACTGAACCATATAATTAATGTTCTGAAAAATAGAGAAAAAATTTTGATGAATTACGAAACTTATAAAAAAACTCTTGAAAACGCGGAAAAATTAAAAGAAAAAGTTGAAAACAAAGTAAAAGAAGACGTTAAAAAAATTGCCAAAAATTTATCCACTCTTTTGGGACCTATTCTTGCTGCAGATTTGATTGCCAAAGCAAAAGGGCTGAAAAATCTATCCATAATGCCCGCCTCAAAAATTCAGATTTTGGGAGCGGAGAGATCTTTATTTAAATATCTAAAAGAAAAGCAGAAAATTCCAAAATATGGAATGATTTTCAAATCTGAGTTTATTCAAGGAGTAAAAAAAGAGGATAGGGGGAAAGTTGCCAGACTTCTATCTGCAAAAATAATGCTGGCGGCGAGACTGGACTATTTCTCAAAAGAAAACAAAGGAGAAGAAATCAGAGAAGAATTAATTAAAGAAATTAAGAAAATTTCACAGAGAAAGTGAGATTAGGCTTTTGTTATATTATACGAAATATGTCTTCCACCACAGAAAACTATAAATACTTTAAATAAATTATATATTAGTGGTGAAAATGTTTAGTCCAAAAGAAAGAGTATATTGGGGTGAAGGGACACCAAAAACTGAAGAGTTTAAAATAAAAGAGGGAGAAATAAATTATTTATTATCACCTGGGTCTGATTTAGAATATGTTCCTATTTCTTATGGAGGTATACCACCAGGTTTTGTAAAACAACAACCTGAAGAAGAAATTCCACAATCTGAGAAAACAGGAGTAACAGCAGTTCTCCAAAAAATTTTTGGAAAGGGAGAGAAGAAGATAGACCAACTAGTTGAATCAAATATATATTATAATGATAAATATCCAGATCTTGTCTTGTATGAAGAAAAAGAAATTCTTCCTCCTGGAATTCTTTTATTTACTAATGGTTCTATACTAAGTATTCATGAGATGAGGATAGGACCAAAAAAAGAATTAATTAAAGATATATCTGGGAAGGATTATTTAAAACATGATGCACCTATATCTTTTGTAATGGCGTATGATATTCAAAGAAAAGCTAAAGATAAAGAAGAATGGGTGGTAAAAAGAGAGTTGATGGAAAAAGCAATAGATTATGTATCTGGAAATTATCAACCAGAAGATAACGTAGAACAGCAACTATTAGACTTAATCATACAACTTGGTTCTGAGGATATCCGCAAGAAACAAGAAAAGTATAAAGTAGAGGAGAGGAACTTAAATTAACTCCTAAAGAAGAATTAATATTAAAATTATTAATAAAAATTTTAAGCAATTATGAAATACAAACCAGAGAACATTATAAAAATATTTCTTCAGGACTGGACAAACAGAAGCAAAGCAATTAAGAAAGTTTTG
>Ga0190303_1000688_pt1 | contig 13974 bp, 11 predicted proteins | sample 48700701_MG_FD_161672 | JGI IMG/M metagenome (GOLD analysis project Ga0190303, IMG submission 161672) | Hydrothermal vent sediment bacterial communities from Southern Trench, Guaymas Basin, Mexico - 4870-07-0-1_MG | ecosystem: Environmental > Aquatic > Marine > Hydrothermal vents > Sediment ...
GTCGATATGCATTTAAACTAGCAAACGAACTTAATAAATAAATAATTGCATATATAACTCCAATGTATATTATAGTATTATCTTCCGCTGATAAATTTGTAAAAATCACAATACTCATAGTAATTGAAACAATTAATGGTTGAATATAATCTTTTACACTTTTAAATCCTGCTACATAAGACGATGATGCGATTAATAAATGTAATCTTTCTTTATTTTGAAAAACATATTTAACAGATTTAATGCTCTCTTTTACGAATTTTTTAAAACTAAAAGATGTATCTTGTCTTTCATTTAAATATGAAGGGTATGAAAGAATTAAAAGTAAATCAAGAATATATGGTATTATCGCAATAATAAACAGCCATGCTATACTTGAAAAATAAAAATATAGTCCAATACCAGCTAAAGATGCAACAGTTGACCCCATTAAAGAATAAGATCTTGTTTTCCCATACACTTTACTCTTTGAATACTTAAGATTTTGTCTATCAAGATAGGACATTATCATTGCCTTATGTGTTCCAGATCGGAAAGCATCTCCTAGTCCATACAATATCATTGCGAATACATACATATAGAAGTTAGTTCCTAAAAAGAAAATAATAAAAGATACAATGTAAAAAATAAAACAAATTATCAATTCTGTTTTTTTACCATATCTATCAGCAATAACCCCGGAAGGAACTTCAAATATATAGACAATAATTTCTTTGATTGAATACAATAGCCCTATTTGAAAAAAAGTTAATCCAGCTTGTTTTAAGAAGACAATAAAAAAAGGCTCAAAGAATCTAAGATTCTTCAAGAATCCATATAAACCAAATTTTATTATTTGTATCTTATGTTCTTTTGTTTCCATCATGCATCAATCCTTTTTATTAGTTATTGTAACATCTTCAAAAACACTGTAGATCTTAAACAGTGTTTTTAATATCTATTTAAAATCATTCCAACCAATGATAACTTCTTTATAATCAAATGATGCTTTCAAAAGTTGCATTTCAACTCCAAAATGTAAATCTATTCCATTTTTCCGATATTTCCAATTAGAAATAACCCCTTTTTTAACATTAGAAATAATTGAGTCTATTTCATTAGGTAATATTTCTTCTTTTGAGTTTCTATTAGCAACATTTTCAATGTGAATATATTTAATATTAATGTTTTCAAAAATTATAATACAATCTGTTGCAACAATTGGATCAAATCCAGTATTTTCCGGATGTCCTTCTTTAACTTCAAATTTATTCAGATTCAATATCAAATTGTTGTTTGATGTAGTCACATTTTCAACAATGCTATTAAAGAAAATAATATCACGTATAAATCCTGGTGTTAACATTTTAAATTGATTATAATATTCTCCAACAATTTTTTCTGTTGATGAAATTTTTGGTTTAACATCTTTTATAATTATTTCATCATTAACTATGCTTATCTCAATCGGTCTTTTCATATAATCTCTTGATTTATCAAATGTTTTCCCTTTTGCTTCTAAAATATCAATAATCGGTTCTAAATCATTTTGAAAACGTACAAGTGAAATGGAAATTTCATTTTTTTGATCCGAAAAAGCCAAACCATCATTCTTATTTACTCTGAACTGTTTAATCTCATCAAAATCTATAACAATAAGCGATCTTTTTCCAATACATTTAACAATATATTTCGGCGTAATAACAAGAGAATGTATTTTATTATTACCGAATACTACTCCTTGAACAATAACCAAAAGCATACTGGTTATTACAATAACAATAACATCATAATGAGTAGGAATTAGATTTACCAATTGAGTAATATATATAGCAACAACAATTATAAGCAAAAAACTAGGCCAAAAAATAAATTTGCTTTTTTTCTTTTGCGAATAGCAAACTTTATATTCATTCAACTCATAATTATATTTTTTTTTCATAAAAGTTTTTAATTTTTCAATCATATTATCACTTCTTTCATATTTATTTTACCATATTTCATTATGTTAGTTTAGAAAACTTTTTAAAATTATATTTTTATAAGTTTTTAATTGACTTAATATAATTACAAGCATCTATTTAATGATAATAATATTATTTTTTATAGTGTTTTTATTACCATAAAATGTTATAATAATTACGTTAAAAATATAATAAAAAAACTAATTGATGAGGTGGATAAATGAGTACATTTTTAAATACTTTAAGTGATGGCAAAGTAATGATTGACAAAGTTTTTAAGGCGGCTGTCGCATGTAATGAAGCTAAAACAAAATATGGTGATATTGTTGTAGATGCTACTCTCGGAACTCTATTTGATGAGAATGGTGTTTTTGTAGCATTTGATAGTGTATGGAAAACTTATGAAACCATTGATAAAATTCAAAAAGCAAAATATGCATCAAGTATCCAAGGTAATCCCGATTTTAACGAAGCTGTTTATAATTGGTTATTTGATGGTTTAGATATTCGAGTTCCTTGTGAAATCATAGCTTCTCCAGGTGGTGCAGGAGCAATTAGTAGCACTATGAAAAACATAATAAATCCCGGTGAAACTGTTATCATCCCGAATTTGGGATGGGGTCCTTATAAGACAATGGCTCTAGAATGCGCTTTGTCTTTAACAAAATACAATATGTTTAAAGATAATCACTTCGATATTGATAATTTTAAAGAAACATTATCTATTGTCATGGAAAAACAACACAGAGTTTTAGTAGTAATAAATGATCCATGTCATAATCCTTCTGGATATACTATGACAAATGATGAATGGAGTCAAATTATTACTTTTGTAAATGAATTGAGTAATAAAGGCCCAGTTGTTATTTTAAATGATATAGCATACGTTGATTATACTAATAATGGTAGTGTTTGGAAGAAACATTTTGAAAAATATAACAATATTAATAAAAATGTAATGATAGTAATAGCTTTTTCTTGTTCTAAAACACTTACTGCCTATGGAGCAAGAGTTGGCGCTCAGATTGTTTTAACGAAAGACGAAAAGCAATTAAACGATTTTAAAAATGCAGCTATTTATAGTGCTAGAAGTATTTGGTCAACTGTTAATAATAGTGCAATGAAATTATTTAGCACCATAATGAACGATGAAAAATTAAAAAAAGAGTATTTAAAAGAAAAGCAATTTTATATTGATTTATTAAAAGAAAGATCTGATATTTTCGTAAATGAAGCAAAGGAAATAGGGCTTGATATCTATCCTTATGTTGAAGGATTTTTCGTTACAATAAAAATACTTAATGATTTAGAAAAACAAGAATTAAATTTAAAATTACAAGAAAATAATATTTATACTGTTGAAACAGATGGTGGTTTAAGAATTGCTATTTGTAGCGTTCCTAAAAGAAAACTAAAAGGACTTGCTAAACGCATTAAGAATATAATGTAAATCTAAAAGTGGTTATCAACTAAAAGTTGATAACCACTTTTTTTATTTTTATATCTTTCTAATCCATCCTTCTGGAGCTTCAATATCTCCATAATAAATCCCTACTAAAATATCATAAAGTTTTTTGATAACTGGACCAACCTCTCCATTACCAAATTTAGTAACTTTGCCTTTATGAGTGATAGAATTTAACGGAGTAATAATCGCTGCTGTTCCACAAGCACCAGCTTCTTTAAATTCACTTACATTATCAATGAAACAATCTCTTTCTTCTACTTTCATACCAAGCATATGTTCAGCAATATATAAAATTGATCTTTTAGTAATACTAGGTAGAATTGATGAAGATGATGGAGTAACAAGAACATTATCATATGTAATACCAAAGAAATTAGCTGCGCCAACTTCATCAATTTTAGTATGAGTTAGTGGGTCTAAATAAATAACTCCTGCATAGCCTTCTTTTTTAGCTAAACTTCTAGGATACAAACTAGCAGCATAGTTTCCAGCAACTTTTACTTGTCCAGTACCATTTGCTGATGCTCGATCATATTCAGTTGTGACAAAGGGTAATGCTTCAAGTCCACCAGCAAAATATGTTCCAACAGGTGCACAAAAAACACTATAGATATATTCATTAGATGGTTTTACACCTAAATTCATCCCATGTCCAATAACGAAAGGTCGAATATATAATGATTGTCCTTTTCCATATTCTGGAATATCATCTTTATTTGCTTTTACTACTTCAAGAATTCCTTCAAAAAATAAATCTTCGGGTAATTCTGGAGCTACTAATCTTCTTAATCCTTCATTAATTCTAATAAAATTTAAATCTGGTCTAAATAATTGAATTTCTCCAGTTTTTGTTTTATAGGCTTTTAACCCTTCAAACAAAGCTTGGCCATAATGGAAAACGTTAGACCCTTCGTGAATAGAAATGTTTTTATCAATTGTTAAATTTCCTTTTTGCCATTTCCCATCTTTTGTATATGCACGATATCTGTATTTTGTTTCCTTTAAGGCATAACCCATCAAATCACTCCTTCTTAGAATTTACCTTGAGCTACCATTGCATCTGCAACTTTAACAAATCCAGCAATATTAGCTCCTGCTATTAAATCATATCCAAATCCATAACGATTACTTGACTTAACACAATTATTATAAATGTTTTTCATAATATCACGGAGTTTTGAATCAACTTCCTCTGAAGTCCAACTTAATCTCATACTGTTTTGTGACATTTCAAGAGCACTAGTTGCAACTCCACCTGCATTTGCAGCTTTACCAGGACCAATAGTTATTCCTGCTTCTACTAACATTTCTACCGCTTCATTAGTAGTAGGCATATTTGCTCCTTCTATTAAATATTTCACATTATTAGCAATAATTTGTTTGGCATCATTTTTACGAATTTCATTTTGAGTTGCACACGGCATAATAATATCAACTTTTCTTTCCCAAGGTTTTTTATTTGGAATAAACTCTACATCGAATTTTTTAGCATAGTCTTCTATCACACCATTAGTATTAGCTCTCATCTCTAACATGTAATCAAATTTTTCTTGAGTATTGACTCCATCAGGATCATAAATATATCCTTCAGGTCCAGATAAAGTAACAACCTTACCACCTAATTGAGTAATTTTACGACAAGCACCCCATGCTACATTACCAAATCCTGATACTGCAACAGTTTTATTTTTAAAATCTGTTTTATCATGTCTTAACACTTGTAAAGCAAAATATGTAACGCCATAACCTGTTGCTTCTGGTCGAATTAATGATCCACCATATGATCTGCCTTTACCTGTTAAGACCCCATTTTCAAATGCTCCTTTAATACGACGATATTGTCCATATAGATAACCAATTTCTCTACCACCAACACCTATATCTCCTGCAGGAACATCAACATTAGGACCAATATGACGATAAAGTTCAGTCATAAAACTAACACAAAAACGTCTAATTTCTTCATCTGATTTTTGTAAAGGATTAAAATCACTACCACCTTTACCTCCACCTATAGGAAGTCCTGTTAAACTATTTTTAAATATTTGTTCAAATCCCAAAAATTTAATTACACCTAAATAAACAGAAGGATGAAATCTTAGCCCGCCTTTATATGGACCAATAGATCCGTTAAATTGAACTCTGAATCCTCTATTTACTCGAACTATTCCTTCATCATCAAGCCAAGGAACTCTAAAAATAATTGTTCTTTCAGGTTCAATAATTCTCTCTAGAATATTATTTTCAATATATTCTGGATGTTGTTCAAGTACTGGCCCAAGTGAGTTTAATATCTCAGTTGCTGCTTGAACAAATTCTTTTTGATTACCATCTATTTCATTTAGTTTATTTAATACTCCTTCAATATATTCCTTTGTTTCTTTACTTACTTCACCATCAACTTGTTGAGGTTGTAAACTATCAAATTTATGAACAAATAATCCACTTCTAAGTTTTGGTTCAAACCAAGTTGTTTTCGCTGGCATAATCAATCCAGAATCAGATACATCCATGATTTCTTTCATTGTTACAGGGAACATTGAAAACCCTACACCATTATATTGATCTGTTTTATCTTTAATGCCTTTTAATCCTCTAATTCCTCCAACGAAACTAATACGAGAAGATACTCTTATATTTGTTATTCCTAATATATCATCTAAAATATATTTACTAAGTATAGCAGCATCAATATTAGCTAATAAATCTTCTTTTACCAACATTGATTTTTTAATTTCTAATTTATACCATTTTTTATCAATATACATTCCAAATGTATTTTCAGATACTGGTTTATAAGGTGCCTTACTTGGTTCTATATTAAATGATTTTCCAACAGCTTTAACAAATTCATCTACTGATAATCCATTTAAATCATGAGCTACTCTATTGTAATCAAAAATATTTAAATCTTTTTCAGGAAATATTACTGACATAAAGAAATTGAACTCTTCTTCTCCTGTGTAATTAGGATTTTCTTGGCGACGTTTCAATGCTACTCTTGCAGCACTTGCTGTACGGTGATGTCCATCAGCAATATATAAGCTTTCAATAGTAGCAAATATATCAGTAATCTTTTGAATTAATTCATCATCATCTATTGACCACACAATGTGGCTAACTTCATCTTCGGTAATAATATCAACATCTGGTGTATGGTTTTCAGTCCAAGAATTTAAAATGTCAGATAGTTGTTTATTTTCACGATAAGTCATAAATATTGGTGATGTGTTTGCACAACATGCATCAAAATGATCTGTTCTATCTTTTTCTTTACTAAGAATAGTAAGTTCATGTTTTTTAATAACATTGTTTACGTAATCATCAATACATGTACTCGCAACAAATCCTGTTTGAGAATTTCCATTCATGATTTGGCGATAAATATATATCATTGGTTTTTCGTCTTGTATTAAAATTCCATCATCTTGAAAAATATCAAAATTTCTTCTTGCTCTAGCATATACTTTTTTATCATAGGGATTCATTGAAGACGGGAAATCAATTTCCGATCTTGAAATATGTAGAAAACTATAAGGATTCCCTTTTGCCATAGCTTTAGCTTCTTTTCTATCCATAACGTCATATGGAAGTGCTACTACTTTTTCAACCAAGTCTTTTCTTGGTCTTACTGCTTTAAATGATTTTACAATAGCCATTTTTATTTATCCTCCACTGATAAATTTTTCTTTATTACTTCTATTGTTTCGAGTCCAATTCTAGCTTGGGCTTCTATTGTTGAAGCACCGATATGTGGTGTTAAAGAAATTGCATTATGTTTATAAATACGATCATTTTTTAGAGGTTCTTCCTCAAAAACATCTAATGCTGCTTTTTTTACTTTCCCACTATCTAATGCTTTTAGAAGTTCGTTTTCATCAACAACTCCACCTCGTGAAGTTTGTATAATATACATTCCATCTTTCATAATATCAAATTCAGATTTTCCTAAATAAGGACCAACCTCTTTATTAAATGGAATATGTAAAGAAATAAAATCTGATTTTAATAATAAATCATTTTTTGATACATATTGACACTCTTTTAAGCTTTTACTTTCACCGGCAATATCAGTATAGATAACCTTCATCCCTAGAGCAATAGCTTTTTTAGCAACACTTTGAGCTATTCTACCAAAACCTACTAACCCTAATGTTTTTCCTGAAAGTTCAATGCCTAGATAAGCTTTTTTATTCCATTGACCATCTCTCATAGTTACATTTGATATATATATGTGTCTTGCTAATGCAAACATATGTGCAATTGCTAGTTCAGCAACCGCATCACTTGAGGATGCTGGAGTATTTCTTACTAAAATACCTTGTTCTTCACTATAAACATGATCTATATTATCAATTCCAACGCCAGCTCTAATAATTAATTTTAATTTTCCACTTTGAACTGCTTTATCAATTAATGGCTTTCTTATTTTAGTTGCCGAACGTATAATAATACAGTCAATTTCTTTTATTTTTTCATCTAATTCTACTCCATCATAATGATGTGTATCAATTTCATATCCTAAACTTATTAATTTTAATTTTGCAGTTTCATCAATACCATCATTCGCTAATATTTTATACACTTTATCACCTATAAATTCCAAATATTTTCAATTTCTTTTAATAATTCTTGCAATTCTTTTTCTTGACGATCTGCCATATGTGCTATTCTAAAAGCTTTATCTTTTAATGCACCATATCCATTACTTATTAAAAATCCTCTATTCATTAATTCTTTATTAAGATCTCCTATATTAAATCCTTTAGTATTTAAAATTGTTGTTACTGTATGTGATCTGAACCCCTCTTTTGCGAATAATTCAAAATGTTTTTCAGCCCATTCACAAACAATAATTGATAAATCCTTATGTCTTTGTAATCTGTTTTCTAATCCTTCTTTATTAATAATTTTGTCTAATTTATAATCCAAAGCCCACATATGAGGTGTTGAAGGAGTACTTGGATATTGATAATTTTTCTTAACACGGTCAACAATATTTACAAGATCTAAATAGAATCCTCTATATTCAACAGTTTTTGCTCTTTCATATGCTCTTTCTGAAACAGAAGCTACACTCAATCCAGGTGGAAGTCCTAAACACTTTTGTGTAGAGGAAATACAAATATCAATATTTGAAGCATCTACTTCTATTTTAGATCCTCCCAAAGAACTTACTGCATCTACTAAAAATAAAACATTTGGATAATCTTTAATAACTTGTCCAATTTCATAAACGTTATTCATTAATCCTGAAGATGTTTCATTATGAGTAACAGTAACTACATCGTACAATCCTGTCTCCAATGCATCTTTCACCATTTCTACAGTTGTTGGCATTCCTGGTTCTGATTTAAACTTATCTGCAGGAACATTATTTGATACTGCCATATTGTACCATCTATCACCAAAAGCGCCTACACTAAAGACTGCAGCACGTTTTTTAGTACATGATTTTATTGCCATTTCCATTATTCCACTACCTGAAGATGTAGAAAGAATAATTGTATCATTTGTATACATTAGCTTTTGAAGATTTTTTGAAATTCTTTTTTGTAATTCCGTCGCAATTTCACTACGATGTGGAATTTGCTCAGTAGCCATTCTTTCTAATACATCAGGTTCTACATTTACTGGTCCTGGTATAAATAATTGTAAACTCATTTATTTTTTTCCTTTCATCTTAAAAAATTCCCTAATACACATAAGCATTTTAACAAAGATATATCATTAAAACAAGCGTTTTCAAAAAAAAAAATATGTTTTTTTTGAACAAAATATAAACGGCTATTTAAAGCCGTTACAAGCGGTATATTCTAGATGTTTATCAAGAATATTCGTGAAAACATTTTCACTGCTTGTTTTTGTTAAATTATTTCTAAGTTTTTCTGTTGATTTTTTCAATATTTAATATTGCTTTTTATTGATTATCTCTTATACTGGTGTTACAATATAATTGATTTTTCGCAAAAAAGGAGGATTATTATGAAATTATCTAATCGCATTATTAAAATGCAGGAATCACCTGTCAGAAAATTAGTTCCAATTGCCAGAAAAGTTAAAAAAAACGGTAAGAAAGTTTTTCATTTAAATATTGGACAACCTGATATTGAAACACCAAAAGTTTTTATGGAGGCTATTAATAATTACGATACATCGGTTATAAAATATTCTTATTCTCAAGGTGAACCAATTTTGATTAATGCCATTAAAGATTATTTTGCAAGAGATGGTATTATTTTCGAAGAAGATGATATTTTAATTACCAATGGTGGATCTGAAGCTTTGACTTTTGTCACTATTGCTATTTGTGATCCTGGCGACGAAATATTAGTTCCTGAACCTTTTTATACTAACTATAATGGGTTTACAGGAGAGGTTAATGTTAACATAAAACCTATTACTACAAAAGCTGAAGAAGGTTTTCATTTACCTTCAAAAGAAGAAATAGTTAAACTAATTACTCCAAAAACTAAAGCAATTCTTTTCTCTAACCCAGGTAACCCTACTGGTACAATATTAAGATTAGATGAATTAGAAATGTTAGCTGAAATTGCTAGAGAAAATAATATATTTGTTATTAGTGATGAAGTTTATCGTGGATTTGCATTTGATGGTCTAAAAGGAATTTCAATGGGATCTATTAAAAACATAGATGATCATTCAATTATTATTGAAAGTGTATCAAAGAGATATAGTGCTTGTGGTGCACGAATAGGATCAATTGCTTCAAAAAATAAAGTACTAATTAAGAATATTTTAAAACTATGCCAAGCTCGACTTTGTGTTGCTACTTTAGAACAAATTGGTTCAGCTGCTTTATATAACTTATCTAATGAATATACAAATTCTATCAGAGATGAGTACCAAGTTCGTCGAGATATTGTTTATAAAACATTATTAGAAATACCTGGTGTTATTTGTGAAAAACCAACTGGAGCATTTTATGTTATAGCTAAACTTCCAGTTGATGATGCTGAAAAATTTATCATTTGGATGTTAGAAGAGTTTGAGGAAGATGGGGAAACACTTATGATGGCTCCTGCTGAAGGATTCTACGCAACTAAAGGATTAGGAAAAGATGAAGTAAGAATTGCTTATGTATTAAATACAAAAGATATGGAACGTGCAATGTATTTGCTTAAAAGAGGGTTGGAAGAATATAAAAAACTGTAACAATAATTGTTACAGTTTTTACTAAAGGAGGAAATTTCAATGATTTTTGATGCCCATGGTGATATTCTAACAGATATGTACCAACAGAAATTATATAACAATAAAAATTCGTTTAAAAAAAGACATTTAGCTCTCTACAAAAAAGGCGGTATTACACACAGCATTTTTGTAAACTATACTGATCCTTATCATGGAAATAAGGAGTTATTTTTAAATATTTTTGAAAATGCATTTTCTGAATTAAAAAAAAATAATGATATTTTTAAATTATGTTTAAATTATAATGATATGCTCATTTCAGCTAGTGAAAATAAGATTGGAGTTATTATGGGTATGGAAGGGATAATGCAGTTAGAGGACGTTGAACAGTTAAACGAGTTATATAGAAGAGGTGTTAGACATGCTTCTCTTACGTGGAATGAAGAAAATGATTATGCTAGTGGACTTGATAATCCTAATACAAAGGGTCTAACTCTAAAAGGTATTAAAATTTTAAATGAAATGGAAAAACTCGGAATGTTAGTAGATTTAGCTCATCTAAATGAAAAGTCTTTTTTTGATGTTATTGAAAATACTACTTCTCCTATTATTATTTCTCATGGAAATACTAAAACCATTTGTAATCATCGTCGAAATTATACAGATGAACAATTAAAAGCTATTAGTGACCGAGATGGAGTTATTGGTATATGTGGAATAGCTAGTTTTATTTCAAATGAATTAGAACATCAAAACGTTCAATATATGGTCAAACATATCGATCACGCTGTAAAAGTTATGGGAATTGATCATGTTGGACTTGGATTTGATTTTTGTTATTATTTATATCCAAATGGACAAAATAATCGGGTTACTAACCTTTTAACAATTGCGGATGTTCCCAATATTTTTAAAGAACTTAAAAATATCGGCTATAATAATGAAGATATTGGAAAAATTAAACATTTAAATTTTGAAAGAGTCATTAAAACAATACTAAAATAAAAAGAGGTACTAAAAATGTATTTAGAAAAATATAAAGGTATTACACCTAAAATTGCTTCATCAGCAAAAATATTTAAAAATGCAGTAATTGCTGGTGATGTTACTCTTGGTGAAAATGTTAGTGTTTGGTATAATGTAACAATCAGAGGAGATATGGCTCCGGTAATCATTTTAGAAAATACTAATATTCAAGATAATTGTGTTATTCATACGAATCTAAATCTACCTACACATATCGGGAAAAATGTTACAGTTGGCCATGCCGCTATTATTCACGCTTGTACCATTGAAAATAATTGTCTTATTGGGATGGGGAGCATTATTTTAGATGGGGCTATTATTAAAACAGGTAGTTTAGTTGCTGCAGGTTGTGTTGTACCACCAAATAAAATCGTTCCTAAAAATTCTCTTGTAATGGGAAACCCTATGAAAATAGTTAGAGAATTAACACATAAAGAAGCGGTAGATATCTCTTTAAATAAAGATTATTATATAAAACTAATGAATGAATACAAATAATACTATTTTTATTATTTATTAAAATAAAAAGATATTTAAAAAAAGACGCTCTCTATTTGAACTGAACTCCAAAAATTGGACATAAGTATTAAAATTAATTGAAACTCAAGGAATGATGATGGTATTCTATCAGTATCATTCCTTTTAGTTTGGTCGACATTCTTTCCTCTTTATAACATTTTACTGTTTTCCTTTTAAAAACTATGAATATTTACTCATATAAAAACTGCACCCACACTTTCTCATAGTTTCTTATGTCAAAGTTTGTGGGAACAGTTCAGTTATTATACGTCATTTTTTCTTTGGTTATAATAATCGATGAATCTTCTTTGCCGCGATGTCTTAGGATCATAATTTAATATTTTAAAATAGATTTGAACAAGATATCCTGAGACAATTATCATAACTAAAGTCCCGATTCCCACTATTCCTCCTAGTAAATATCCAAATAACAACACTGTAAATTCAATTATTGGTTTAAGATATTTTATTTCAATATTAAAGACCAAATGTAATCCGATCATTAACCCATCTCTAGGACCTTCACCTAATCCAGTACTAATATATAATGCTCTTCCAAATGTCATTATTACTAATCCACCTAATAACAATATATATTGTTCCAATATAGTATTTGGAATAAAAGTAAATAGGTAATCAATACCATCAATTATAAATCCTATTACTAATACATTCAACACTGTTCCTATTCCAATTTTCGTTTTTAATATATACACGCTAAATCCTAAAACAATTAATCCGAATAAAATCGTAATTATTCCAAAAGATAATCCCGTTTTAACTGATAATCCTTGGTGAAATACTCCCCAAGCATTCATACCAAGGTCTGCTCTTTTAGTTAAAACAATTCCTAATGAGAGAAAAGTAAATCCAATTAATAAGAAAGGTATACGCTTTAAATCGTCTTTTAGTAAATTCATTTTTTCACCTAATTCCTTATTTAAATACAAAATTCATTCTATCATAAATATATAAATATACAAGTGACTAGTTAAAAGACTAATGCTGTTTAATACTGAATATTTATTGCTTATCCATTTTGTTTTTAGATAATAAATGATATTATTATTTCGAGGTGACTACAATGTTAAATACCATTAAACTAGAAGCATTAAAGAAGAGAAATATTTTTCTAATTATAGGATTATTTATTTTATTTTTGGGATTATATACCTTTTTAGATTTTGAGGGTAATACTAATTATAAAATAATGACTGATAATTTTGGAATAACTATAGTAATTATTCATATATTTATAAACATCATTATCGGAATTCTTTCAGCTATTATGGTTGGGTTTAGTATAATCAATTATAATCTAACTAAAATTGAACCAAAAGGTTCTAACGCTATTCCATTTTTTACTTTTATTTTTGGTCTTTTAACATTTGGTTGTACTGGTTGTATTGTTGCTTTCTTTAGCGCCATTGGAATTGCTTTTTCGCCAATTATATTCCCTGCTGGAAATTTATTATGGAAGTTTATTGCTTTAATATTGGTAATATTAGGATTTGTTTGGATTATGTATTCAATTGAACATACAAAATGTAAAATAAAAAAAGTGGAGAAGTAATTTTATGAAAAAAGAAATGTGGACACTTGAAAATATTCCTGATTTAAAAAACAAAATCATTGTTGTTACTGGAGCTAATAGCGGTATTGGTTTTGAGGCTACTAAAGCTTTCGCAATGAAAAACGCTAAAGTTATTATGGGCTGTAGAAATTTTAAAAGAGCTCAAGAATCAAAAGAAATGATTCTTAAGGAATATCCAAATGCTGATTTAGATATTATTTTATTAGATCTGATGGATTTTGAATCAATTAAAGAATTTTCTAATGAAATTCTTAATAATTATCCAAAAA
>Ga0190303_1000689_pt1 | contig 13961 bp, 37 predicted proteins | sample 48700701_MG_FD_161672 | JGI IMG/M metagenome (GOLD analysis project Ga0190303, IMG submission 161672) | Hydrothermal vent sediment bacterial communities from Southern Trench, Guaymas Basin, Mexico - 4870-07-0-1_MG | ecosystem: Environmental > Aquatic > Marine > Hydrothermal vents > Sediment ...
ATTTCTGCCTCTCTATTATCGCCATCGCTGCTTCGACTATGTAGTCGTATCCCATGCCTATCCCTATTGTTGCCTCTCCTTCTTCCATTTACTATCACCTCTTATTCTTTTATTTCGTCAGTTTCGTTTTTTGGTTGCTTTTGGAAGTTTTGGTACATACTTCGCAGTTTCCCGTCGTTATTCTCTCGTTTCATAATTTCCGCATCCATTTCTAGTTGAAATGCAGCCGCTTCCGCAAGCACTTCTCTATCTACCTCGCGCTTGCCCATTCGCTTCATCACATAATTCACAATCGTTGCCTCTACAAGTACTGTGCCATTTGCACGCCACTCGTTCGTGCCGGGCTTGCCATCACCTAGTGTCACACGATAGTAACCGCTATCTATTTCATTTATTTTCGGTTTCATTTCACTCCCACCTCAAAAAAGTTACTTCGCCATCCTCACCAGTTCTAGCCTTTTCGTGCCCCTAATGTACTTGTTTGCGCATTCCAGTTGCACTAACTCGCCCTTCTTCGGTAGCGGCGTAATCTCTGGAAATGGAACTACAATGTATTCTCTGACGCTGCCTGTGTCAACCACTATCACACCTGTACCATCACCGTTCACATGCGATTCCACTACCTCGCCCGTGACAAGTATTCGGAACCGCGAGTCGTGGCGATTTACCAAGCGCGTCCATACATCTATTTTGTATTGATCCGCTTCGTAGAATTTCTCAAAGTAAAGTCCTGTTAGCGGATTCAACACTGTCGCAATGAGATGAATACGATGGCATGAGTCGTGAAAAGCTTGATACTTTGGTATCTCTTCCCTTAACATATCCCAATCCCGGTTCATTGTTACGCTCATAATACCGAAATTCGCCATCTGTAGAGACTCCTCGAGCACGAAATCAGTGAACGAAGCAGAAGACATTATAAAGAGCACTGCAACTGCTATTGATTTCCATTTGCGTATCTTTTCTTTTGCGCTGTTTGTTTTCGTATTCGTATTGCTACTGAAGACTGATTCTAAATGCGCTATACTCACCATTTTCTATACCTCCTATTTTTATTTCAGTTAGTTTGTTTTTTGGGTGGTTGTAAGGCGAGTTAGAGAGAAAAGAGAGATGAATAACTGACGCTGTTTTTCATGTATTTGCATTGATAGGATATAGGCATGGCGCGGGTCAAAATGGTAGAGGTAATTCGGTCACGCCATGCCCATAAGTATTTATATAATGAGAGTTAAAATATTATTGGTCAAAATGGTAGAGGAGATGAATGAGCGGGAGAAGCTAATTTACTTAGCAGGGTATATCGACTGCGATGGTTGTATTAGCATAGGGCAGTTTCCCTCAGCAGGGCGAAAGGCGTATAGCCTTAATCTTTACATATCGAGTACAAACGCTGATATAATGCAATGGCTGGTTAAGAACTTTCGCGGGAAGGTTAGAGATGGATATAATCCTACTGCAACATGCAAACCGCTGAAGCGGTGGTGGCTGCATGACAGAGATGCATATAGGTTAATCAGTAGTGCTCGCCCGTATTTTTTGTTGAAGGATAGACAAGCCGAGTTAGCAATAAACTTCTACCAAGACTGCACCAAGAAGAAGCATAAGGGCGTGCTAAGACCGGAATGGCTAATAGCGAGAGAAAAAACATACTATGCCAGAATGCGTGAATTAAACGCTCGTGGCAAAACCGATTGCGCACCGTGTGAATCGCATACAAAGCGAACAATTCCTGAATTAACCGAGAGGGAGAAGTTGATTTATCTTGCTGCGGTTATTGATGCAGAAGGGACTATATATATCCGCCATGCCAGCCAACCTTCAAAGAACTATTACGCTTACCTTCTTGGATTAACAGTAGGCAACACTGATACTCGGCTGATAGACTGGCTCGTAGCGAATTATGGTGGCTGGACATCGTGGGTGAGGTATAAAACGAAAAAATGGAAAGATGTTCAAATTTGGAGTATAGGAGGCAAGAAGACATATCGACTACTCAAACAACTGCGCCCATTTCTCATTGTTAAGCGGAAACATGCAGATTTAGGAATGGAGTTCTATCGCGAATGTATTACTAATCGCCCTCGCTCAGAGTGGATAAAAAACAAAGCGTATGAATATTACTTGGAAATGAAAAAACTGAACATGCGTGGAGTTACTGATGATACTATGGAAAAGCCCTCTTCGAGTTACGCATGGGACCCCGGGCAGCGAACACTACTCTCGTTTTTCTGATATTTCGCCTCTCAAAAACTTTACTGCTTCTTCTTCGTCCGTGAACAGAACCTCGCCGCATTCGGGACACTCGTATTCATCACTCGTATTCGCTGGAATCGAATTATCAACAAACTCCTGACATACTCCCCGCCGTGAACGGCGAGGGTTCTGGGGTTGGTGGCGTTCTCACCATTGCCCCTCGGGGGTGCCAGCACTCCCCTCTACGACATCCCTGTCTGCCGTAGATTGACCTATGCTCCGATGCAATGCCATACTTATATTGAACGCGGCATTTGCATCCGCATGGTCAACGTGCCCGCACTTCGGACACTTAAACTTCTTACCGTTCCGGTTGCCTATCGCACCGCACCTACTACACACTTTTGAGGTGTTGTGCGGGTCTATATACTCGATAGGCACTCCGAGCAGTCTGGCTTTGTATTCTATCATCCTTTGCAGTTGATAGAACGACCAGCTGTGCAGGGAGTATCGGAACGGTTTTCGTGTTTTTGCTCGCTTCCTTATCCCCTTCAGTTTCTCCATTCTTATACCACAGCCCGCTTCTTTCGCAGTCTCCACTATCTCGTGGCTTATCTTGTGGTTCATGTCCCTTATGATACGACTCTCTCGGTCTTTTAGCCGTTTCACAACCCTATATTTCCCCCTCTTTTGCAACCACCTCCTAATATTTTTATACTTGTTATGCACATGTGATGCTTTCTTACCCAACTTCTTCACCTTGCCCGTATACGGGTTCGCCACGACCGCAACATGTCCGGTCGTGTTCAGGTCAACACCTATCCACTTATCCGTCTCCATCTGTGGTTCTTCCGGGACTGTTACCGCTACAAACATATACTCTTTGCTTATCTCTATCTGATTGATTTTGGTGAAGTTATTGGGGAAGCGGTAAGAGAACGAAAACTTGAGGCACGGGATACGAATCTCACGCTTCACCTTATCAACTTTTATCCCTTGATTGGGCACAATTAGATTAACATTATGTACTCGTTTAATGTTCTTATTCCGGCTGTATTTCCGCAGTATCTGGTTTGAGATGACAGATTTCAGTCCGATGTGCTTAACATCCTTAGAAGATAGTGTATGGTGTTCGATAGCGAATTCGGCAACTTTTCTCGCCTTCGTCAGTTCTGCCGTGAAGTCCGCTCCATGTTTTATCTTATATGTCAGTATCATCCCTCTGTCTCCGTGCTACAATAGTTTTATATGTTCTCATTATATAAAAAGGTTTAAGGTATAGGTGGGGGAGAGTTATCTGTCTCCGTGCTACAACCCACCTATACCGCATTCATCCCCGCCCTGAAGGGCGAGGCTTTCTGCGAGATACATGGTAATAAGCATCGCCATTTTCATCAATTGTCATCTTATATTCCTGCCACACGGCGGAGAAATCCCTCAGATAGTCTATTTCTTTACCACATTTGGGACATTTCGGCATATCAATCACCCCCTAACTTTTTATGGATGCTTTCTCATCCATTCTATCGCTGCCTTTCTCGCTTCTGCTTGTGTACCAATTGGCGAATCCCAGATTATATTAAACCATAGGCTATCCTCGCAACTTGCGAACCACTGGCTTCTCCATATAAACAGTAGTTTCATCGTCCATTTTCGCTCGTCATTATACCACCTATATTCCGTTATTTTTCTCCAATTTCCTATTCTTGGCATGGCGATTACCTTTTAACTTATTTTTCTTTACATACCACTTCGCTTTCGTGTGCGGGTCTTCATAGAACTGCCTAAACCCTGTTTCATCGTGTTCAAACTCGCAGAAGCTTTCGATTCTTATCAAATCCATATCTTCTCCGAGTATTATGGTATAGCCGATTCGCTCGATTATTTCCTTGGTTTTGACCAGCTTGCTTATTTCTTCAAATAACTTACTCCAGCACTCGTGTCCTCCGATAGAGCTATTGATGTGCCAACACCATTCAAAGGATTTGATTTTTTCGATAAGTAAATCCATCGCTTGCATTTCTTCTCAGTAGTGAATATCCACAGGCACGAGCCAGGCTTTCTCTTCGTTTGCGCAAGCGTTTTTGCGGATTGTATCAACTTGCTCTTCAGAAATCAGTGGCTCGCCCGTATCAACAAAAGCGTTCATGCTGAACGGGTGTCCACCCGCCATCTTGAGATGATAGAGTGCATCATCCAAATCCTTTTTGTTTATCGCTTCCTCTGCCTTTTTGAATTCTTCATCCATCGTATTCACATTCTCTATTATCAATTCTTCTACCAGCTTCTTGCCTTGTTCGCTGTCTATTGGAATCACCTTCCGCTCGCCCCATCGTTCTTTGAAGTATTTTTCATCAGGCATGGAATAGTAATCCACGCCATATTTCCTTGTCCACTCTATAACACAGTCTTCCACGGTTGCGAGTGCATCACTCTCTTCTTCACCCGTTGCTATGAACCATATTAGTGCGTGCATTTTTTCTTATACCCGTACGGGCACATTTCCTCTTTCTAATGTATGTGCGATTTTTTCAAACGCTGCTACGAGATCTCTAAGAAGGGTCTTATACTCGCTATCGTCAATCTTGATGTAGTAGTCGGGTCTTCTTGTATCTTCTCCGCCTTTCACCCAAACTTTTATCACTAATGCCATTTTCACATATCACCTCCTAACTTTATTCACCATAATCCCAAATCATCTTGCTGGTAACAAAAATTAAAAAACCAGCAATTACTAAAGCTATTAGCTCCCATGAATTACCCCAGTATATCCCATCTTTACAGTACGAATAGCTGATATCTAAAGATGCCATCCATATCACTACACCGATCCAGTCTAATATCACACTAAGAACATATATCCACTTCATTTATATCACCTCTTTATAGCTTATTTTTTATTTGGTTCGTTTTTATTCATCTTCTTCTTCCTCCTTCTCTTCCTTTTCCCTTTCCGCCGCGTACTTTTCAAACTCGTTGAGCAACCCTTTCTCTTTAAGGAATTCCCTAGCATACATAATCATCCTATCGCACTTGCACATCGAGAGCTTTGTATATTTTCCCGTCTGGCAGTCTAAATCAAACCAGTATTCTTCACCACATGTAGGACATATTGCAGTATCCTGTAAGCTAACCATTCATATCACCCCCAAAAATTCGCTTAATTCATACAAATACCTCGTACCACCCAATATCGAACTCTGGCTCTTCCGCAAGCTTCTGCTTCTTGAGTTCTTCCACAATGTCTTTGAAATCCCAATCCCTGAATCCACTCTTTTTAAATTTCGCTACTATTTCTTCCGTCTTCTTTTGTAGTTCGCGTTCGGTTAGCTCGCTGAAGAAAATGGCGTCCCAGAGTATATCGTTATTGCTTGCATCCATAAACCTTGCAATTATAAGTCTTTTTCTTTCCATCTATCATCACCTCTTTTTAATACACATCGAACCCCATCGCGTCAAGCTCTTCTGCTTTGTCTTCGTGCCCTTTAAGGTATATTGCCGCGCATACATAATTGCAGTCTATTTCAGCGTCTTCTTCTGTCAGCCCTACTCGGTGGAGTGCAATTCGTGCGCATTCATAATACAGAGTCTGGAAATCTAACGGTATTCCTTCGTCTTTTAACTCTCTTACTGCTTCTTCAAGAATTTCGGTATCTATATAGAATTTGCTTGTGTCCATACTACCACAATCAAGCAATATTTCTTCAATTTCCCTTTCCATTTCCATCACCTATTTTATTTTTCGGTTGGGTCGTTTTTTATGCGACTATTCTAACAAGAACTTGTCAATCGCTTTCCGCACCGCCTCTTCCTCCTCTTTAGTGACTGGCTCTCCATCGGCTGCTTCAACGATCTCGTCGTCAAGGTCTAGTGTTGAATCGTAAAAGCGTGTGCAGGTGAACCCTCTCCCGTCCGATTTTCTCGTCAAATAGTAGTGTTTTACGATGCCACCCTCAATCACATCAAATTCGTCCATTTTCATCACCTTAAAAAATAGAAAAGATTAGAGATGCCACTTCAACCCTCGTGCCCTGTACAGCGGCAGCCAGTGCGCCTCGTAGAAGTCGTAGCCTGCACCGTTAACACCGAGATATACACCAATCTCATCAGTTTCATACACGATAAATCCGCATTCCGCAACCTTATCGGCATGGTTGACTATCCATTCTCGGTCAATCGGATCATTAGGTGCAAACACCCAGCCCCACATAGGGATCTTGGGATACCAATCGTCATAGGCATCACGGCATGGCTCACTGGTGCACTCATCGCATTCTATTTCGCATTGATGCTCTTCCCGATATTCCTTTTTGAAGTCATCAAATGTAGGTGCGAGAATCTCAATCTCGTCATAGCAGTCATCTTTGTATGCTTTCTCTATTAAAGCGGTAGGTATGTTCGAGAAGTCTCTCTCTACCCACAAGTGGCACATCTCCAATTCTTTCTTCTCAATCTCTTTCGATTCTTCTACACTCATTTCCTAATCCACCTCCTTATATTTATTTTCGTTTTTTCGTTTTTTGTTTCAGGATAGCAGAGGGCGTTTTACTCTTCCTCCCTCCACCAACGCTTCTATCAGTATCTCGTCAACTTCTCGTTCTATCCTCTCTTTATGTCGCTCATAGTAGTCTCTCATACACGCATACACATATACTATCCATGTGCTACCCTCAGATTCTATCTTTTCTTTATCATAACCCTCTGCTATGTATGTTGGTATTTTCTCACCATTATGCATCCGATATGTATGGAACAGCTCTGTTTCAACTATTTCTTGTGCTATTCTTTCTCTTATTCCCATTTTCTTTCTCACCTCTTTTTATTATAACATCCCTTTCTCCGCAAAGCTCGTGTAACCCTTACTGCTTATCACGAGGAAATCTTCAAGTGGAATACTCAATATTTCACCTGCCTGCCTCAATTTCTTCGCAATCCTCTTATCCTCCTCAGTCGGTCTTGGGTCACCACTTGGATGATTGTGAACAACGATTATACTGGAACTACTGTTAAGTATCGCTCTCTTAAAGACCTCACGAGGATGAACGAGCGCGGTATCAATAGTACCCATGCTCACCAACTCTTTTTCTATCAGTTTGAGTTTGGTGTTCATGTGAAGCACCCAAACGCACTCCCGGTCTATTTTGGCTTCGCCCTGCATGAATTCGTAGATTTTCGATGGACTGTTTAGCTTCTCTTCGGTTGACTCTTTTACCATCATGAACCTCAATCCTTTCTTTATTACATATTTCATTTTTTCGGTTGGTTCGTTTTTTACTCTGTCAAATCACTAGAAGAGGCTCTTCAATAAAGATGACAATATCGAGTGGTAGTGTAAGCAATTGCTCAATGCCATGTATCTCCCTTTTGAGCATTTTAGCTGTTTTTTTGAAGGTAATTCGCTGGTTGAGCGGTAAGGCGGGGTTGTGCGCATGGAATGTGCATTCTTTAAGCTTCTCCTCACGAACTTTTTTTGCATACTGCAAGTCTGCTTTATTGAAAACATAAAACATGCGATTATTTATCACAGTAGTGTTCATTTCGTCTTAACTTTTTCCAAAAGTTTTATGGTTGTGCCTAATGCATCGAATATACCTGTCCAATACGCGTTACTCGTTTCGGCTTCATATTTTTCCTTCCTCATTGATGCATTCTCCCGTAGCATCCTCAAAATCTCTATCGCTTTCTCTATCTTATCTGTTAATTCTTCTGTTCTTTTTAACTCTTCCACTTTTTCTCTTAGTTCGCTCATTCGCCTCGCTCGTACTTTACAATCTCCAATATTTCGGCTAGCAAGTCCAACACATGTTCCGCAGACGATTTCGTGGCTGGCGGTATATCCTCTCGGCAGGCATCGCATACTACTTCTTTCGTGAGTGTCATACCTACATCCACAAGGTTGTTGCACGGGTACTGGTATGTGAACAATTTCCCACAATGACTGCACTCAATTTGCGGATAGAAGTTGATATACTCGGCGTATTCTACACGCTTTTTTCTAGCAATGAAAGTTAAACCATCTGCAATAATTTTCGCTTGGCTCTCGCTTATTGGTTTCACATCGAGCGCTTCACCAAAAGTTTCTTCAAACTCTTTCTTCGCTCTCTCTGCGAACTGCTTAGCAGCTTCTCGTTTTTCCTTCTCCTTTCGCTCTTTGTATTCTTTTGCCGCTTTTATTGCCTTCTCTCTTAAATTCATTCCCTCTACCACCTCCTACTTTATTTTTTGTTTTCTTCGTTTTTTGACTTGAAAATTCTTATAATGTCCCAAGCCGCTTCATCGAGCATGCTTTACAAATATTCGATGATTCAAGACGATAACCTATGTCTGCAAGTGTTTCGCATGGGTTTGGATGTGTAAACATCTTACCGCACTCATTGCACTTAACTTCTATATAGAACTTGATATGTTCATCATACTCACTGTCTTCCTTTTCGGCAACGAAAGTTAGACCATCCGCGGTAATCTTTGCCTCATTTTTTGTTATCGGTTTCACATCAAGGTCTGATACTTCGCCAAACCTTTTTTGGAACTCTTCTTTTACTTCTATTGCAAAATTTGATGCTGCCTCTTTCCATTGTTTTCTTTCCTCTTCTGCTGCTCTTATCGCTCTTTCTCTCAAATTCATCTCTTCCTCACCTCTTCTATTTTGGCGTTTTTGTGATTGCTTTATACGGTCCAATAATTTCACCCGCTATGGACGCATTTAGAGCTTGCAGTGCGTTTAGCAAGCCATCATATTGTCCTTGCCAGTACGCTATATCAGCATTGCTATTGCTTTCCACTTTCTTTGTGAAGGCGTATATTGCATAGTTTTTTATGCTTTCTGCTGTACATTCTGCTATTCTATGCGCTACTTCCCATGCGTGTCTTTCTTCACCGTCTTCTATTTGTTCTTCTTCTATCATCTCTTCCTCACCTCTTATTTACCGCATTTACCACCTTGGCTATCACATCATGATAGTCTTTCGGTTCAAATCCTAGAAACTCGTAAAACTCCTTGTATGCCTCTTCTGTTATGTCTTTCCACCCGTGTTCCTTCTCTCCCATCACTAAATCGAACAATTTGGTATGTCCGTAATCGCCCGCAACAACTATCCTGTCGCCGCTCCAGCGTCCAAAGAATCTCGTTACTTTCTCCATTATCCAATATTTCTCATTGAGCATTTCTCCTTCCTTTAAGACTCGCCATCCGCTTTTCAGTTTTTCGTTTCTTACCCATTCCTTACTCGTGCTGGTCATCAGCGGCGTGCCATCCTTCTCACCGTCTGCGAGAAGATACGGCAGTATCGCATTGGCAGGCTCTGCGCATAAATCCAGCAGTGTAAAACCGCCGCGTGGCTCTATGTATTCCTTCTTGTCTAGGTTAACGAACAAAAAATATTGCGACATTTTTTCTATCACCTGTTTTTTATTTTGTTTGTTTCGTTTTTTGTCATCTGGTCTAAGATTTTCCTTGCAAGCTTTAGTGGCGTTCGGCGTCGTGCTGCTGCTTGCACTGCTGTTGCATCAGTCTCACAAACATCCGGTGCCTGCTCTCCTATACGATAAAGGAAGTCATCTAGAACATCGGAATCGTTTGGCAATACCAGTACATTCCCTTCCACTTTTGGTAGTGGTGGCACTCTTTCTATTTCGCCCTCCCTGACCAGTTCTTCAAAATAATCGGGCATTGCATCAATTGCCCACAATGCCCACCTTTTCTCTGCTGGTGTCATCTTGATTTTTATTTCGCTATTGCTTCTCATCTCTTTTGGCTCCTCATTTCTTTTCGATATTGACACCGCTGAGCCATCCATTCATGTGCATCAAATCCTGGATGGCTCGCACCAAGCTCGTTTGTGTCTTCGGATCGCTTTTGGAAGCGAGTTTCAGTAGGTGTTCCATCGCTTCGTCTATGCTGTGGATTGCTGCGTTTTTGTGATACTCAAGCTCTGAAACTATGTTCCGGTTGCCTATACTATCTGTAAGAACGCATACACCCCCGTATTCACATTCTTCACACCTCATTTTTCTAACACCCACTTCAAGCATCTAATCCATTCTCTTACACCACTGTGATCAATATCTTGAAAGACAATCGTGTGCCCTTTGTGATTACCACACATCTGTCCCAAAGTCGCCGCTTCCCTGCAATCTATGCACACCTCATACGGGTTCCTGATAACATCCTCTTCATCCACGCATTTCTCAAGAAATTCTAAAAGTTGTTCCAAGTCTTTTTCTTTCTTCATTTTTCATCCACCTCTTCCAAAGCAGCACCTGTTACAAGCACAATCCACAGCACAATCGTCAAACTGATTATCACCACCAATGTATCCGAAGTTGGTGCTTTAGATAGCAGATATAATACTGCTCCCGTGACTGGTGGAATAAGCAAAGCAAGCAAAATATCTACTTTCATTTTTCGCCCACCTCTCCGAATTCTTTTTTCCACCATGCCGCTAAGTGTTTGTATGTGCAAAACCACTTTCTTACTATTACTCGTCCACTCGCTCGAATCGCCAGTTCTATTGAGGTTCTATCATCACCGCAGTATGCACACGGTTCCGTACCTAAATACCAAAAAATTTTCCTCATTTTTTTTTCTCTTATTTCGTTTTTATTCTGCCGATTACATTTAACTCAATAGGAGTTATTTCTCTCCCGCACTCTTTGCATCTCCTATAATCGAACCCCCAGACAATATTATGTCCAGTCAACTCCAGCTCCTCGTATTCTTCTTCACTATACACTCTCCCGCAATGCTCGCATTCTATCATTTTTACTACCCTACTGGTTCTACCTCATCTTTTAGCAGGATTAATATTGCATCCGCTGCGCGAACTACGAAAACTGGATGCCCGAAATAGTTCTTTGTTGTTCGCACAACTGTACCTGTGTCTCCCGGCTGGACTCCGAGAAAATCGTATCTGTCGGTTTTGATTGCTACTTTCACTATCCTTCACCCCCTATAACTCTAACGCACTCTCTATCCTGTCTATTACGCTCGCCAACGCCTCATACCAGCCCCTGTGATACTCTGCCGTTATAAACGCTGTATCTGGATTGTGTTCTATCCTCGCATGTTCTATTATTTCGTCGTTAAATGCCGCCAATAGCTTTTTCAATCTCGCTACTCGCTCATTATTGTCCATTTTTCCCTCAATCAATTTTTATTTCTTTCTTCTTCTCTTTCTTTTTCAGTATCGCCTCTGCCTTTTTCAGCGCTTCTATCACATCTGGCAGCTCTTCGGGGTGTATTACTATATACGGTCCCATTCGCCCATCCTCTGTATATGCTATTATGGATACCCCCTTCCTTTCTATGTTGATTTTTAAATATGTAGCTCCTTTCTTCACTATTACAGGAAACATTCCTTTCTCTTCCATTCTTCTTTCACTTCCTCATTCTATTCCGGGAGTCCACCGTCGTCTTATCTCGCGAATCTTCGCATTCGGAAAGAGCTTTGCTATCTTATCTCTCACTTCTTTCGGTGCTTTCCCAGAAGTTATAGGAAGAGCGCCATGATATTTTGACCAGTGAGTTTATTTCACTATAGATACCTAGTATAGTAGGCTTCGAATCACCATCGTAATACTGATTCTCCGTGATCTTACCGCACACTGGGCAAATATCACACAAAACCACCCACTTCCCCGGTATATCTGTATTAATCTCGTGCTTGTGGCTGCCGTGTGGCCAGCCCACCGTTTTGATTTTTATTCTCCCGCTTGCCGATTTCTCGTTTTCGTTTACTACCATTTCTTCTCTCACCCCCTATTATCCATCACTTTCTGGATTTCCCACTCTGGATGGCAGTAGTAGAACTCGCTCCACCTTTCCCTGAGATTGAACTTGATAATTAGTTCCCTGCGCTTCTCCTTCGGCAGTTCAAAAGCTAAAGCTTCGCAGTTCCTTATCTGTAGCTTGCCTTCCCGAACGAGAGAAAGCGCTAACTCGTAATGCTCCCTATGCTTGGTGAATAGCACTGCATTCGCCGAGATGCACCCGCTATAAAGATACCCACTGTCAATATATTCATCTTCAAACAATTGTAGCAATTCTTCCTTGGTTAACTTAGGCATGTCATTATTCCATTCTTCTAGTTTCATTTTGCCGTCACCTCTTCATATCCACCCGAATGCTTTTCCGAGAAGAATACTTCTCACACCTCGCTCGTCAGCACTGCGTATCACTTTCCGCTCGCCTTCTTCTTCAAAGACAAATGCACCTCCATGTTTTCTGATGTATTGCTTTGCTTCTTCTTTGCTCTTAAAAGTCTTCCTCTGTGCTTTATCAAGATTTATCCATCCGTTAAGATATATCCCTTCCATTTTACCATCACCTCTTTTATTTTTTTCATTTTTTCGTTTTTTCTCGCTCGTCTTCTCTTTTCCTCCTCTTTATCTCCTCCTCAAGCGTCTCTATCGCCCCTTCGGTATCACTCAACTCCTTTCTCAATCGCTGAAGTTTTATTGTCTGCATGTGCTTGTGATATTCAAGATACGCTACCGCATCTGTATCCTCCATCTTCTTGCTTACCCCTATAACATGCGCTATCCCTTTCATTTATACCACTAATACCATGTTGGTGATATGGGTATATAAAACCTGCGATAACTATACACTTTCACAATTTCCTGTATATGTCCACAAATTGAACATATCACCACCCGTACCACACCCACCCTTCCCCATCCTCATACCTTCTCCCTACGCGGTTAGACACACTCAAAAATTCCCTCTTCGTCTCTTCTTTCGCTGATTCGTATATCACCTCTTTTGAAACCGGATTCGTATGAATTTCCATCACAAAAGCATCATCCACAGGCTCGTAATGCAGCTTGACCTCGCAACCCCCGCACTCCTTCGCAAACTCTATCCATTTGCGTATCTCCTCGCTATCGGTAATGCACTTCCACTCATCATCGTATTCGTTCCGCAGCACAAAAACCGCCGCAATCGGAATCGTCTCCACACGCCCCGCTATCCTATCTAACTCTGAAAGTCTTATTTGTTTCATTTTTTACTCTTTCGTTTTTTGACCACCGCTAATCCTTCCGCTCCACCAATAAGTGCCGCTTCCTGATCTTCTCTACCGTGTCCACCAACTCTTTCAACTCGCTACCGCTCCATACGCCTATTACCGTGATTTTCCTGCCCCTATCCTCGATTATCGCGCTTCCTCCCTTTGCCTTTACCGCTATTTCGTTCCACTTTTCTTCAATCTCTATGGTCATGCCTTATCCACCCCTATTATTATAAATGGGTAAGAATAAGAAGTTTTTTAACGGGGCGCAGCCCCGTATAATGCGTTAAAATAAGAGAGATATTTTGCATCTGGGTTAGCACTACATATATTTTTTGAAAACTATTGATTCTATATACCTCTCTGAGTTGCAGTGGAAGTCCAGTGGAAATTTTTTTATATAGTCTATATATTTCTGGCAGAAGATTACATATAAATAAAAATCTATATAAATAAATAAGGCTTGAGAGAGGAGAAAACAAAAAAGTGTCCAGGAAGTCCAGGATGTCCACTCACTATATTTATGCAGAAAAAATATAATAAGTAGTAGTATAGTATATAGGTAAAAATATAGGGGGTAGACTTATTGGACATCCTGGACACCTTGAAGGAGAAGGGAGGAGAGAAGAGATGGACTGGCTAAAACTATATAGAAGCTGGAATATAAGTTTTTTCCCTCTGAAAGAGATGGATAAGAAGCCGGCGATAAAGTGGGAGGAGTACACGAAGAGACACCCGACCGAGGATGAGATAGAGTAC
>Ga0190303_1000692_pt1 | contig 13946 bp, 13 predicted proteins | sample 48700701_MG_FD_161672 | JGI IMG/M metagenome (GOLD analysis project Ga0190303, IMG submission 161672) | Hydrothermal vent sediment bacterial communities from Southern Trench, Guaymas Basin, Mexico - 4870-07-0-1_MG | ecosystem: Environmental > Aquatic > Marine > Hydrothermal vents > Sediment ...
GCCTGCACCATAAAGACCCAACCCGAACAGCCAGCCGCGCAGCAATGCCCTGGCAGAGTTGATGTTTTGCAGACAGGTCAGTAGCAGCAGAGGGGAGAGTATGCTTAACAGCCAGATATTGTAGGGGGCCAGGGCCAAGGGAATTAGAGCGCCCGCGATCAGTGACAGTGCTTCTCCCGCTATGCCTGGGCAGGCAGGCATTCTGATTCTGTGTGCTTGATGCCCCGATGCTTGCAAGTGTGGTGTCGGTTGAGATTGGTTGTTCATTGAGGGCTGGAGCCAGGGCCTGGTAACAAGGTTTTTGCCTGGGTGAGTGAAGATTAGTTTGAGGCAACAGAGAGTGAACGGATACGCCGGGTATCTGCGGTTAGAACCTTGAAGGAGAGCCCCGCTATCTCTATCTCTTCATTGCGCCCTGGTAGCCGACCAAAATGTTGCATGATGATACCGCCAATGGTATCGAACTCCTCATCACCAAAGTCGATATCAAAGTGTTCATTGAAGGTTTCTATGGGGGTTAGCGCGTTGACGATATAGGGCCCCTCTTCAGTGGCGATGATGTAGTTGTCTTCGGTATCAAGGTCGTACTCATCTTCAATTTCGCCCACAATCTCCTCTAGCACATCCTCAATGGTGATCAATCCTGAAATACCACCGTACTCATCGATAACCACTGCCATATGGTTGCGGTTAGTACGGAACTCATTAAGCAGGATATTCAAACGCTTGCTCTCCGGGCATACCGTTACCGGCCGCAGAATATCCTTGATGCGAAAGTTTTTAAGATCAGAGGTTAGCACCATAGGCAGTAGATCCTTCGCCAGTAGTATACCCAGCACCTCATCTGGATTGTCACCGATAACAGGGAACCTGGAGTGGCCTGACTCAATAATGGTAGGCAGAAATTCCTCCGGTGACTGGCACGCTTTTACCAACACCATTTGTGGGCGTGGAATCATGATCTCCCTGACTTTCAGATCCGCAGCCTGAATAGCGCCTTCTACAATATCCAGAGAGAGGTTATCGAGGATCTGTTTTTCATGCGCCTCTTTTAGCAGCTGCAACAGCTCTTCCCTGCTGGAGGGGCTCTGGCTAAATGCCTGGCTCAGTTTTTCAAGCCAGGATTTTCTCCCCTGGGTCGGGTGGCTACTCTCTTCGTTCATGATAGTTCAGTGGGTCTCAAATGATGGGTGTTTGTAGGGGTCTGGAAATTTCAGATTATTTAGCAGCTGGGTTTCCAGTTGTTCCATCTGCTGAGCTTCGGTATTGCTGATATGATCGTACCCCAGTAGATGAAGGGTGCCATGTATGATCAGGTGCGCCCAGTGGGCCTTGATGCTTTTGTTTTGATGGAACGATTCGCTGTGCATCACCGGGGCGCAGATAACAATATCTCCGAGAATCTGTTGGTCAGGGTCATCAGGGATGCCCGGTGGATATTCAAAGGGAAAGGAGAGTACATTGGTGGCGCTATCTTTGCCCCGGTAGCGCCTGTTCAGTTCCGTCATCTCCTCTATGTTAACGATGCGAAGAGTTAATTCATCGGTTTTATGGGGCTTAACTTCAGTTTTTCTGTGTGCTAAAGCACAGTTTATCCACTCGATTAGCTCTCCAGTGTCTGGTATCCCTGATGCCTCGCAGGCATTTTGCAGGTCAAGATGGACTGTCGGAGTCTTGCTCATCGTAAGCCTCTACAATACGCTGTACCAGTGTGTGACGCACCACATCATGTGCCTTAAAATAATTGAAACCTATACCCTCTACCTTTTTGAGAACCTGTCTGACATGCAATAATCCCGACATGCTGTGCCTGGGTAGATCGATCTGGGTAATATCACCGGTAATGACCGCCTTGGAGCTAAAGCCGATCCGGGTTAGAAACATCTTCATCTGTTCACGGGTGGTGTTCTGGCTTTCGTCCAGAATGATAAATGAATCGTTCAGGGTTCTGCCACGCATATACGCCAGGGGTGCGACCTCAATCACATTGCGTTCGATGAGTCGGGCTACCTGATCAAAACCGAGCATTTCATAAAGGGCATCATAGAGTGGTCGCAGGTAGGGGTCTACTTTCTGGGTAAGATCGCCCGGTAGAAATCCCAGTTTTTCACCCGCTTCAACCGCAGGCCTGACCAGCACTATTCTGCGTACTTCATCCTTCTCTAGCGCTTTGACAGCACATGCTACAGCGATATAGGTCTTGCCAGTGCCAGCAGGCCCAATGCCGAAATTGATATCCAGTTTTTGAATATTGCGCACATAATGATACTGGTTGATGCCTCGGGGCTTAATGATGCAGCGCTTGGTGCGAATGGCACAGTTGTCTGCGCGCTCCTCTGCGTCCTCTTCGGGAGCCGCGCCTGCCAGCACCAGATGAACCTCTTTGGGCGTGAGCGGGGTGTCCTGGGTACTGCGATACAGGTTTTTCAGCACTCGGTATCCAGCCTGGACACTGTCCGCATCGCCCTGTAGTTGGAACTGATTGCCTCGGTTAAATATCTCTATTCCCAGTCGTTTCTCAATTAAGCGCAGGTTTTCATCCAGTTGGCCGCATAGGTTGGCCAGGCGCTGGTTGTCGCTTGGCTGCAGCAGCAGGTCCCGGGTGAGGGTGTTTAACTTGGTTTTCAAAGTGTTGGGTGCGGCTCCATTCAATTCAGATATCGCCAGTATAGTGGTTTGCTCAATGAAGGAAAGCGATACTTTTATTTGAGACCTTTGCGCGGGAGATGATTTTGATTCCAGGCAAGAAAAAAATGCAGGCAAAGGCCTCTATTTGAAATAACAGCGGCGCCCTTAAGGGTGTTATACAAAGGCGGCTCCACTTCCGCGTTGCGCTGACCATCTGCTTAATTGGCTAGCAGTTACGGCAGTTCTCTCGCTGTTACTGCCTCAACCTGCTAGTAAACCGAGCTTGGTTCAAGTGGATCCCCCCGCAGGGAGTTGGGCAGTGCTTCGGTGATCTCTACGTCAATAAACTTTCCAATCAGGTCTGCGCGGCCACAGGAAAAGTTTACGATGCGGTTGTTCTCGGTACGCCCCTGTAACTGGCCGTTATCCTTTTTGGATCGACCAGTGACAAGAATGCGTTGAACTGTTCCCACCATAGACTGGCTAATGGCAAAGGCCTGTTCGTTAATCCGTTTTTGCAGAATCTCAAGGCGCTGTTTTTTTAGTTGCTGCGCCGTGTTGTCAGCCATGTTTGAGGCTGGTGTCCCAGGACGGGCGCTATAGATAAAGCTAAAGGAATGATCGAAACCAATCGTTTCAATCAGGCTCATGGTGTCGGCAAAGTCCTGATCGGTCTCCCCTGGGAATCCGATAATAAAATCTGAAGACAGCGACAGCTCAGGCCTGATCTCGCGTAGTTTGCGAACTGTTTCTTTGTAATCGGCGATAATGTGGCCGCGTTTCATCTCACTGAGAATTCGGTCTGAACCGCTCTGTACGGGTAGGTGCAGGTGGCTGACCAGCTCGGCTACCTGCCCGTAGACTTCGATTAACCGGTCGGAGAACTCTAACGGGTGTGAGGTGGTGAATCGGATGCGGTCTATCCCTTCAATCGCCGCCACAAAGGTGATCAGCTCTGCCAGGTCAACCTCATCGCCGTTAAAGTCGCTACCACGGTAACCGTTCACATTCTGCCCGAGCAGGTTAACTTCACGTACCCCATTTTCAGCCAGGTGTGCCACTTCAGCGATAATATCGTCAAAGGGTCTGCTAACCTCAGCGCCTCGGGTATAGGGTACAACGCAAAAGGTACAAAAGTGGCTGCAGCCCTCTGTAATAGAGACAAAGGCGGTGGGGCCATCCACGCTGGGTTCGGGCAGATGATCAAACTTTTCAATCTCAGGAAAGGATATGTCGACCACCGGTATGCGGTTTTTTTTACTGGCATCGATCATCTGTGGAACCCGGTGCAGGGTTTGCGGACCAAAAATCATGTCTACATAGGGCGCACGCTGTAGAATGAGGTCGCCCTCCTGGCTGGCGACACAACCACCCACACCTATCATCAAGTCGGGGTTTTTAGCCTTGAGTTTGCGCCAACGCCCCAGTTGATGGAAAACTTTTTCCTGAGCTTTTTCCCTGATTGAGCAGGTATTAAGTAACACCACGTCAGCCTCTTCCTCCTTGTCGGTGAGTTCCAGCGCATGACTGACACCTAAAAGGTCGGCCATACGGGATGAGTCATACTCATTCATCTGGCAGCCGTGGGTTTTAATAAAAAGTTTTTTTGGCATCGGATAGGGTCGGCTAATAAAAAAAGTGGGCGTGCATTATAACTGCATTCAAGATCGATAAACAGAGAGCTGTGTCTGAGGCAATGTTTCCCTATGTCGTGTTGATATTTTCACCGATGGCTTTAGGTTGAACCTAGAATCCTCAGTTGGACAGGAGAGAGTGTGCGTTTGAGGTGGTACAGGGCAAGGCGCAATGATGCGGAATAGTTGTTCTATTCCAAGGAGTTGCAACGCTGCGCTGTGCCGCCACAAGCGTGCAATCTGCACTGTAGCGTGACTTACCCGGCGGGTGCAGAGACAGGTCGTAATTAATTACATTCATATTAATAAGTTACTATTAAAATTGAGCGGTCAACTGAGGAATCTAGGTTAAAGCGGCAGCAGATCGACGCTATCGGCGGCGGTGTCAATGGATTCATCAATAGAGTTACCGACAACGGGTATGATAGAGATCACAGCACCAGTCACGCGCATTGGAACCGTCACTACTTTGGTTAAAAAACAGCCGGAAAGCAGTAGTGGTATGGCAAAAATCAGAACAGTTTTAAGCATGGTACGTAGACTCCAGATAGTGTTGACAGGTTTCTAGCAAAATAACGGGTAGAGCATCAGGATGTAGATGAAATTTTCACACTGTGGAGCATAAACTCCACAAAGGCTCGATTGGCGGCTGAGAGATAATGATCCCTTTTCCAGGCAATCGCCATATTAAGATAGATGGGCGGGTCAAAAGAGACCCCAACAAGCTCGGTCTCATCATGCAGAACAAAGTCCAGGCAGGCGCTGATTCCGCTGCCACCGAGCACCAGCTTTTTGATCAGCAGCATCAGATTGGTCTCAAAGATTATTTTTATGGGCTTGTCTATCTGCTGGCTGAGACGGTCAATGGTTTCACGTAGAAAATAGCCCTCCTTGATCAGTATTAGATTCTCATCGGCAAATTCGGTGAAAGAGATGGATTTTCGTTGGGCAAAGGGGTGGTTGGGAGCAACGCAAGCAACCAGCTCTTCGTCGAGTAGCGGGTGGGCCTCCAGGCTTTCAGGAATCTGGTTATTAGTGATGATGCCCAGGTCGATAGAGTCATTGACCAGGTTTTTCTCGATCTGGCGGGTGCCCTCTTCCTGCACATAGACCCGCAGGTTGGGGTGGCGCTGCATAAATTCCTGGAAGAGGGCGGGAAGATAGTAGGCTCCGTGCATCGCAGGCATGGCGATTCTTACCTGCCCAGCCTTTAGCCCGCGCAACTCATCCATTTCCAGCCGGGCATCGTGTACCTGCTTAAGGATGGTGTTGGCATGATTAAGTAATACCTTGCCCTCCGCAGTCAGGCTGACCCTTCTTGATGCTCGGTTGAAGAGAGGTGTCTGCAGTTCAGTTTCAAGCTTTTTAATGGCGATGCTGACGGCGGGCTGGGCAATAAATAGCGCCTCGGCCGCTTTGCTGAAATTAAGGTGCTGGGCTACGCTACGAAATATCTGTAGTTGTCTGATATCCATATCTATATATAACATATATCAAACTGATAATTATAATATATTTCAAATATAGTTTGACGCGTGCTAAAGTTTACCTGTTTTTTGGCCCGCAATACTAGGCCTTGTCACTCACATCAGCAGGAGAGATTTATTATGGGCAATCCAACTCACTGGGCGAAATTTAATTGGGAAGATCCCTTTTTATTGGAGCAGCAGTTAACCGAAGAGCAGCGAATGGTGCGCGACACGGCAAGGCAATATGCCCAGGAAAAACTGGCCCCGCGTGTTCGTGAAGCCTATCGTAATGAATCAACTGACCCTGCTATTTTTCGTGAAATGGGTGAGCTGGGCCTGTTAGGGCCGACCATTGATGGCTACGGCTGCTCCAACGTGGGCTACATCTCCTATGGATTGATCGCCCGTGAAATTGAGCGGGTTGATTCAGGCTATCGCTCCATGATGAGTGTGCAGTCCAGCCTGGCGATGTATCCCATCTATGCTTATGGCTCGGAAGATCAGAAGCAAAAATACCTGCCTAAAATGGCCTCTGGAGAGTGGATTGGTTGTTTCGGCCTGACCGAACCGGACCATGGTTCTGACCCTGGTGGCATGGTGACACGTGCCCGCAAGGTCGAGGGCGGTTACAGCATGAGTGGCGCCAAGATGTGGATCAGTAATTCACCCATTGCCGATGTTTTTGTGGTCTGGGCAAAAACAGATGATGATGTGATTCGTGGCTTCATTCTTGAGAAAGGCTGGAAAGGTTTATCTGCACCCAAAATAGAGGGCAAGCTGTCACTGCGGGCCTCTATTACCGGTGAGGTGGTTATGGATGAGGTGTTTGTTCCCGAAGAGAATTTGTTGCCCAATGTTCAGGGCTTGAAGGGCCCCTTCGGCTGTCTTAATAATGCACGCCTGGGTATTGCCTGGGGCGCGCTGGGCGCAGCCGAAGCGTGCTGGCATGCGGCACGTGAATATACTATGGATCGTAAACAGTTCGGCAAGCCGCTGGCCGCCAATCAACTAATTCAGCTCAAACTGGCCAACATGCAAACGGATATAAGCCTTGCCCTTCAGGGCTGCTTGCGTGCCAGCCAGTTAAAGGATGAAGACAACCTGGCTCCTGAGTTGATCTCGCTGCTGAAACGTAACTCCTGTGGCAAAGCACTCGAAATTGCCCGTATAGCCCGCGACATGCATGGTGGAAACGGCATCTCTGATGAATACTCGGTCATGCGCCATATGGTTAACCTGGAAACGGTCAATACCTACGAAGGGACCCACGATATTCATGCGCTGATTTTGGGGCGCGCTCAAACCGGGTTGCAGTCCTTCGCCTAGCAGGCTGAACGCTAGTTTTTAAAGCCCTGCTACGGCAGGGCAACCCTGGCAGTGATTAAGAAAAAGACCTAAAATTGCTTCTGAATTTTATGCATATAGGCCATCCATGGCCAAATCAGCAGAGGGCATATTAGCCAAATGCCCAGCGTAATGGCTGGGACACGGTGAAGGCCCGAACCTGGAGGTGAATGAGGAGCCTGTGCAGCTCAGCGATTCCGTATCCGACCGGACTTAGGAACGTTGGCGCAAAATCAGAAGCCATCATTGGGGTAAGACGGAGCTAATCGGCCGACTTACTTTAAACGTTTTCAGAAAACGCCCTGTGCGGATCCGCATGCAGGGTGTTGTGGGGGCTGAGGGTTAAAGACCCTCGGCTACCCGATTATACGCAACACTCTTCTATCTCAAACAGCTATAATAAGACGTTGCATCAATCTGATTCAGCTCTCGTAACTGGCCCATACGATTCACAGTGTCTAATTATTCTTGAATAGGATTAATCAAGCCTCGCATTCGCCACCTGTTACCATGAACCAAAGACTCGAATAATACCCCATTAGACAATGTCAAATCATCCGCGTGGTCAGTCACGATAATTTGTGGACTAAAACCGCCATTCAACTCAAGTTCATTGCAATAAATCGAAAGTCGGCTGAATAAGTTTTCAACGGCTTTGATGTCTTCATCAACGGGTCTTTCTTTTTTCGTTCGCTGATTCGCTTCCTGCCTCTTTTGCTCTTCGAAGTTCTCAGATATATCACGGTTAAAGTTAGGAAAATACACTTGCGTCGGCTGATCTAAAAATAGTATTGAAGGGATGGCGCATTTATCACCCAGTTCAGCAAAGTATTTATGCAAAGCTAAAAATAACGTAACGTGGCAGTACAGCCAGTTTGCGCCGCTACCCATTGACCGTAAATAAATTTTTTCGTTTTCAGGGGTCAAATGATATAGGTCGAACGTTTCAAACGAGAAGTGAAGATTGATAGGCTTGTAGCTAGCTTCAAATTCGAAGTAACTACCAATATCGGCCATATATCCGTTTACCTTAGCTGAAGCGTTTTCTAACCCTTTTTGTACATCGTATTTTTTAAGGTCTTTATTGATGATTTTTATCTGTTTACTTAGACCTTTGATTTGCTTCTCAAGATCCGCATCGTCGGCCATATTAAGGGTGTCGAGAAGTGCAAAAAGCTTAGCCTTCTGCATCAAAACGCTTTCATACAGGCTCTTTTGTTCTGCCAACTGCTTTTCTGTTTTTTCAATTTCCGTTATTTGTTGGTTTAACTCGGTCAATGCCCTACTGACGACCTCAATATTGCGTTGCACATCGATCAATGACGATTCAAATTTTGCTTTCATCGGTCGAGCTTGTGCAAGGTTACCCGATACCTTAGTGATGGCTTGCTGAAGTTTTTCTGCACTTTCTCGCAAGGTGTCTTTTTCAGTATGACAAAACGGACAGATAGAAGCAGATATATGAACATGCTTAGGTGCGCTAAACTGCTTGACGTTATCAACAAACCGTTCTTCTTCTTGAATATGTTTATTAATTGACGAAGCTTGGCGCTGCAACTTCCTTAATTCAGTCGCTTTTTGGTTACGGGCCAGTTTCAACTGATTGTATCGTTCGGTAATAGCATCGGAATTATGGTTAATTTTTTCGGGTACTATAATGCCGTCGAGTTGATCTTTAGCATCTTGTGGGTGGCGAAGTACCTTTTCCAATGATAGCGGTTCATCCTGAAACCCCATCAATGCATACAACTGACTCAAAACTGGGCCAACCTTTTGTTTATAGCTTTCAGAGGTGCGCTTGTTCGTTTCTTTCTGGCGCTTCAAACGCCTGATGTCTGCGGTTAATCGTTCTTTCTCTTGTGATAGGTGAAAGAATTTTTGATCGACGAGACCTAAAAAGATCTTGGTATGTTCAATTGCCTGATCTCGCTTTTCCTTTTCATCGAATCGGTAAAACAACGCATGTTTATTAGCAACAAGGTTTTGATGCTGAAGCATAAACGATGAAAAGCTGCGTATAGATGGTGTTGCCGCTTTTTGATTAAATCGCCGATTAGCTCGGGCAGCTAAAGATTCATCCACATCATCTATATCTAAGAAAAATTCTCTTAGATGCTTCTTAAACTCGACTAATGGGCGGAAATAAGTGCTACTAAAATAATCACGGACGATATCGGCAGAATTGAATATCTCGACACGACGAAAAAAAGCTTTCGACGTAATCTCAGGATCGCGCGCAACGACCATATCTTGTTCGTTAACTGCAAGTGCAACATAATAAATTGCGGCACTTGTGGTAATAACGCCTTTGGGAATGGTGTTTTCGCCACTGCCAAAGCAATAGTCAAAAATTTCAATTAACGCACTTTTTCCCGTCGATGACTTGCCGGTAACAACATTCAGGCCCTTTTTAAAATTAACCGGGTGCCTGTTTCCTTGTTTGTCAATAACGCCAATTTCATGAATTAATGTTTTCATCGCGGTTTCACTCCTAAAAACGCATAAATCTCGACCACTGAGTGACCACTGAATAATCGACCTAACTTTTCTGAACTTTTTTTACTGGTAAAGTTTGAATCAGAACCATCACATACGCGAAGGGACAAATTTTGTTCGCTTACAGATAACCAGTCATTGATTAAACAATATTGAATGCATTGCTCGGTTAATGTTTGCAATGCGTCTACTCGCTCTTGCAGATCATAGAGTTTTGTTCGATCATCGAAAATAGACCAAATAGAGCTTTGTTTTTTATCCCCAAATACAGCACCCGAAATCTTTTTACCGAAAATTGGATGGCTGCATAGCGGGATGACCAAAGGGGCTAATAAAAGGTTATTTTCTGACTCATCCATGGCCGTGTAAAATGAAGCTAGGTAGGGCCCATACTCAAACGGATGGTACTTTAATTCGTACAGGGCATCGACAATACTGCTCATGGCTCAACCTTCCATTTTAAATCACGTTCTTCATCATCCATTGCGTCGTGTATTAGGCCATTTTTGTATTCAATAGGCGGTATATCGTTACCCATATTCAAAGGCTGTTCGCCTATGGTTTTGTTGTAAAGCAATTTTGAACTTTTAATTACATCTATTGCTTCAAGTTGAGCACTTGAATGGGAAAGCTTATATTTTCTAACCAATTGGTTCTGATAAGTAATCGTTTTATCTTTATAGAGCGCAGATTCGTGAAGCTCTTCTATCAGTGAGTTTTGAAGCTCAAGCCAGTTACCTACAGCATCAGGTATCATTTCGTGATGCTCAATCTCAGCTATTTTTTGTACAAACGGTCTGTCTTGGTGCGACTCAATTTCAAGCTCAGACGCCTCATAACCTGAAAAAACCGGAAAGGTGAACTCTTTTTTGCAAAGAAGCGCCGTTAATTCTTCACATTTCGCTACAAACTCATGGTGCTTAATGCTCCAAGATTGCTGCGTTGCTTCTGCGTATACAAAACCAACAAGCCCATGGAGGTAACTTTTTAGGTTATTTCTTGGAATGCCTACTGGTTTAGAATGAATCTGTTTTTCCAAATCTTCCGCATTATCTGCTTGTGTAAATAAGGTGACCTTACCAAGTACACTTTTAAGTAATAATTCGTCAGAGGCCATTACTGCTTTCTGTAGTTTAATAACGTCAGATGGTTTATCAGAATTAAGCTGCTCATCGGTACGTTCTGAAAAAATAGCATTAAGCACTTCCAATCGTTGCTCGGAACTTATTGTATTCCAGTCCTTTAGGCGTGTTGTCGTGCCAAATGCTTGAGTGGTGTGCAGCACTAGAACGCCGTATTTCGTATGGTCAAACTCTGGAGCCAGCCAATTCTTGAGCGTTTTCCAAAGATTTTCGTGGTGGTCAGTGAGTGGTGCTGCGTAGTCTTTTGCTTCAGTTTGAGAGGATGCCAATGCATCTGGCGAAATCAGACTGACATCACCATCTTTTTCAAACCAAACTGACTGCCCTTCTTCAAGCGAAAAGCACTTGTCTAAGCCAATCAGCATCTGGTAGTGAAAAGCTAAAGCAGTTGTTAACGCTGCATTTTTTGTTTGGCCTCCGCTCATGCCTCTCAGTTCCTTTTTTCCATTCCTGAAAAATATTGGGGTTGATAAAGTAATTAATATTTGCTTCGATTCAAATGCGTAGAACGGTCTCTTCGACGTATAATAGTGGTATATATAGAAAAGCAGAAGCACTTGAATCCACCATCCCTCTGGTTGTTTTTATCCCTTATCCGCTCAGCATATAATAAGCTGAGCCACAGGGCTCGTAATTTTTGCCAGTTATGGTATCCTTGCGGCCCTTTTTTTATGGGCGGTTAATAGCAGATGGCCAAGCGACAAATTTATAAAGTGGTTTTCTATAATAGAGAGCAGGTCTACGAGGTTTTTGCCCGCCAGATCTACCAGAGCGATCTATACGGTTTTATTGAGATCGAGGAGATCATCTTCGGTGAGCGCAGCCAACTGGTGGTTGACCCCAATGAAGAGAAGCTAAAAACCGAATTTGAATCGGTTGTTCGCAGTTATATCCCTATCCATTCGGTGGTGAGGATTGACGAGGTAGAGAAAGAGGGCGTGGCTAAGATCAGTGAGGCTGGGGCCTCCAAGGTTACGCAGTTGCCACATGCACCCTTTAGGCCTCAGGGAAAGTAAATTTACTAACGATAGTCACACGCGCTTTCAAGTAACTGAATTCAACCTATGCGTGCAATTAAGTTGCGCAGCCATTAAATCTACTTGCTGCCCCATAAACAGTTCATTAGATGAGTTGCAGCCCCGCGTTTTTCTGGGTCGATTGTTTAATCGACCCATGAGCATTGCACCTGGTTTCCTCCGCTGAGAGCCTCCCCCGATAAAAAGCAAGATAGATTAGAGAGTAATGCCGCACTAAAATGGTTAAAATACAAAACAGTTGTTCACTGTTGAACTCGATAGTGAACTATTCTAAATAGTTCAGGCAATTAATGGTACAAGGCAGGTGGGTAAAAAAGCGTTAGGGTTTATTGGGGCAATGTGGGGTGTTGCCGGGGTATCTGCTTTACTGGGTTGGGCTGTGGTTCGACTAACGCCTTATACGATGGAAATTTTTCAACTGGATCTACAGTGGTATCACTGGGCGCTTTTGGTGTTGAATGTTTTGTTTATGAGTTATACCGAGGGGTACAAGGGCTTCCAGTTGGGCGCGGCACCTCGGGTCGCAGCCAGAGTTCGTTATCTCTATAAAAATCCGAATTGGCTGCATGTCATATTCAGCCCTTTCTTCTGTAGTAGTTATTTTTATACAACGCGCCGCAGGCTGGTTGCCCGTTATATATTAACAGCAATGATTATTATGCTGATCATCGCTGTTAGCCGCTTTCATCAGCCATGGCGGGGCATTGCGGATGCCGGTGTGTTGATCGGTCTTGCCTGGGGATTGATTGCGATTGTGTATTACAGTATTAAGGCTCTATGGGTTGATGAATTTGAATATTCACCAGAGCTGCCAGAGTCCGTCGCTGGTGTGAGCTTTGACCGGTCATAAAATCATTAAATTTCAATGTTTCGCAGTAGATTAATGCTAAGTCCGACAGGCTCCTAGCCCAATGAAGAGGCGTAATTCACCAATACCTTTGTCTATCACGCGTATCCTGCACAAGGTAACGTTGTCGGCTTGTGGGCTGCTGGCTCTTGCGCTCGGGCTGATCGGTGTGGTGTTGCCGTTGTTGCCCACCACCCCTTTTTTGTTGTTGGCTGCATTTTGTTTTTTCCACGGTTCGGCACGGTTGCACGGTTGGCTGGAATCCCACCCATGGATGGGCAAGCAGCTACGCCTTTGGCGTGAACAACGTGCAATATCTAAAACGGTGAAGCTGAGCGCCATCACCTATTTGTGGTTGACGATCAGTATTAGCCTTGGGTTTTTTGTGACGCAAGCATGGCATTGTTCGCTGCTGTTGGCTGTGGCGATTATCGTAACGCTGTATATCCTGAATTTGAAAACCTTGCCAGTGGAAAATGGAAAACAGTAGCAAGCTATTATCCTAGATTCCTCAGTTTAATTTGTATTTGGCCTCAGCTGGCAGCGGGTAGAAAACTAGGTGCCGGTTGGCTTGCTTACCAGATAAAGCCAGACATAACCTGCCACGCCGGCAAGTAGAGAGGCAGCAAGAATCCCGGTCTTGGCCATCAGAAGCAAGTCTTCATTACCCTCAAAACCGAGCTGGGCAATAAAGATAGACATGGTAAACCCAATCCCGGCCAACAAAGATACCCCTGCAATCTGAGTAAAACGGGTATCTTTTGGCAGCTCTGCCACCCCCAGTTTTAGCACCAGCCAGCTGGCACCGGTAATACCGATGAACTTGCCCACCACTAGCCCAAATGATACGCCGAGCATCACCGGGTGGCTCATGGTTTCCGCCAGCGAATCAAGATTCAAAACGATGCCCGCATTGGCCAATGCAAAGATGGGGATTACCAGATAAGCCACCGGCATGTGCCAGAGATGCTCCAGCCGTTGCAACGGAGTTTCAACGCTGTGGATACCACTTTCCAGGGTCTGTACCACAGCGTGCAGGGCGTCATTGGTCATAATGCTTTTTCCGGGTTGGTGATTGGCATCAAAACGGTGCAGCAGGTCTTTGATGAATTCACGGAAACGCTCCGGGTCGTACTTGGGTTTCGCTGGCACCGACAGGGCCCCCAGAATACCGGCAAGAGTGGCGTGTATGCCCGATTGCAGTAAAGCGTACCACAGTAGTGCCGCGATAATCAGATAGGGTGATGTTTTGCGAATGCCCGCCATATTAAATACCAGTAGCAGGGCGAATAATCCACCTGCGATCGCCAAAGGAATTAGCGCAATAGTGTCGGTATAAAACAGCGCAA
>Ga0190303_1000694_pt1 | contig 13939 bp, 18 predicted proteins | sample 48700701_MG_FD_161672 | JGI IMG/M metagenome (GOLD analysis project Ga0190303, IMG submission 161672) | Hydrothermal vent sediment bacterial communities from Southern Trench, Guaymas Basin, Mexico - 4870-07-0-1_MG | ecosystem: Environmental > Aquatic > Marine > Hydrothermal vents > Sediment ...
TGTTTTTTAAAATATTGAATTTCAACACTTTAATATACTAAATATTCTGCTTTTTTCATTAAAAAAAATCCCTTTTCTTACGTCGAACTCAGGTTTTAAAGTAAGTTGTCTAGATTTTTTTAAAATATTAAATTCTCGCTGCATTGTTTTTGATTTTTTATTAAAAGTATTCAAATTTAAAATAAAAACGCATTAAATTTACGTAATCACATATTATTAAATAAATGAAGAAAATATATCACCTAAAAACCTGTGACACTTGTAGAAGAATGTTAAAAGAAATAGACACTACAGATACTCTTTTACAAGAAATAAAAACCGACCCAATTACAGTAAAACAGCTTGACGAATTACACAAACTAACCAATAATTATGAAATTTTGTTTAGCAGAAGAGCTAAAAAATACAAACAAATGGACTTGAAAAACCAAGTATTAACTGAAAAGGATTACCGTCAATTAATTTTAGATGAGTACACTTTTTTAAAACGTCCAGTAATTATTAACAACAACGAAGTTTATGTAGGAAATACTAAAAAAAGAGTTGATATTTTTCAATAAAACTAAAAAGCCATTTCAATATTGAAATGGCTTTTTAAAATTATTTTTTTGCGTATAACATTGGATTGGTATCCTCATCGTTATACATTTTCATTTGCTTATAAACTTTCATAAACTTTTCTCCTGAAGCAAAATCAGCTAATAAATCATCAATTGCCGTAGATAAATCTACACGTTGTTCTAAAAGCACATCTAATTTTGTTTGGCATTTTTCTCGGTGATCATCACTTGCAGATTCACGAGTTGCCTCCTCGTTCATATGGTAAATTTTTAATGCCAAAATAGATAATCTATCAATTGCCCAAGCAGGTGTTTCAGAATTTAATTTAGCTCCTTCTTTTACTTTAGCATCTTTAAATTTATTTAAAAAATAACTATCAATAAATTCAACCATATCTGTTCTATCCTGGTTGGAAGCATCAATTTTACGTTTTAAAACAATGGCTTCTACTGGGTCAATATCTGGTAAACGTATAATATCTTCGTAATGCCATTGAACCGTATCAATCCAGTTTTTTCTGTATAATAAATGTTCAAATGTGCTTTTATCGAATGGGTTTTCAAATGACTGGTCCACATCATCAATAATGTGATATTTTGCAATTACCTTATCAAATAACTCGTTGTATTGTTTTGCGCTCATACTAATTTCTCTAATATATGTAAATATTCAACTGTTTCAGTTGCTTTGTGATTTCTATTTTCTGTTTTGTCAGCTTTAAACCGTTGATAATTTATGGTTCTTAAACTGTATTTTCCATACTTTTCTAATATCGTACTCAATTCATTTTCAGTCATTAAGCCCTCATTGTTATAACTTACAAAAATGTGTTTAAAGTTAGCGTTTTTTATTAAATTTTCGAAGGATTTTTTCACTTCATTTTTCTTACAATAAGAAGATTTATAATATTCTCTTAACCCTGTTTTTCCCTTCGGAAGAAATGTATCGTATTTAGCTATTGTAGTTAGTAAATGGTAATTTGCCCCGTATTGACGCGCATTATAAGGAGGGTCTAAATACAAAATATCACCTTTAATTTTTTTAATAAGCTCATTACTATCTTCATTAAAAACCTGATGTGGATTTTTGGTAGTGATAAATTCAGCAGCTTTTAAAATTAATGGTTTTTTCGCTGTTGCTTTTAATTGCTTTAGATAGGCACCATAAACCGATGCTGTGTTGGCAACCTTATCGGCACTTTCAATTAATGATGCTAGTAAAAAATAATACACATCTTCATTTATTTTCTCAGCTTCTTTCCAAGCTTCTATTTGTTGCCGTATTACATCAATTTTTTTTCCATTTTCTGAAGAAAAATACAATCTCCCTTCGCTCCCATTTTCACAATAATTATGAAAGATAAACCCTTCAACTCCTTTTAAATTATTTAAAGTTTGAAACTGAGTTTCACAATTCAATAATTGGTGATTCCCAATGTAATTTCTGTTCAAAACATAGCTATATTGCTCTACATCATTTGCAATAACCTGTTTTACCAAAGGCTTAAACGTTCTTCCAACAATTCCTGTACCAGCAAACAAATCACAAAAAACAAGATTTGTTAAATCATCTCCAACTGTGTCAATTATGGATGTCTTTAAAAATGAAGATAGTTTATGTTTAGAACCTATATAATTCACGGTTTTTAATTAATTTTTATATTTCGTAATAACAAAAACATCATAACGAAGAACGATAGTAAAGTGATTTTCTCATTCTTAAGAAACAGATTGCCACATTTTTTTCAAAAATTCGCAATGACGAAACGAACGTTATAACGAGGAGTGATAACGACGTGGTTACCTCATTCCCGATATCTAATGAATATATTACTTTATTACCCAAATTATATCTGCTTTTACAATTTCATTTTTGTGTGTAAAACTATATAAATTAGAAACTTCAAATTTACATAAATAAGTTGAAATTTTTTGTTGTAATAAATGAATCTCCGATTTTAATTTCCAATGTTCATTTTCATTTTCATAATTCACCAAAACCATGAAAATTCTATTTTTAAAATGCTTTCGTTGTTGATGACTTTGATTTTTATACAACCACTCCATTAATTCATGTTTATGTTCAATGGCATATGGAATTGATTTTTTAAATCCTTTTGGAAAAACAGTAGTTTTATGGTCAAACGGAATATTGTTAATATAAAAATCAGTGAATTTATTATAGGTATCTAGGTGCGATTTTACATTTTTATGTGAACAAAAAATATGCTCTACAGCTTTTGAAGACCAAAAATTAAACCAGCGATTTAACGCATAATTTTTTAAATCTTTATACTTTGGACTATCTTTAAAATTGGTGTCAATTTTTAATAAAAGTGAATCAAAAGTAGTTATCTTATAAATAAAATTGGTTTGCTTATCAAAAACATCAACTTGTTTTCTTCCCCAAGAATATGGTAATTCTACTCTTTTTTTTAATTCTTTTTCTAGCTTTTTGTAATCCATTAATACTATGAAAATTTCCGCTCGATTAGATTTATGAATCGTTGCTCAAATTCTTCACTATTGCTCCAATTATAATCTGGTTTTACCATTTTATTAATGAAATTTTTAGCCTCTTTTTCTGTATCAAATGAATTTAACTGAGATAAAACTCTGTTAAAATCTTCTTGATTTCCTTCAAATAAATGTTTTACAAAAGCTATTCTATCATTTAAACCAATTTGCAGGTTGTTTTTAAATATTGTGTCGTTTAATGATCGTACTTTAGTTTCTGAAACAACTTCAATTTTCGGATTTTCTTTGGTAGCCTTTTCAAATAATTCTGTTGCAGCATCAGCAGAAATAGCTTCATTCAATTCTTCTTCTAACGTCTTTTGAGACAAAGAGAGTTCTTTAACGTCCTCTTTAACTAAAGAGTCTTCAACACTAAAAATTTCTTCGCCCTTTTCTTTAGTAATTATTTCTTTTCCCGCTACTTCTGTTTCAATTACATTCACAGCTACCTTATTCTCATTATCAGTAAATACATCCGCTATTTTATCAACAATTTCTTCTTTACTTTCAGTACTATTAGGTGTGGTGTTAATATATTCTTCAACAAATTTTAGCAATGAAAGCTTTTCATATATGTCTTGTGCCATTTTATGTAAAGCGCTAACATCATCTTTATTTTTCATTTGTAATATACTGTGTGCCAGGCTTACTAATTCGGCTTCTAATTTTTTGTGCATAAGTTGCGCTATTAAATGATTTTTGATGTACTTTTTTTAATAAATTTGTATGAATTCAGAACAAGTGAATGTACTAACTATTTTTAGTGCATTTATTTAAAACTAAAAAATTACAATAACCTTTCAAGCGTGAAATTACAAAATGTTTCTTGAAAATACAGTAAATCATATCGAACAATTTGGCTGGATTGAAGTTATTTGTGGATCTATGTTCTCTGGTAAAACCGAAGAATTAATTCGCAGATTGAAACGAGCTCAATTTGCAAAACAAAAAGTAGAAATTTTTAAACCTTCTGTTGATACCAGATATGATGAAGAAATGGTGGTATCTCATGATTCAAATGAAATTAGATCTACCCCTGTTCCTTCATCTGCAAATATTAGAATTTTAGCCAATGATGTTGATGTTGTTGGTATTGATGAAGCCCAATTTTTTGATGATGAAATTGTAGCAGTTTGTAACGATTTAGCCAACCGAGGTGTGCGTGTAATTGTTGCAGGTTTAGATATGGACTTTAAAGGAAACCCTTTTGGGCCTATGCCTGCTCTTATGGCAACTGCAGAGTATGTTACTAAAGTACATGCTGTTTGTACAAGAACTGGGAATTTAGCACATTACAGTTATAGAACAGCTGCTAGTGATGAGTTGGTGCTTTTAGGTGAAACACAAGAATACGAGCCTTTAAGTCGTGCTGCATATTACAAAGCAATAAGGGAAGCTCAACAAAAAAAAGCTGAACAAGATAACAATGGAAAATAACCACGTTACTACGCTTGAAATAGATTTAAATGCCATTGATTTTAATTTCAATTATTTTAAATCTAAACTTCATAAATCTACCAAAGTTTTAGTAGTTGTTAAAGCATTTGGTTATGGTAGTAGCGCTATTGAAATTGCAAAATATCTAGCACTTAAAGTTGATTGTTTTGCAGTTGCTTATGTAGATGAGGGCATTGCTTTAAGAAAAGCTGGAATTGAAATTCCTATTTTAGTGTTGCATCCACAAAAGAACAATCTTGAAAAGATTATAGAATATAATTTAGAACCTAATTTATATTCAATACCTATTTTAACAACTTTTATTGAGACTTCAAAAAAATTAAAGCTTCAAAATTACCCAATTCATTTAAAATTTAATACGGGTTTAAATAGGTTGGGTTTTACCAAAAATGATATTTCTGAAATTTCTTCATTAATTAATAATCAAAAAACAATATCTGTAAAATCTATTTTTTCACATATTGCAGCTAGTGAAGATTTAAATGAACGTGAGTTTACATTGCAACAAATAAACACTTTTAATGCCATTTCAAAAGAACTAATTCATCATTTAAACAATACTCCTTTTAAACACATGTTAAACACTTCTGGCATACTAAATTATGCTTCAGAAGCGCAGTTTGATATGGTGCGTTTAGGAATTGGATTGTACGGTTTTGGAAATCATGAAAATGAAACCAAAAATCTTAAAAATGTGTTTCAATTAAAATCAATAATCTCTCAAATTCATACAATTAACAAAGGTGAAACTGTTGGTTATAACAGAGCATTTAAAGCTACTAACACTATAAAAACGGCCACCATACCTATTGGACACGCTGATGGTATTTCACGTCAACTTGGTAATGGGGTTGGGTACGTTTATATAAACAATAACAAAGCCAAAATTGTTGGAAATGTTTGTATGGATATGATTATGGTAAATATTACAGATATTGATTGTAATGAAGGTGATGAGGTTAGTATCTACAAAAACCAACAACATATTGAAATTTTAGCTAAAGATATCAATACAATCCCTTACGAATTACTAACTGCTATTTCACAAAGAGTTAGACGAGTATTGAAATAATACAGGAAAATATTTTTCTATATATTCGCTTTGCTAATCATAAATTAAAACAACTATAAAATGGGAATGTTTAAAGAATTTAAAGACTTTGCAATGAAGGGAAACCTTGTTGACATTGCAGTTGGTTTTGTAATGGGTGCAGCTTTTAAAAGTGTTGTAACATCATTTACAGGCGGAATTGTTTCGCCACTTATTGGATTAATTTTTAAAGCCGACTTTAAAGATTTAAAATGGATTGCCAAAGATGGAATTTTAAACGATGCCGGAGAAAAAGTTGGTGAAGTTGCTATACTTTACGGAAAGTTTTTAACGAATGTTATTGATTTTGTTATTGTTGCGTTTGTAATGTTTATGATTATAAAAGGAATTAATAAAATGAAGAAGAAGGAAGAGGCTGCGCCAGCAGCTCCAAAAGGACCTTCTCAAGAAGATTTATTAACTGAAATAAGAGATTTGTTAGCTAAAAAGTAGACCAAACTTTATTTAGTAAACTAAAAAGGTTCGCAATAGCGAACCTTTTTTTAGTTGTTTTTCTTTGTTTTGTAAACCTCCGCAATTGTAGGTGAATTTTCACTCGTTTTCATCAAAACAAGTGTATCTCCAATGGTAACTTTCCCAGTTTGAAGCACTTTAAAATAAATTCCACATTTGGATGAATTCCAAAATTGTTTTAATATTTTTTGAGTTCCAAAAACCAATCCTAATTTCATACAAGGTTCTCTTGGCTTTGTTACTTCTATAATAACTTCTCCTAATTTGTATATGTTTCCTACTTGAATTTCAGTTTCTTCCAAATTAGAAATGGTTAAATTTTCGCCAAACATTCCAAACCTCCAGTCTAAATTTGGGTACAATTCTTTCCAATATGCATAGTGATTTTCGGAATATGCGTACACAGCTTGATCAATTCCACCATGGTATTTTCTATCAATTACAGCATCATTATCAACATCTTTTTCATCTAAAAATAGTTCACTTACAGGAAATTTAAAAATCCCTGTCTCAACAATTCTTCCTTTGTAGTTGATGGTTTTTTTCTCGCCAATATTTACAGATAGTACCTTCATTAAATTTTAAATTTTGAAAGTTCATCCGCTATTTTACGATTATCGGATAAACGAGGCACTTTATTTTGTCCGCCTAACTTTCCAATGGATTTCATATAATTATTAAAACCACCTTTTTTAATGCTGGTAATTTTTAAAGGTTGTAATATTTTTCCTTCAATTAAATCTAAATAATAAATATTTTGCTGTTGCATGGAAGCGTCAATTTTAGTAGCAAAATCTTGTAAGTTAGGTTCATTTTCAAATTCAATAAACCACTCATGATATGGCAATCCTTCCGTTGGTGTAATTTGAGGGGCAACTGTAAACTCCGTAATACCAATAGTTGTATTTACAGTAGTTTCACGTATTGCTTGCTCAACCTCTTTGCCAATTACATGTTCTCCAAAAGCTGATATAAAGTGCTTTATACGTCCGGTTACAATAATTCTAGGAGGGTCTACCGATAAAAACTCAACCGTATCACCAATGTTATACCCCCAAAGACCTGCATTTGTATTTAAAATTAGTACATAATTTACACCTACTTTTACATCGGCTAAAGAAAGTCGTGTTGGGTTATCATCAAAAAATTCTTCGGAAGGAATAAACTCATAAAACATGCCATTATCTACCAACAACATCATTCCTTTTTCATTTTGAGCATCTTGATAAGCAATAAACCCTTCAGAAGCTGGATATAATTCAATAGTATCCACTTTTCTTCCAATTAAATCTTCGAATTTATTTCTATAAGGCTCAAAATTCACACCTCCAAAAACAAATAAATTAAAGTTTGGAAACACTTCGCCAACCTTTTTACCAGTTCGTTCAATAATTTTTTCGAAATACATTTGTACCCAAGATGGAATTCCACTAATTAGGGTCATATTTTCATTTATTGTTTCATCAACAATTGCATCAACCTTTGTTTCCCAATCTTCAATACAATTGGTTTCCCAACTTGGTAAACGATTCTTCAATAAATAATTAGGGATAAAATGTGCTGAAATACCTGAAAGTCTACCTGTTTTTATTCCATTTTTTTCGTTCAATTCTGGGCTTCCTTGTAAAAAAATCATTTTACCATTTACAAAGTCCGTTTTTTTGGTTTCAGCAATATACGTTAGTAGCGAATTACGCGCTGCACTAATATGCATTGGCATAGATTCTTTTGTAAGTGGAATGTATTTTGCACCTGAAGTTGTTCCAGATGTCTTAGCAAAATACAATGGTTTTCCTTTCCATAAAATATCCGATTCTCCAGCTACAACCTTTTCTACATATGGTTTTAATGCTTCATAATCTCTAACCGGAACTTGTTTTTTAAAATCTTGATACGTTTTTATAGTACTAAAGTTATGATCTTTTCCAAAGGCTGTTTTCTTAGCCTCAGAAATTAGCTTTTTTAAAACTTTTTCTTGAACTTTTACTGCGTTATTGCTTTGTTTATAGAACTTTGCTGCTACGCGTTTTGCAAATGGTTTTGCTAAAATCGATTTAATACTCATTGTTATTCAAAATCAATATAATTGGTTGGGTTTACAGGATATCCTTCATTCCATAATTCAAAATGTAAATGTGGTCCTGTACTAAATTCGCCTAAATCTCCTGCTGATGCAATTACTTCACCAGATTTTACTAAATCGCCTTGGTGCTTATGAAGTGCTGTATTATGTTTATAAATAGAAATAAATCCGCTAGTATGTTTTACAATAATTACGTTTCCTGTTTCCGCAGTCCATTCAGCAAAAATTACAGTTCCATCAGCAACAGTTTTTACAGGTGTTCCCATCGCCACAGCAATATCAACTGCAAAATGCTTATCTTCTAAACTATATCCTTCTGTTAAAGTTCCAACCACGGGAGCAAAAAATACAATTTCAACATCTTTTGTAGCTTCATCAAAAATACTGTACCTATCTGCTCTTTCTATTTCCTGTCTAAATTCTAAATCAACTTCCGAAGGATTTAAATCAATTGTATCTCTGTCATATTGAATAGCTTCCAAAACGGAATCTTTATCAAAAAGCACTTCTGAAATTTCACCTGTTAACAACGCTCTAACTTTTTGAATGTATACATTATTAACCTCTAATGCTTGTTGTAAAGAATCTGCTTTATACACTAATTGCGTCGCTTTTCTTTTTAATTGAGTTGAAGAATACCCTGGGATATATTCACGCAATGTAGTAAATGCAATTAAAAAAATTGTTCCAACAACTAAAAGTATTGAAAATATACTTCCTAAAATAAATACATTTAATCTAGTTAATTTAAAAGATATTTTTTCTTCAAAAGTATCCTCATTTAAAATAACCAAACGGTATTTATGAATTAATTTTTGCCTGAATTTACTTTTATCTTTTGGTTTGTTTGCCATAATTATTCTTGAAACAAATATACAACGAAATTTTAGTACTATAATTTCAATTTGTTGGAGGTCCTTTGTTAAAAATTAGCCAATTTTAATGCTTATAAAAATTCATCTCATCAATATATTTCCAAACATTTTCAGGCAACATGGTACTTATATCTTTATTTTCTTGAATTGCTTTTCTTATAAACGTTGAAGAAATTTGAACTATTGGTGCGTTTACTTTGTGAATTTTTGAATGGTTAGTAAATAGATGTTCAATTGTGCCTTCTGAAATTCTAGGGTACACATACAATTCGTAATTTTGAAGTATTGTTTCATAGTTTTTCCATTTATGAAATCCTTTCAAATTGTCTTCACCCATAATTAAACAAAATTGATTATTTGGGAACTTTTCTTCAAGGTGTACTAAGGTATCTATGGTGTAATTTGGTTGCTTTAGCTTAAATTCAATATCAGATGTTTTTAACTTTGGATATTTTTCAACTGCAATAGCTGCAATAGCTAACCTATGATGATTGCTTAGCATAGATGCTTTTTTCTTAAACGGACTTTGTGGCGTTACCACAAACCAAACCTCATCTAAATCTGAAAATTCCGCCATGTAATTTGCAATAATTAAATGTCCAATATGAATTGGATTAAATGTCCCAAAAAACAATCCTACTTTCATTTATTTTATAAAATTTTCAATCAAATTATATGCGTCACTTTTTGCAGTATCTAAATCGCTATTCACTAAAACAACATCAAAATCATTGGCGAATTTTAATTCTTTTTCAGCTTTTGCAACGCGTTCTTTTATTTTTTCTTCACTATCTGTTTTCCTGTTTCTTAACCTTCGCTCCATTTCTTCAATTGAAGGTGGCTGTACAAAAACAGCTAGTGTTTGTTCAGGAAATTGACTTTTAATATTTAAACCACCAACAACATCAATATCAAAAATTACGTGTTTCCCTAAACTCCAAATTCGCTCAACTTCTTTCTTTAAAGTGCCATACAAATTATTAGTATACACTTCTTCCCACTCTATAAAATTTTCATTTTTAATGTGATTTTGAAACTCTTTTAATGAAATAAAATAGTAATCTTTTCCGTGCTCTTCAATTCCTCTTTTTTCACGCGAAGTTGCTGAAATAGAAAAATCTAAATTTAATAATGGTTGTTTTAATAAGTGGTGTACAATGGTAGTTTTACCCGAACCCGATGGTGCCGAAAAAACGATTAATTTCCCTGCTGTTTTTGCTGACATACGTTACTATAATACGTTCAAATTTTGTTCTTTTATTTTTTCCAGTTCATCTTTCATTTGAACTACTAATTTTTGCATATCTGCAAAGTTAGATTTTGAGCCAATGGTATTAATTTCTCTACCAATTTCTTGTGTAATAAATCCGAGTTTTTTTCCGTTAGAAGTAGTTTCTTTTAATTCTTTTTTAAAATAATCTAAATGATTTTTTAAACGAACTTTTTCTTCGGTAATATCTAATTTTTCTATGTAATAGATCAACTCTTGTTCAAATCTACTTTCGTCAATTTTAGCTTCTAATTCGCTAATAGATTTTTTTATTTTTTCTTTTACGTATTCAATACGTTTTGGATCAACTTCAATTACTTTTTCTAATAAATTTTCAATATTTGAAATGCGTAATACAAAATCATTATGTAATGATTCTCCTTCGTCTGTTCGGTATTTGCTAATTTTTTTTAGAGCTTCATTTATTCCATCTTCAATTTGCATCCATTCATTTTCATCTAATTCTTCTCTTTCGGTTTTTAATGAATCTGGTAAACGAACAGCCATTTTTAACAACTCCATTTCGTTAGAATCTACAATAGCCTTTAACTGATTGATGTATTCTTTCACAACTGTTTCGTTAATTTTAGATGAAGTTTCTCCTCCATTATTTTCAATATAAATAGAAAAATCTACTTTCCCTCTTACTAATGTTGAAGCTAATTTTTTGCGCACATTTAATTCTTTTTCTTTGTAATAAGAAGGAATTCGAACGTTAATATCTAAATTTTTGCTATTTAACGATTTTAGTTCAATCGTAATTTTTTTAGTTGGGAGTTGCAATACGGCTTTACCGTATCCAGTCATTGATTGTATCATCTAAATCTAAAATTTAGGCAAATTTACGGATTTTATAAATAGTATTTAATATAGTACTTTTACAATCTTAAAAATTAACTTTTGAGTCAAAAAAAACATATTCTAGTTATCCGATTATCTGCAATGGGAGATGTTGCAATGACAGTCCCTGTATTGCGAGCATTTACAAAACAACACCCAAACGTAAAAATAACGGTGCTTTCAAAAGGGTTTTTAAAACCTCTTTTTAACGAGATACACAATGTTGCTTTTTATGAAGCTGATGTGAACGGAAAACATAAAGGTTTTTTGGGGATTTACAGACTTTTTAAAGAATTGAAATTATTAAATATTAATGCTGTTGCAGATTTACATAATGTATTACGCTCAAAAATAGTACGAGCTTTCTTTAAACTATCGTTTACTAAAGTTGCTTCAATTAACAAAGGGCGAAAAGAGAAAAGAGACTTAACAAAAACAAAAAATAAGGTTTTAAAACAGCTTAAAACTACACATGAAAGATATGCAGATGTTTTTAGAAGTTTAGGATTTCAGCTTGATATTTTAAATCCTGAGTTCCCAAAAAAACCTACATTAACAAAAAGTGTTTTAAAAATAACTGGCGTAAAAAAAACAAAATGGGTTGGTATTGCCCCTTTTGCCCAATACAACTCAAAAATGTACCCTTTAGATTTAATAAAGCAAGTAATTTCTAATTTGTCTGAAAAAGAAAATTTAAAAATTCTATTATTTGGTGGTGGTAAAAAGGAAGTCGAAATATTAGAGAAAATTGCAGGGAGTAATCCAAATACTATTAATGTAGCAGGCAAAATTAAATTAGCTGAAGAACTAAATTTAATTTCAAATTTAAACTGTATGCTAAGTATGGATTCTGGAAATGCTCATTTTGCAGCTATGTGTGGTGTCAATACATTTACTATTTGGGGTATTACGCATCCTTTTACTGGTTTTGCACCTTTTAATCAGCCATTTGAAAATGCTATTTTACCCGATTTGGAAAAATACCCAAATATTCCTTGTTCTATTTATGGTAATAAAATTTGTGATGGTTATGAAGATGTAATGCGAAGTATTTCACCTCAACAAGTAATAGCTAAAATAATAGAAACGATAAACTAATTACTCAAAACAATTCTCAAGAAATTGCTTTAACGGCTGGGTTATTAAAGTTTCATTTTCTGCGCCAATAGCGGCATTAATTTCTTCGTGTGTGTAAATGCTTCCATTAACTTGTGTTACTTGGGTACCAACAGATTCTAATGTATTAGCAAAATCTTCAGATAATACAATTCTATTTACTGTTCCTCTTTTGGCAACAAAAAACTTTGGGTAACTTTTCCCAATAACAATATTTTGTATTGGGGAGGCTTCATTATTACTTGTAATATTTGTCCCAAATGCGTTGATGTACATTTTATCTCCAAAAGTTATTTTTGCGGTTACATCGTATCCTTCGGTGTCAATTGTAGCAACTCCTTTTATTACAGAAAGGGACAAACCTCTACTTTCTAAAAAGCTAGAGTTTGTTCCTATTAACGATACTAAATGCGCTCCTGCACTATGCCCAAGTAATACTATTTTATTTTTATCTCCACCAAAATCTTCAATAGTAGTATACACCCAATTTATTGCATCTGCGATATCATTATTATGATTTGGGTATTTAATTCTATCTGCATTGTCAATTTCAAAAGGAAAAGGGCTTAATCTATAATTAACACTCACGAAAACATAATTTAGCGAACTAAATAATTTTATTTTATTTTCTAACTTGTTTGTTTTATCACCAATACTCCAACCACCACCATGAACATAAATAACAACAGGTTTTAAATTTGATAATTGAGATGTATAGTAAATATCTAAACTTAATAAATTAGCTGTTGTTCCTTCCAACGTTTTGTATTGCACAGTTTTAGTTACATCTAGAACCACATCTGTTATATCATCATTATTACTTTTATTACAACTAAATTGAAATAAAATAAACACAAGTAGTAGCAGAAATTTATTCATAAGTTGTTTTGATTTTATAGTTAGACTATTCTTAACAAGATAAGGTTTAAAAAGTAAGTTAATATAAGATTCAATTATCCTAAAATTTGTAATTATAATGTGTTATTTTTGTACAAATTAATTCAATATGATTGTCCATACTTTAGATACTAAAAATTCACTGTTAAATAAATTTATTTCTGAAATTAGAGATGTAAAAGTTCAAAAAGATTCTATGCGGTTTAGAAGGAATATTGAGCGCATTGGGGAAATTTTAGCGTATGAATTAAGTCAATCTTTAGATTACCAAAGCAACGTTGTTACTACTCCTTTAGGTAGTAAAATAGTGCAAGTTCCTAAAAACGATATTGTTTTATGCTCCATTTTAAGAGCTGGCTTACCATTACACAACGGACTTTTAAATTATTTTGATGATGCTGAAAACGCATTCATTTCAGCATATAGAAAACACATTAACGAAACGGAATTTGAAATTAAAGTAGAATATTTTGCCTCACCTAGTTTAGAAGGAAAAACCTTAATTTTAGCCGACCCAATGTTAGCAACTGGCCAATCTATTGTAAGTGTTTATGAAGGGTTGAAAAATCATGGAACCCCTAAAAAAATAATATTAGCTTGTGTAATTGGTTCTACTGAAGCTATTGAGTTAATTAGTCATCCCTATTTTATTATAAGAAGTCATATTTAATGATGTTTACAGCTATTTTTATTAACAAAACAGAGCACAATAAAGACCATTTTTTAGTATCTTAGAGTATAAAACCTTGTCAAATGCGT
>Ga0190303_1000695_pt1 | contig 13938 bp, 17 predicted proteins | sample 48700701_MG_FD_161672 | JGI IMG/M metagenome (GOLD analysis project Ga0190303, IMG submission 161672) | Hydrothermal vent sediment bacterial communities from Southern Trench, Guaymas Basin, Mexico - 4870-07-0-1_MG | ecosystem: Environmental > Aquatic > Marine > Hydrothermal vents > Sediment ...
AGCCATGCATAATAGTCACAACTTCCGGAATGCTGAACGGGGGGCCGATTGCACATTATCTGGAGAAGCTGTATAACAGGGAAGATTGTTCGCTGATACTCACCGGATTTCAGGTTCCGGGGTCTGCAGGGAGAACACTCATGGATACAGGCATTTATGTTAACGATAATGATAAGTTTAAAGTCAGATGTAAGTTAAGTTTTATAGATTTAAGCGCCCATTCGGGAAGGTCGGAATTATTTGATTATGTGAAGATGGTTGATCCAGAAAAGATATTTGTTATGCATGGGGACAGCTGTGAAGAGTTTGCAAATGAGCTAAAGGGAAAAGGTTATGATGCATACGCTCCTAAAATAGGAGAAGTCTGTGAAATCTAGAGTAAATAATATTAAGTATGCTACATATTAATTCTATTCATGATAGAAATTGATGGTTCTTACCTTGAAGGTGGCGGCCAAATACTTAGGACGGCTGTTGCTCTTTCTGCAGTGTCCGGAAAGCCCTGCAAGATTTTTAACATAAGAAGAGGGAGGCCTAAACCTGGATTAAAAGCACAGCATCTTCATGCAATAGAAGCTGTTGCGAAACTTTGTAACGGAAAGCTGAGTGGAAATAAGGTGGGCTCAACTTCTGTGGAATTTGTTCCTGGTGAGATTACAGGCGGAAAATTCTCTGTCAACATAGGCACCGCCGGCTCTATAACACTACTTCTGCAGTCTGTTATTCCACCGGCAATTTTCACACAAAAAAACATAGAATTGGAGATTTTTGGCGGAACAAATGTTGCGTGGAGCCCGTCCATTGATTATTTCAGGCACGTGTTCTGCAATTTTTTGGACAGAATGGGTGTATACATAAAGATAGATGTTCAGAAAAGGGGATTTTATCCAAGGGGAGGTGGAAAGGTAAAGTTCAGGGAGGAACCCGGTCAAAAGTTGAAAAAGATAGATATGACAGAGAGAGGAAGATTTCAAAGGATAGATGTTTGGTCAGTCTGCTCCAAAGATTTAAAGAGCAGAAAAGTTGGAGAAAGGCAATTAATTGGTCTCAGGAGAGTTTTTGATTATGTTGAGCATGAGCATACCCTTTATGCCGATACTTTATCAACTGGTTCCTGTGTCCATGCTCACGCCCATTTCAAAAAAACAAAGTTAGGCGCAGATTTCATAGGAAAACCTGATATTCCAGCAGAAAAAATTGGTGAGGAGTGTGCAAAATTACTGAAAAGAGAAATGGACTCTGGGGCTTGTTTGGACAAGTGGATGGGAGACCAGATATTGCCCTATGTTGCTTTGGCCGGCGGAGGGAAGTTTTCAGTATCTGAAATCACAAACCATACAAGAACGAATATATGGGTTATAGAAAAATTCCTGCCGGTGAAATTCAAAATAAATGGAAATGTGATACAGTGTAAAAAAATTTAGGAGAAGGGCTACTTTATCTTGATTTTTTTGCCCTTCACTTTCGACTTCACTTTGGGTATTTCTATTGTCAATACACCGTTTTTCATCTCGGCATTTGCCATGTTGTCGTTGACTTCTTCTGGCAGTTGTATCTCTCTATGGAAGCTGCCATACCTTCTTTCCCTTCTAAAGTAGTTGTCGCCGATATCTTTGCTTTCTTTTGACTGTTCGGCATCTATTATTAACCTATTATCAACTATTCTTACTGACACATCTTTCTTTTCAAATCCAGGAAGGTCAGCCCTTATTATGATTTTATTTCCACTATCGGCTACATCTACTGGAAAATCTGGACCTATTTCCGGAAATCCAGTAAAAAGTTTTTTTGTCATGCTATCCCACTCATCAAATGGATCAACTTCCCAAAAGAATCTGAATGGTTTTTTCTTCATTTTTACCACCTCACAGATATTTTTAGTTTAACTAAACACTAAAATTCTTATAAGAACTAATATTTAAATTTTTCTAATTTCTTTTATCCTGTGTATTGGTAACACTGTCCCGTTTTTTAAAACTAAAAATCTGTCTTTAAGCGCTGTGATGGTTTTCCCATGAATAATTTTTTCATTTTCAGGAGAACCACGATTTTCTATTAAAAATATATATTCAGAAATTTCCCCAGTCCATAAAAGCTTGTTTATTTTTTCAACAAGAGATGATTTCATAATTAAATTCCTTATATGTTGTCTAGGATTTTTTTTATTGCATCTTTTGCATATGGATTATATTTGGATGCAGGTGCTCCATGTCCAGGTAGTAGAATTTTTATGTCACCAAGCTTTTTTATTTTTTTCAGTGATTCCTTAAGTTTTTTCTCATCACCGCTTGGATAATCAGTTCTTCCAAACCCATCAATAAACAAAGTATCTCCACTTATGAGAATTCTTTTTTTCTCATCCCACAGGCAGATTCCCCCCGGAGTATGCCCGGGCGTATGGATTACTTTGAAGCTGTAATTTTTGGTTTTTATTTCTTCACCCTCTTTTAGAATTCCATCTGCTGTTATTCCCTCGTACTCTGCTTCAAATTCCTCTGCCATGACACCCTCGCCAGTTTCCAATGCTTTTCTATCACCTTCATGAATGAAAACCTTTGCACCGGTGATTTTCTTCCATTCCTTTACTCCGCCGCAATGATCAAAATGTGCATGAGTAATTGCAATCATCTTTATTTCTTTTGGCTTTATTCCATATTCTTCCATTTGCGCAAGAGTCTCATCTATAAAGAAACCGCTCCCACAATCCACCAGGAGCTCGTTGTCTATACAAAATACATTTGAATCAAATTCTGCCCCATCCAGGAGATGTATACCTTCTGCAATTTTCATATATCAAAAACAGGATCTTAAAAATAAATAGATTTGTTTTTTTCAAGATTTATTATACAATGTATATATATCACAATAAAATAATTATAACCATGGTGGATAAGGTTTTGACTGAAGTAAGGACTAGGTTGGTGCTTGGCAAGGCGCCAATCAGCAGTTGCAGGTCAAATAAAGTTCCCTATAATTTTGACGATTTAAATTTTGTTCCAGCTTCACTCAAAAAAAGGCCTGTTGACTATTTTAGGGAGAATATTTATTCTGATACAATCATAGGAAAAACCTCGGAGCATCCTCTGAAATTAAAAACTCCAATTATTTTTGCTGGAATGAGCTTTGGTGCATTATCGAAAGAGGCAAAAATTGCTTTGGCAAGGGCTTCATCAATAATTGGAACAGTGGCAAACACCGGCGAGGGCGGAATGCTTCCGGAAGAAAGAAAGGAGGCAAAATTGCTTATAGCTCAATACTCTACAGCAAGGTTTGGTGTTGATGAGAAATACATAAAGAGCGCCGATGCGATAGAAATAAAAATAGGGCAGGGCGCAAAGCCAGGGCAGGGCGGTCTTCTACCAAAAGAGAAAGTCACCAAGGAGATAGCAAAAGTTAGAAAATTAAAAAAAATAGATGATATCCATTCCCCACCATATCATCCTGATATAAAATCTTTAAAGGATTTGAAAAACAAGGTGGAGTGGCTCAGAAATTTAACCAAGGGCAAGCCAATAATATTGAAGCTTGGTTCGTTTACAAAGGAAGATTTTAAAATTGCACTAAAAGCTGGCCCGGATGTCATAGCGATAGACGGAATGAGAGGGGGGACCGGGGCAGCACCTGAGATAATGCTAAATGATTTTGGAACTCCGATAATACCTTCCCTTGTAGAGGCAAGAAAAATAATGAGAAAGGCAAAAGCAAGTCAGGATTTAATAGTTGGAGGGGGTTTCAACAAGGGTCCAGATGTTGCAAAGGCGCTGGCGCTTGGAGCAGATGGTGTATTTATGGGGACATCACTTCTTGTTGCAATGGGTTGCATGCAATGCAGGCAATGCTATAAGGGAATATGCCCGATTGGAATAACCACACAAGACCCTAAGCTAAGAAGTAAATTTAACATGAAAAAAGCTGTCAACGGTTTGGTTAATTATGTAAGAGCATGCACAGAAGAGGTTAAGATGGCTGCAGGGGCGTGTGGATACAAAAATATTCATATGCTTAATAGAAAAAATCTGATATCATTAACAGAAAAAATAAGCATTGCGACAGGAATTCCCATGATTTGATATTATTTCAATTTTTTATGCAATCTTCTATAGACGTCCAGGCCTGTCTTAACAACCTCACTTATGTCCCTGTCTGGAAATTTTTTGGTATTTATATCTTTCAATTCTTTCAGTATTTTGTTGCATTCTCTTTCTATGTTTTTTGGAAGCATGCTTTCATACTTTATTTTCATTCCCATTTTAACCTCAAATGGTATCCAGCTTGTTTTATACCCAACATAAGATATTATTACGTCGGCAAGATTTCTCCTGTTGACTTTAGAAATTTTTTGTGGCTTGAAATATTTGTGCCATTCCAGCAGTTCTTCTTCAAATCCAGATTCTATGAGCTTTTCATTTACAATAATGTCTTTCATGCAAAGTATGAAAAAAGTGGTTAACTTTATCAAGTCGTTGAGAACATTTTCATAATCTTTTCCTATGTCCTGTATAGTTTTTATTATCAATGGCCATTGCTTTCCACCAACCTTGGATATTTTTGGCTCCATTCCATAGGATTTCTCTATTGTGTGCATGAACTCGTGTGCAATTAATGCCTTGGCAGCTTTTTTATTCTTAAGAACCGGGTCACGGTTGTTTATCATTATGATTGCAGTGTCTTTGTCCTGGATGGAGAAAGAGGAAATTCCTTCCGAGAGCCATTTTTCCAGTTTTCCGTATTGCCTGCCGTGTGGTATCCTTTCAGGATTTGCCATGTCCAGAAAAGCTTTTTTAGGGTTGTCCGTGAAAAAGAATATAACCTTTTTGACTTTTGGCTTTTTGTAAACCCTTTCAACTACCTCATCAACAAGTGGGTAAAGTTTTTTTATAAACTTCTTTTTAGAGTTAGTTCTTTTGTATATCTTCATAATAACCAGTACTTCTTTGATTTTTTATCTTTGCTCATCTTTTGATATATTTCTAAAAATGTTTTAAGTCCTGTACGGGTACCGCCAAGCCCCACTATAAAGTCTGATATTAATGCTTTGTTGCCATATAATGCCGACCTCACTTCAGGATATATTATACCACCAAACCCTGGTGCGATATTATTGTCTATAACAGCTATTTTCTTTGAATTTTCCAGCGCCTTTTGTATATCCTTCTCGGGAAATGGTCTATAAGTCCTTAATCTCAACAAGCCAACTTTTTTGTTTTTTTCTCTTAGATAATTTACTGCCTCCTTGACGGTTGTTGACATGGCTCCTGTTGTCACAAACACAAAATCAGCGTCATCTGTTCTGTATTTTTCTATTATATTATACTTTCTTCCAAAGATTTTCCCGAATTCCTTGCCAACTTCTTTTATTTTTTTGATGGCATTTAACTGTGCCTTATGCTCCTGTGACCTGAATTCCATATAATCTTTTCCCATGGCACCAATACCCAAACACATTGGATTCTTTGGGTCTAAAACGGTATGGGGCTTGTATTTCGGAAGAAACCTTCTAACTTTCTTATAATCTGGAATTTCCACGGGTTCTCTTGTATATGACTGAATAAAACCTTCCATGTTTATCAATGATGGGAGAAGCACCTGTTCATCTTCAGAGATTTTGTAAGCCTGTATTATTGTATCCAAAACCTCCTGATTGTTTTGTGTGAAGAATATCAACCACCCGGCATCTCTCATGGCAAGTATATCATTATGGTCTGTCCACAAAGTTATCGGTGCCGAGAGGCCACGCGAAGCATTGAGCATGACTATTGGCAGTCTCATACCGGACGCTACATACATTATCTCATGCATGTAAAGAGTTCCCTGTGACGAGGAAGCTGTAAATGTCCTTACACCACATGCCTCGGATGCTACTGCAGCTGACATAACTGAGTGTTCCCCTTCAAGGTCTAGAAATTCTCCATTCCACATTCCATTAACTTTCCATTTGGCAAGAGTTTCTATAAATTCTGTTTGTGGTGTTATTGGGAAGTTTGGAACAACCTTTACATCACACAGCTTCACGGCATGGGCTGCTGCCATATTTCCATCCATAACAGTTTTTTTCATTTCAATCCTCCTCATGCAAATCTCTAACCATTTCTATTGTCTTTACAGGGCAAACATTTGAGCATATACCACAACCTTTGCATATTTCGTAATTTATTTTTGGATAACCGTTTTTGTCAATAGTTATTGCGTTGTCTGGACAAAATAACCAGCACCTTCTGCATTTTATGCACTTTTCCTCATGTATGACAGGTTTGAATATTCTCCATGTCCCAGTTTTTCCTATTTTTGCTTCATTTGCATCCATGGCAGGAATTCCTTTCTTGCCTTTGTATTTGATTTTATCTTCTTCTATCATACTTTCATCTCTTTATAGCAAATTTCAACAACCTTTTTGTTTTTTTCTATCAAAGGTTCCTTTCCCTCTTCTTCAAGCTCGTTTTCTACAGCTCTCTTCAGAATATCAAGCGGAATTTTTCTGAAAATTTTTATGAATGCTCCCAGTATGGCAGTGTTCAGTATAGGGACACCCAGAGTTTTCATGGCTATTTTAGTTGCATCTATGGTAAAAATCTTATTTTTTATTTTCTTGTCAGCAAAGTGTCCCGGATACTTATTGGTGTTTATAAGTATGATGCCATCTTTTTTAAGACCATTTTTTACTATATCAAAGTCAAGAGTATCATCAAGGCATATTACGAAATCAGGATTAGATATATATCCCCTTTCAAGGACTTCTTTTTTATCCATTCTTACAAATGATGTTACTGGGGCGCCACGCCTTTCGGCTCCATATTTTGCAAAGCTTTGCACTCCCCTATAACCTGATAAGAATGCAGCTTTTCCAAGAATGTGCGCAGCAAGTTTAACTCCCTGTCCACCCCTTCCATGAAGCCTTATTTCATACATATACTCACTCTCGTATAATTCTTACATCGGCAGCATAAATTTCTTTTTCTCCAACTATCAATGGGTTTATATCAAGTTCTTCAATATTTTCGTTTTCCATCATTTTTGATATTTTTAGAAGAGTTTCCCTTATTCCATCAATGTAATACTTTTTGCCCCTGTATCCCTTCAGGATTTTATAGATTTTAGTTTCTTTTATCATTTTATCAGCATCTTTTTTGGAAATTGGGCAGACTCTGAAAACCAAGTCTTTCATAACTTCAACGAAGATCCCACCAGTTCCAAAGCTTATGCATGGTCCAAATTGCTTGTCGTTCAAGCCGCCAATAATAGTTTCCAAACCTTTTACATATTTCTGTATTACTACACCTTCAGCATTTTTTATCTTCATAATTTTTTTAAAAGCATCTTCAAGTTCCTTATCATTTCTTATGTCAGCAATTATACCGCCTACATCAGTTTTGTGAATTATTTTGGGAGAATAAACTTTCATGACAACTGGATATATTTTTTTGGAGAAGTTTTTTGCTTCTTTCAAACTCTTTACAAGTTTCTGTTTTGGTAGAGGAATGTGGTATTTCTTCATGAGTTTTTCTGTTTCTTCAAATGTTAACATAATATTATTTACAGAAAAATAGTATATAATATTTTATTGCCTTAGTTTTTCTGTCCAGTCTACTGGATTAAATATGAGGCCGTTTTTTCTAAGACCTTGATATTCACATTCGAGCAGCGCTCTCTCAGCTTTATTTATTCTTCTCCTGTAGTTTTCCTTTACAAAAGTTTTCCCAAGGTTTTTGTCAAATCTTATCAGCCCATCGCTTGGGACAGGAAACAGCGCCGGAACAGGGTCATTGTCCTCTATCTTAGGAAATTGTCCCATTGCCGCATGATATCCAGCGACTATGTGAGGGCACACATATATTTCTGGGTTTACATACTTCGTGGAGCTGTGCTTATAATAAAAATGCTCCCCGCACTGGCACTCGGCCTGAAAGTTATACCAGTTTTTTCCTCCACGGTCTGGGATTGGGTCAATAGCCACTCTATATATTTTTTTCTTTCTTCTGGATGGAACTTTCATCCATGACTTTCTCAGATGTCCACCAACTTTTATATCATTCTGATATTGCGCAAATAATCTGGCGCCGTCTATTATACTGGGAATTGAAACAAAGACAGATGTCCTGTTGGAAGGATTTGTCCATTTATACCCCCTCTTTGGCCTCTCAATATCAAATCTTTTCAGTTCTTCTCTGAAGTGGAACATTGCTACTTTATCTACAACTCTTATTTTCAGCTCTGGGCCTTTCTTCATAAATCCGGAGGGAGTCGCTTCATCGGATAATATTTTGCAATCCAGAACAAGATATTCATCTTCTCCGAGGCTTTCAATTGTTTCAACAATTTCTTTTTTCCCAGGTTTTTCTAAAACAATCTCTTCTCCTTTTACTTCACTTATAGTCGGGTAGCTATCCCAAGGCATAATCTAATTATACACACGAAAAGATAAATTTGATTAGTTTTTCACCGAATAAAATCAACACTTTTTTAAGTATTAAAGCCCTTTTATTATTATGAAAAAAATGTTAATACCAGTTTTGATATTCTTCTTATTTATGCCTATAGCTTTTGCCGATGGTATTTACATACCTCCAGATTATCACCACTGGCAAAACATGGTAGAACATCATCAGATAGCAACAGTTGATTTTAATCCTGACGAGGACATTGCAACTGTCCATCTTTTCATATCTGTTGAAGACCTTACTGGGGAAGGTGGAAAAATAAAATGGGGAATACCGTTTGAAGATAAGCCATTTGGATTAAATGCATCAGATATAACTCTTGGTGATTTTGAGAAGGATTACAAGGTCAACTCAACTGAAAGTTTAATTTCTGACATAAACCAGGCAAAGCAGGCAAGATATAAGTATTCCCGCGCTCTTAACGATTTTGTCAAGATTTTTTTCTTTTCACCGTTTTTTGATTGGTTCACGCCTTATAGACCTATGGGGGGAGTTGCCACAAAACAGATGTATGAGAGCGCACCACGTGCACCCGGATGGGTGTTGTCAGAGGTTCAGCAATTTGGTTCAACCAGAGTTTTAGTATATCACATATTTTCTGAGCAGGGGGCAAGTCACCTAGTTGAGCACGTTGGTTTGGATGAAAGTGTTTTAAGGGCTTTCAGAAAGTATGATGACACATACCTCTATGTAATAGAGCTTGAGCCAAAATCAATGGTAAGCGGTGAAACAAAAAGTTATTTGGGGGATGTGTGCCCTAATTCGTATAGTAGTTTCTTGGTGCAGCTGCAGAGCAAATACAGGCGTTACAGCAAAGACCAGTGGACTGCGCAGTGCATAAATGAATGCAAGGATAATACGCCGAACTGTGATTATGTGGAAATAGAAAAAGCAGTGGAAGATATAATAGATTCTGCTTTAGAAAGACCAGAATTAGAAGAGAATGGGGTTGTTGTGACTTATAAGGTGCCTATGAGATATGAAGACGGGAAATACAAGTTCTGGTATCCTCTGGGTACAGGAGAAGCTTGGTCTAAGCCAATAGACGATGTCAGAGTGTACGCTTTCGTGCCTTACGATTACAAGACATATGGACTTTATCCAAATCCACAAATAAATGAGACAATGAACCAATGGACATATGTATGGAGATACAGGAATACCAAGCCGTCAAATGACTTGCAGATAACACTCACAAAAGCAACACAGGAAGAAAAAAACAACATGATATCTTATGTGAATAGGAAAATGACACAGATTGATTTGGCATCAAACATATCTGATAGCAGTATGACATTTGCCGTGATATTTTTCTTGATATCATGGTTTTTTGTTTTCTTGGTTTTAAACAAAAATATATTTAAAAACGAGTTTGGATTTGAGTCTTTGAAAGACGGTGTCGTCACACTTGGCGCATATATGGTCGGTGCCTGGGGAATTGGAATCACAATAATAGGTGCATTTGTTGCCCCATTGGTGGGGATTGGTTTAGCTGGATACTGGATGATGAGAAAGTATGGAAAGAAAAAATCACAAAAAATATTCATATTTATTGTATTGCAATTTGTATTAACATTTATTTTGTTTATGATAATATCAAGAAGCATCTATTGGTGGTTAGGGAGTCTTGTTTTATAATTAGTTTTCTTCTTTTTCTTCACTTTCCTTTACTGCTGGTGGTGTTATATGTTTTACTATTACTATGTCTCCAACGGATTGAACCATCTGGTATGGAATTATTATTCCTCTTTTTCCGCCAACAATTTCAGAAAGATACGAGCCCCTTGCGGCTTCTATAACCAGAGACCTTACTCTAAATTTATTTAGGTTCACTTTCACGTCTCCAACCTTTCCGCAATAAACACCTTTAGTAGTAAAAACGTCTTTTCCGAACATTTCAGACAAATTTTTCACATTAATTGGCATATTTTATACCCCCTTAAATAATATTTATTAAACTTTATTATTTATAAATCTTAAGAATATTTAAAGGTTTATTAGCATGCTGAACGGTATGCGTAAACCAAAAAAATATGCTGGGATGGCCGAGTGGTTTAAAGATCGAAGTGCATGGGCGAAGTGAGTGTGCTTCTGTGCAATCGATTGGATATGGCGCTAGCCTGCTAAGCTAGTGGGGCATGTCCCCGCGAGGGTTCAAAAACAAATCCCTTTCTTTTAAAAGAAAGGTCTTTGTATTTTCGGAAATGGGAATATTTCCTAAATTCCGAAAAGACGAAACAAAGTTTCGGAATTCCCTAAAGAAACAATTTTGGGCAAACTGAAAGTTTGCCAAATTTAAAAGGAAGGGAGGATATACCCATAAGGAGGGAAACCTTGGTGTCCCTCCGTAGGGTGAAAGTCCCTCTCCCAGCGCCATTTTGAGACTGCGTCTCAAAACTTGAAACATTGGTTTCAAGGTCGTGAAAATTACGAAGATATAAATGTTCATCAAATGGAGGTTGTTAATGATGGAGTATAAAGTAAGGGATATGAATCTTGCAGAAGAAGGAAAGAAAAAAATAGAGTGGGCAGAATCAAGGATGCCTGTTTTGATGCATCTGAGAGAAAAATATTCAAAAGAGAAGCCATTTAAGGGCGTTAAAATAGCAGGCTGCCTGCATGTAACCAAAGAAACTGCTGTTCTTGTTAAAACGCTTAAGGAGGCTGGTGCAGAAGTTGCATGGTGTGGTTGCAACCCGTTAAGTACTCAGGATGATGTAGCAGCTGCACTTGCAAGCGAAGGCATATCAATATTTGCCTGGCATGGAATGAACAGAGAAGAATTTTACTGGTGTATTGACAAGGTTCTGGAGATAAGGCCAGACTTAACTCTGGACGATGGGGCAGATTTAATATTCACGATTCACAATAAGCATCAAGAGCTTGCTAAAGATGTTATGGGTGGAACAGAAGAGACAACTACAGGAGTCCATAGGTTGAAGTCGATGGCCGAAGACGGAAAATTGCTTTATCCGGTAATTGCTGTAAATGATGCTGAAACCAAATGGGACTTTGACAACATATATGGCACAGGGCAATCTTCTCTGGATGGCATAATGAGAGCCACGTCAATACTTCTAGCTGGCAAAAATTTTGTTGTGGCAGGTTATGGACACTGTGGAAAGGGAGTTGCATATAGAGCAAGAGGAATGGGTGCCAATGTTATAGTTACCGAGGTCGATCCTACAAATGCCCTTAAGGCAAGAATGGAAGGATTCTCTGTAATGAGTATGGATGAAGCATCAGAAATCGGTGACATATTCATAACAGCAACAGGAATGAAGAATGTTATCACCAAAAGGCATTTTGAGAAAATGAAAGATGGCGCCGTGGTATGCAATACAGGGCATTACGATTGTGAGATAAATATAGAGGACCTGGAAGAGTTGTCATCAGGCAAAAGAGAAATAAGGCCAAACAACGAGGAATACAAACTCAAAAATGGAAAAAGAATATACCTTCTTGCAAAAGGAAGGCTTGTAAACCTGGCAGCAGCCGAAGGCCACCCATCAGAAGTTATGGATATGTCTTTTGCAAATCAGTTTTTGGCCCTGAAACATCTCTTAGAGAACTATAAAAACTTAAATAACAAAGTATATGAAGTAACTAAAGAGCAAGACAAACTGGTAGCACTTTTGAAACTAAATAGTATGGGAATAAAATTGGATTCACTTTCAGAAGAGCAGAAAAGATATTTGAAATCCTATAACGAAGGAACTTAATATAAAAATCCTTTGAAATGGGCCGGTGGTCTAGTTGGTTATAGGTTGATTGCACGAGTGCAATTTGTGCAACCAATTGATTTAGACGCTGCCCTTACAGTATGAAATCGGGATTTCATTTTCCGATAAATCATATCTGAAAGGCAGAGGTCGGGAGTTCGAAACAGCCTTTCTTTTCACAAAAGAAAGGGCTGTGGGAAAGAAAACTTCAGTCCAATCTGTGAAAAGGTGCTGAATATATCTCCCCTGGCCCACCATTTTGGAAAATTGTAGATACTCTAAAAAAGATGCATACACAGTATGTGTCGGTAAAAATGCTCCCGTAGTCTAGTGGCCAAAAATTGTGGTTATGGATGTCGGCCTTTCGATCTTTAATCGAAAGATTTGAGAACCTCTGGTTCAGTGATAGAAGAAAGCCGAAGACTCGGGTTCAAAACGAAGGGACAACCTACGGTTTTCCCCTCTGTGGTTCCTCTTTCCCTTTTTGCAAACACAAAGTGTTTGCCAATTGTTGGGGAATCAGGAGTGACGGAGAACTGAAGGGGGCTTGCCCCCTGCGGGTCCCGTGAGAGTCCCGGCGGGAGCACCATTTACATTGAAACATAAAAAAATAATTGCATGGTTTTAAGGCAAGTTTTCATAAAGACATTTGCGCCGAAGTTCTTAGTTTTTATAATATGTTTGGCGTCACTCCTTTTAATCAATCAATTCCTTTTCAAGCTTGGCAATTTAGCTGAAATTATTTCATTTTCACTTGTTTTCACGATTTTTGTATTTCTCATAAAATTTTTGAAAAAGCTCTAAATGTTGTAATTCATGCTCAAAAACGCTTCTAATATATAAAATTTATTTAAATAAGTCCGAAACCTTTATATTTGGATGTTTTAATATCTATTATTAGAAGGCTCTTAACGCCTTTTAAACACAATTGTGGAGGTGTGAATATGGCAGTAATTGTAAAGAATGCTGTAAAAGATTTGGTTAAGAAAAACAACAACGTTAGTGCTGACTTCTATGATGCTTTAGACACTGAAGTAAGAGCTTTAGTTAAGAGAGCAGCTGACAGAGCTAAGGCAAATGGAAGAAAAACTATCCAAGCAAGAGACCTTTAAACGGTCTCTCTCCTTTTTTTAATATTTAAGCTTTTACTAACATTTACATTTTTATGTGGTATGAATTTTTTACATCTCTTGGTGCCATCTCTATCGGAATGGCAGGAAGTTATTTATCATACAGAGCATACAATGAGATAAAAAAACATATAACTATTCCACCTTATCCGGTTGAAGAATTAAAGAAGGAAATGTCTTTAAGGCTGGATGAAATATCAGGAAGAATATATGAAGGAGGCTTCCCAAAAAGTGAAATATTAAGAGAGAAGGATAAGCTTTTTGTCCTGAATTCTTTGGAGGAAGATGTCAATAAATTAAAAAGGAAAACCATCATAGGAAGACGTTACGTTAGCAACATTTTGAAAGATATTGAAGAAATGAAGCGCAGGTCTGAAATGTCTTTGAGAGATAAAAAAAGGATAGAAGAAATACTGAGCAGATTGGAAATATGAAAGCTTTTTATAAAAAACTTTATTAAGATACATTATGCGGGGGTACCCAAGAAAGCCTTTTCCGCTGCGCGCAAAAGCGTCTACGGAAAAAGTTTTGGGAATGGCCAAAGGGGCAGGACTTAAGTTTTTGACTTAAGTGTTGAGTTCAAAGGAACTATGAAATGACTTCATTGAGAAATCCTGTGGACGTAGGTCCTTCGTGAGAGCCTTTTCTTTC
>Ga0190303_1000697_pt1 | contig 13910 bp, 11 predicted proteins | sample 48700701_MG_FD_161672 | JGI IMG/M metagenome (GOLD analysis project Ga0190303, IMG submission 161672) | Hydrothermal vent sediment bacterial communities from Southern Trench, Guaymas Basin, Mexico - 4870-07-0-1_MG | ecosystem: Environmental > Aquatic > Marine > Hydrothermal vents > Sediment ...
ACTTGACTGTACTACCAAATCATTGTATAAAGTTTGTAATGTTTCGTTTGAAAAAACTCCTCTTTCTGTAGATGCTGGATCATTTATTTCATAGAGGTTTAGCAATACTAACAATTGATCCATATGTTGTTGTTCACTTTTTGAAATGTTATTAAAAATAGTTTCCCCATACAAATCATATGAAAACAAATAAACATCTCGTGCTAATTTTTCTTCTTCACGTAGAAATTTTAAATCATCTATTTCTTGTTGTGACAAAGTAATCTCTGATATAGTTACACTATTATCATCTATACTTACATCATCATCATCTGAACAGCCACTTAATATCACTATAGTTAATACAAAGGCTAGTAAATTTATTTTTTTCATCTAAAACTAATTAATTATTATAACTCTTAGACCATTTATTATTACAAAGGTTTGAAATGAATGTAGTAACAAAAGTTACAGAACTAATCTTATACTTATTCTAATTGAGTTTTTAATTATTTAAAATAAAAAAGCTCCCATAGTTATGGAAGCTTTTTATAATTGTATGTGCTAAAATTTGTTATCTAAACGATATTTTACGCATACGTAAACTTTTCGGTGTTACTTCTAAATATTCATCAGTTTTAATGTACTCCATACATTCTTCTAAAGAAAATTCTCGCTTAGGTGCTATATTTACAGCAGTATCAGTACCAGACTTACGAACATTAGTTAATTTTTTACCTTTTGTAAGATTGATTGACATATCTTCTTGTTTGTTGTTTTCTCCTACAACTTGTCCCTTATAAATTTCTTGATTGATATCTATAAAGAAGGTTCCCCTATCTCCAAGCTTATCAATTGAATATGCAGTGGCTTTTCCTGTATCTCCAGAAACTAAAGCACCATTATTTGAAGTTGTAATTTCACCTTTATAAGCATCAAAACCTCTAAGTCTATGGTTTATTATGGCTTCTCCTTGAGTAGCTGTTAATATTTTATTACGTAGGCCTATCAGTCCACGTGAAGGAATATCAAATTCCAAGTGTTGCAAATCACCTTTTGGTTCCATTACTAATAAATCTCCTTTTCTAAGAGTTACCAAGTTAATTGCTTTACTTGCTGATTCTTCTGGTACATTGATTACCAATGTTTCGTATGGTTCACATTTAACACCATCAATTGTTTTGATAATTACTTGTGGACGACCAACTTGCAACTCATACCCTTCTCTACGCATTGTTTCAATTAAAACCGATAAATGTAAAATACCACGACCAAAAACAATAAATTTATCTTCCGTATCGGTATCTTCAACTCTTAGTGCTAAATTCTTTTCAGTTTCTTTATATAATCTATCGCGTAAGTGACGAGATGTAACATATTTTCCTTCTTTTCCGTAGAAAGGAGAGTTATTAATGGTAAACAACATACTCATAGTAGGCTCGTCTACTTTCAATCTTGGTAATGCTTCTGGTTTTTCTAAATCTGCAATTGTATCTCCTATTTCAAATCCTTCAATACCTGTTAATGCACAAATATCCCCACTTCTTACTTTAGATGCTCTATCCTTTCCTAACCCTTCAAATGTATGCAATTCTTTAATCCGTACTTTTTTAGTACTTCCATCAGCTTTACAAAGCATATAATCTTTCCCTTCAAATAAATCGCCTCTAAACACACGACCAATTGCAATACGACCCACAAACGAAGAAAAATCTAACGATGTAATTTGCATTTGAGGTGTTCCTTCTTTATACGGTGCTTCTGGAATGTTTTTTATAATTGAATCCAATAAAGGAGTAATATTATCAGTTTCATTTTTCCAGTCAGTGCTCATCCAACCATTTTTAGCTGAACCATAAATAGTATCAAATTCTAGTTGCTCTTCAGAAGCATCTAAAGCAAACATTAGATCAAAAACTTTTTCATGAACTATATCTGGTGTACAATTTGGCTTGTCAACTTTATTTACAACTACAATTGGTGTTAAACCAAGTTCCAAAGCCTTTCCTAAAACAAAACGTGTTTGCGGCATTGGACCTTCAAAAGCATCAACCAATAATAACACGCCATCCGCCATTTTTAAAACACGCTCTACTTCACCACCGAAATCGGCGTGACCAGGAGTATCAATTACATTAATTTTTACACCTTTATAGTTTATTGATACGTTTTTAGATAAAATAGTGATACCACGTTCACGTTCTAAATCATTACTATCTAATAATAAATCTGTACGTACTTTACGATCATCTAAAATTTGTGCTTGATCAATAATTTTATCAACCAATGTAGTTTTCCCGTGGTCAACGTGTGCAATAATAGCGATGTTTCTGATAGATTTCATATTCTTAATTTTAAGCAGCTGCAAAAGTAGTTGTTTTATTTTGTTTTCTGCTACAAATCTAGAATAATAAAAAATGATTAATTAGCTGATTTACAATTGCATAAAAAAAGAGCTATTTTAATAGCCCTTTTAATTTATAAATTAACAATTTAAACTTTACGCCGTTTACGCTCAGTTTTAAGTAGGTTAAGTTCTCTACTAGTTTGTCCAGCTACAGATGTATTTTCTTCAGCACGTCTAATTAAATAAGGCATAACGTCTCTAACAGGTCCAAAAGGTAAATATTTAGCAACATTATAACCTTCTTTTGCTGAATTATAACTTATATGGTCACTCATACCGTATAATTGTCCAAACCAAATTCTTTTATCGTCTCTTTCTAACTTATGTTTTTCTATTAATTCCATCAGTTTGTATGAGCTCTCTTCATTATGTGTGCCAGAAAAAACAGCCATATCATCAATGTTTTCAACCATATACTCTTGTACATCGTTATACATTTTATCTGTCGCTTCTTTATCTACACAAATTGGATCTCTATAACCGTACTCATCTGCACGTTCACGTTCTTTTTCCATATAAGCTCCCCTCACTAATTTCATCCCTACTTTAAAACCTTGTTCTTTCGCTTTTTTATGAAGTTTCTTCAAATAATCTAATCGATCCCAACGGTATAATTGTAATGTGCCAAATACAATAACTTTTTCTTTATTATATTTTACCATCATTTCTTCTACCAAATCATCAACTGCTTTTTGCATCCAAGTTTCCTCAGCATCAATTAATAATGGAATTTGTGCATCAAAAGATGCTTTACTAACAATATTATATCGTTCTTTAATACGTTTCCATTCTGCCTCTTCATGGGTGTCTAATTTTTGACCTTCAGAAACTTTTTGGTAAATTTCTAATTTCCCAAACCCTGTAGGCTTGAAAACTGCAAATGGTAAACTTTCTTTTTCCTTACCAAACTTAATTGTATTAAGGGTTTTTTCCATTGCTAAATCAAAATGCTCCTCTACTTCTTTCCCTTCAGCAGAATAATCCAGTACAGAATGTACATTTTTGGTGTACATTTTATCAATAGTTGTCATACAATCTTCCTCTGTAATACCACCACAAAAATGGTCAAAAACTGTTACTCTAATTATGCCTTCAACTGGTAAATATGTTTTTAATGCAAATTTGGTAACAGCCGTACCAATTTTTACAAGTGGCTCTCTTTTTATCATTTCAAACAAATAAAAAGCTCTATCTAACTCTGTATTTGATTTTAATGCGAATGCTACTTCAGTATTATCAAATAATTTTTCCATATCTAAAATATTTACACAAAGATACTTCCTAAGAGTTTATTTTTTCATTTATTTACACTTAATTTGCACTAAAATATTATCTGAAATGCAGCCTATTTTATCCAATAACTATTATGTAAATTTCAATGAAGACGCTTATACAAAACTGAATACATATGTTTCAGAATCTAAGCCTTCAACACTATTTATTTTAGTTGATGAAAATACTAATGAGAATTGTTTGCCAATTTTATTACAAGAATTAGCAACTACATTGCCAATTGAAATTATTGAAATAGAATCTGGTGAAGAAAATAAAAATTTAGATACTTGTACTGGTGTTTGGAATGCGCTAACTGAATTAGGTGCTGACAGAAAAAGTTTATTAATAAACTTAGGCGGTGGTGTAATTACAGATTTAGGCGGTTTTGTAGCCTCAACATTTAAACGTGGAATTTCATTTATTAATATCCCAACAACATTACTTAGTATTGTTGATGCTTCTGTTGGAGGTAAAACTGGTGTAGATTTAGGTGTTCTAAAAAATCAAATTGGCTTATTTTCAAATCCTGAAATGGTTGTGATTGACAGTCGATACTTAGAAACAGTAACTAAACGAGAATTAAACTCTGGTCTTGCCGAAATTCTTAAATATGGACTCACATATGATATTAAACTTTGGAATGCTGTAACTAAATTTAAAGAGCTAAATATGATGGATCTAGATTATTTAATTCATAGATCTGTCGAAATTAAAAATGAAATAGTTATTGAAGATCCTAAAGAGGCTGGAATACGTAAAATATTAAATTTTGGACACACATTAGGGCACGCTATTGAATCTTATTTTTTAGAATCTGAAACTAAAGAAAATCTAACACATGGTGAAGCAATTGCTATTGGAATGGTTACTGAAGCTTATCTCTCTGAAAAGATATTAAATTTTCCTTCAGAAAAAACAGGAATTATAAAAAATACTATTGCTGCACTTTACGATAAAGTTACAATTAAAACTGCTGATTATGATGCAATTATGAAACTATTAATTCATGATAAGAAAAATGTAGCTGGTCAAGTAAATTTTGTTTTATTAACTGATTTTGAAGAATTTAAACTAGACTGTACAGTTGAAAAATCACAAATAATTGAAGCGTTAAACTTTTATAATTCTTAGCAGCAGTCTGCAATTACTTCTCTATAAACTTCTTTATAAAACGGCAATATATTTTCTAAACTAAACTCTTTGGCTTGTGTCAAAGCATTTGTTTTAAATTTTTGTAATGTATCCTTATTTTTTAAAATTGAAATACCATTTTTAGCCATATCATCTGTATCGCCAACATTACTTAAAAACCCAGTAACACCTTGAATGTTAACTTCTGATAAGCCACCAGAATTTGTAGAAATAACAGGTGTTCTAGCCGCCATTGCTTCTAATGCTGCTAACCCAAAACTCTCAGTTTCTGAAGGTAATAAAAACAAATCTGAATAGCATAATAACTTATTAACTTCATTGCTGTTTCCCATAAACAACACTTTATCTAGTATTCCCAAATCCTTGGCTTGGCACTCAATAAGTTCTCTATCAGGTCCTTCACCTACCAACAATAATTTTGATGGAATTTCTTTCTGAATCTTATAAAAAATTTCCATTACATCTGAAGCTCTTTTTACTGGTCTTAAATTACTAACATGCGTTATAATTCGCTCATTTTCACTAGCAATGGTGTGGCGCTGACATTCTTCAGATTCAATTTCAGGGTATTGCTCAAAATCAATAAAATTATGAATCACTTTTATTTCTTTTGTAATATTAAACAATCGTAAAGTATCTTTCTTTAAACTTTCTGATACTGTGGTAACTACATCAGAATTATTGATGCTAAATTCAACGGCTGTTTTATAATTTGGGTGACTTCCAACCAAGGTAATATCAGTACCGTGCAAGGTAGTAACAACCTTAATATCAATTCCTTTTTCTTTTAACATTTGCTTGGCCATATACGCTGCGTATGCGTGTGGTATTGCATAATGCACATGTAATATTTCCAAATCATACATTCGTACCACTTCAACCATTTTACTTGACAAAGCCAATTCATAGGGTTGAAATTGAAACAATGGATATTCTTCCACAAAAACTTCATGGAAGTGTATATCGTTAGAAATAAAATCGAGTCTAACTGGTTGTTTATAGGTTATAAAATGTACGTGATGTCCTCTTTCTGCTAAAGCCATTCCTAATTCTGTTGCTACTACGCCACTTCCTCCAAAGGTTGGATAACAAACAATACCTATTTTCATAAAATCTAATTATTTTTCTAGTGTAACAATAGTGGTAAATATACTAGTAATCTTACAATATTATTGAATGAATATTATAAATAAATCATAAAAAAAATCCTGCACTAGGCAGGATTCAAATTTTAATAATCTCCCAATGTTTCAGGGTTTTGATTCAACGCATCTTCTAATTGAGCATCACTAGGTGGTTTTCCGTGCCAAGCATGTGTATGCATCATAAAATCTATTCCATTACCCATCTCTGTATGCAATAAAATACAAACTGGTTTCCCTTTTCCAGTTAAAGATTTTGCCTCGGCTAATCCATTTTTAATACTTTCAATATCATTTCCTTTTTCAACATCTAACACAATCCATCCAAAAGCTTCAAATTTAGCTCTTAAATCTCCTAAAGGCAATACATCATCAGTTGCTCCATCAATTTGCTTTAAATTGTAATCTACTGCCGCTATATAATTGTCAACTTTTTTACCTGCAGCATACATAATTGCTTCCCAATTTTGCCCTTCTTGCAATTCACCATCACCATGTAAGGAATACACTAATTTATCATCCCCATTCAATTTTTTTGCCTGCGCAGCACCTAACGAAACACTCATACCTTGCCCTAATGAACCCGATGCAATTCTAATACCCGGCAACCCTTCATGAGTTGTTGGATGTCCTTGTAAACGTGTATTTAATTTTCTAAAAGTAGCTAATTCACTTACAGGGAAAAATCCGCTTCGCGCTAAAACACTATAATAAACTGGAGAAATATGGCCATTAGATAAAAAGAATAAGTCTTCATTTATACCATCCATAGAAAATTCAGTAGAATAATCCATAACTTCTTGAAATAATACTGTTAAATATTCATTACATCCTAATGAACCTCCAGGATGTCCTGATTTTACAGCATGTACCATTCTAACGATGTCTCTTCTTACTTGTTGTGCAAAATCTTGCAGTTCTTGTGTAGTTGCCATTTACTATTATTTAATTTAAAGCGCAAAAATAGTGTTTTTGAAACTTGAAATACTAAAATTTTAAAATAAAGTTATTGAAGTATTATCAACAAGCTTATGTTTTTTGTTTTTTCTTTTTTGCTGCAGGAAATAGTACGTTATTTAAGATTAAACGATAACCTGGTGAGTTTGGATGTAAATCAAGTTCTGTTTTAGGGTCACCAACTCTGTGTTGGTAATCTTCAGGGTCATGACCACCATAAAAAGTAAACATTCCTTTTCCTTTTACACCGTGTATATAACGCGCTTCACGGTTGGTTTTATTTTCACCTAAAACTAATATGTTAGATTTCACACTTGCACGCTCAAACGAAGTTGTTTGCCCCATAAAACCTTTTACTAATTGTGTATGATTTTGACATAGCATTGTAGGAATTGGGTCCCATTTTGCTGAATATTCTTGTAATGAAAAATAATCGGATGTACGCTTAATTTTAGAACGCTTCCTAGTCATATCTATTGAAGAAAATTCATATTCAACAGGATTTCTAACCAATTTAAAATCTTTAAAAGCCAATGTTTTTTTGTAATCTATTTTACTTTGATAATCTATTTCAGAAGGGTCGCCATCAAACATTGTTTCACAAATATCTACACCTTCAGCAGCTAAAGCAATATCAAAACTATCTGTTGCAGAGCACATTGCAAACATAAAACCACCTCCAATAACAAAATCTCTTATTTTAAGTGATACTGCTAATTTCTCTTCAGAAACTTTTACATACCCTAATTTAGAAGCTAAATTTTCAGCTGATTTTTTTTGCTCAATATACCAAGGAGCAGCTCTATAGGCTCCATAAAAGCGTCCAAACTGACCTGTAAAATCTTCATGATGTAAATGCAGCCATTCGTATAATAACAGTTTTTCTTCTAAAACTTCTTCATCATAAACTACATCAAAAGGAATTTCAGCATATGTTAACACCAATGTTACAGCATCATCCCAAGGTAATTTTCCTTTTGGTGAATACACCGCTATTTTAGGTGCTTTTTCCAAAATTACTGCATCCATATTTTCAGATGGACTACTTATTTTTTCTAAAATTTGTTCTGCTTGTGTATCAGAAATAACGTAAAATGTTACACCTCTAATTTTACACTCATTACGTGTAGCCCCATTGTCTTCTAATAAAAAAGAGCCACCTTCATAATTTAATAACCATTTTGCAGTATTACCCTGTTCTAAAGACCAATAGGTAATTCCGTAAGCTTTTAAATGATTTGTTTGTGTAATAGCATCCATAGGAATTAAAATGAATGACGCAAAAGCACTGTGAGAAATTAATAGAAAAAGTACAGCTACTATTTTAATAAAACTTTTTTTATACAATTTTATTTCTTTAAAAAGGGAGACCTTTATTATCTTCTAAATCGTCTTGAGTTCCAAATGCTTCTTGAGCACTAGTTATATTTCCTGAAGAAATTCCATCATTCATTTTTGATTGAAATTCACTTCCAAAATCATCATCTAAATTACTAAATTGTGCTAAATGACCTGTAAATTTCAATTTAATATTTTCTAAACCACCATTTCTGTGTTTTGCAACAATAAATTCTGCTTGTCCTTCACAAGGTGTTCTTTCTTCATCGTCCCACTCAGTAAGTCCATAATATTCCGGACGATAAATAAACGAAACAATATCTGCATCTTGCTCAATTGCACCAGATTCACGTAAATCTGATAATAATGGACGTTTATTTCCTCCACGAGTTTCAACAGCACGCGATAACTGAGAAAGTGCAATTACAGGGATTACTAATTCTTTTGCCAATGCTTTTAAATTTCGGGAAATCATAGAGATTTCTTGCTCACGGTTTCCTCCACTAGATGTTCCTGCTGTCATTAATTGTAAATAATCAATTACTATTACCTTAACACCGTGTTGTGATACTAAACGACGTGCTTTTGCTCTTAAGTCGAAGATAGATAATGAAGGTGTATCATCAATAAATATAGGTGCATTTGATAAGTTTTTAACTTTCACATTTAATTGTTCCCACTCATGTGGCTCTAAATTTCCTTTTCTTAATTTTCCAGAATTAATTCCCGTTTCACTAGAAATCATACGCGTAATTAATTGCACAGATGACATCTCTAACGAGAATATTGCAACAGGTGTATCAAAATCAATTGCCATATTTTTTGCCATTGACATTACAAAAGCTGTTTTCCCCATACCAGGACGAGCGGCTAAAATTACTAAATCTGAAGGTTGCCAACCAGATGTTAACTCATCTAAGCGAGTAAAACCTGTTGCTACACCACTCATACCCTGCTTGTTAGAAATCTCTTGTATCTTTTTAATTGCCTGATCTACAAGGCCTTCAGCAGACTCTGACCCCTTTTTTAAGTTTCCTTGTGTTACTTCAAATAATTTAGTTTCAGCATCATCTAATAAATCAAAAACATCAACCGTTTCATCATAGGCTTCTTCAATAATTTCAGAAGAAATTGTGATTAATTTACGTTGAATATATTTTTGTAAAATTATACGTGCGTGAAATTCAATATGTGCTGATGAAGCTACTTTTTGAGTTAAACCAATTAAATAAAAATCTCCCCCAACGGCATCTAAATTTTCTGTTTTTCTTAATTGATTTGCAACTGTTAGTAAATCTGTAGGCTCAGAATTTTTAAATAATGTAAATATTGCTGCATATATTAATTTATGAGCTTCTTTATAAAAAACATCATCATGTAAAATATCAATTACATCATCAACACCCTTTTTATCAATCATCATAGCTCCCAATACAGCTTCCTCTAAATCTACCGCTTGAGGAGGTATTTTCCCTTTCTCAAGACTAATTACTGTGCTCTTTTTAAATTTTTTAGATGGTACTGGTTGCAAGTTTTTCACGCTTCTACTGGTTATTTTTATTAAGTTGACAATTTATAGGGGTAAGAAAATATTTAAATTTCACACTTTTATTACTAAAGCAAATGTAATTTTAAAAAACAGTTTTAGCCCAATTTATAAATTTTATTTTTACACATTTTTTGTTGACAAGTACATATTTTGTTAATAACTCTTTAAACATAACTTTCTCCATAATTATTTCCTATTTTTGATTTATGGAACATAAAAAAGTATATAAAATTCTAACAATTTTATTAGTCATGCAATGGGCATTTATTCAAATTATTGCACAATACCCTAGCATTGTAGAGAACTATTACTCAAACGGATTATACGTTTACATCTCTAAATTTTTAAGAATTATTTTGGGGTGGATACCTTTTTCTGTAGGTGATATTATATACAGTATTCTTGTTTTTTTAATATTAAAAAGCATCTATAAAGCTCTAAAAAACAGAAAAATACATTTAAAAAACACGTTCTTTAAGGCTAGTGCCATTGCTGCTATTTTATTTTTCTTTTTTCATTTTAATTGGGGACTTAACTATTTTAAACAACCTTTATTTAAGACTTTAAATTTTGAAAAAGCTACATATACACAAGATGAATTAGTAGATTTTACAAAAACGCTCATATTAAAAACCAACAAAGTACACTTTTTAATAACAAATAACGATACCATTGTTGTTGAAAATAGTATGAACAAAAAACAAATAAGAGAGATTTCTCCTTTAGCATATGAGCAATTACAATTAAAACATTCTCAATTTAAATTTACAGTTCCATCAATAAAGCATTCGTTATTTAGTGTGCCGTTAACTTATATGGGTTTTGCTGGTTATTTAAATCCTATTACGAATGAAGCACAAGTAAATTCATTAATCCCAAAAAATAATTACCCAGCCACCGTTTGCCATGAAATTGCGCATCAGATTGGAATTGCTTCAGAAAGTGAAGCTAATTTTGTGGGGTATTTAGCTGCAACCCACTCTAAAGATATGTATTATAATTATGCAGGCTATTTAACAGCTCTTCGTTATTGCTTATTTGAAATTTACAGAAACAATCCTGAACAATTTGAAACTTTAAAAAACACTATAAATAAGGGTATTTTGAAGGATATTGAAAACACACAAAATTTTTGGAAATCGTACCAAAATTGGTCTGAAAAATATTTCAAAGGCTTTTACGATTCATTTCTAAAAGCTAATAAACAAAAAGATGGTATTAGAGGTTACAATAAAATGGTAGCACTTTTAATAAATTATTATAATATTGAGGAATTGTAGTTAATTAACAGTTATTTTTACCAAATGCACAAACAAATAACAAGCCCACAAAATTCGTACATAAAAGAACTTGTTCAGCTTAAAGAAAAGTCGCGTATTCGTAAAATAACACAAACATTTATAATTGAAGGATTACGTGAAATTTCCTTAGCAATTAAAGGAAATTATCAAATTAAAACGCTATTATTTGTTACTCAAATTAGTACTGAAGAAGAAATTGATACTTTATTAAATACAATAAATTCTGAAATTGAAATTATTGAAATATCTAAAGAAGTGTATAAAAAATTAGCTTTAAGAGATTCTACAGAAGGTGTTTTAGCAGTTGCAAATTGTAAAGATTTATCATTGAATTCTGTACAATTTAAGAGAGAAAACCCACTTGTTTTGGTTGCAGAAGCACCTGAAAAACCTGGTAATATTGGTGCACTTTTACGAACTGCAGACGCAGCTGGTGTAGATGCTGTATTTATTGCAAACCCAAAAACAGATTTATACAATCCAAATATTATAAGAACAAGTGTTGGTTGTGTTTTTACAACAACTATTGCTACGGGTAGTACTTCAGAAATTATTTCATTTTTAAAAGAACACCAAATAAATATGTATGGTGCAGCTTTAACAGCTTCTGCTGAATATCAAACCATTAATTATACACTGCCAAGTGCAATTATTGTTGGTACTGAAGCAACAGGATTGTCTAATGAATGGCTTCAAAATACTACACAAAATATAATTATTCCAATGCGTGGCGCTATAGATTCTATGAATGTTTCAGTAAGTGCAGCCATCTTAATTTTTGAAGCTGTAAGACAGCGTAATTCCTAATATTTCACTTATGAACCCTGAAACTTTATTTTATATATTAATAAGTATAATTTGTGTCAAATTTTTATTTGAATCCTTTATTAATGCATTAAACTCAAAACATTTTAACGATTCTATTCCAAAAGAATTGAAAGGTATTTATAACAATGAAGAATATCTAAAGTCGCAAGACTACAAAAAGGCCAATTACAAATTTTCTATCTTTTCAAGTTTATTTTCCGTAATTACAACGCTCCTATTTTTTATGGTAGACGGCTTTGCTTTTGTAGATTCAGTAGCAAAATCATTTTCAGAAAACACAATTATTATTACTCTAATTTTCTTTGGTATTATAGTATTTGCAAGTGATATATTTTCTTTTCCATTTTCTTATTACAAAACTTTTGTAATTGAAGAACAATTTGGATTTAACAAAACTTCAAAAAAAACATTTGTATTAGATAAAATTAAAGGCTGGTTAATGATCCTAATTGTTGGAGGTGGCTTATTGGCTTTAATAACTTGGTTTCACCAATTAACAACCTCTAATTTTTGGTTATACACCTGGGCTTTAATTAGTTTTTTTACACTATTTATGAATCTTTTTTATTCCAAATTAATAGTTCCATTATTTAACAAACAAACACCTTTAGAAGATGGCGATTTAAAAAATGCAATAGAAAATTTTGCTAAAAAAATTGGTTTTAAAATAGATAATATTTTTGTGATTGACGGTTCTAAACGCTCTACAAAAGCAAACGCCTATTTTTCAGGTTTTGGAGCTCAAAAAAGAATTACTTTATATGATACGTTAATTAAAGATTTAGAAATTAATGAAATTGTAGCTGTTTTAGCTCACGAAGTTGGCCACTACAAAAGAAAGCATATAATTTATAACTTACTACTTTCCATTATTTTAACTGGTTTTACTTTCTTTATTTTATCATTATTAATAGGAAGTGAAACGTTATCACAGGCATTAGGTGTAGAAACTGCAAGTTTTCATATTGGATTAATTGCTTTTGCAATTTTATACAGTCCAATTTCTGAAATTACTAATTTATTAATGAATGCTCTTTCAAGAAAATTTGAATATCAAGCTGATAATTATGCCAAAGATAACTTTGGAGCAGAGGCACTAATTTCTTCATTAAAAAAATTATCGAAAAACAGTTTAAGTAACTTAACACCTCATAGTTTATACGTTAAAATTCATTACTCTCACCCAACATTATTACAACGAATTTTAAACTTAAAAAAATAAACTTTTCTATTTGGTAGTACGCATTAAAATAGTATTTTTAAACGATGGCATATAATTTAAGCACAGAAGAAGAAAATAAAGAAATTGCTAGACGATATAAAGGTCTATTGAAAGGTGCTTACCAATCTTTTACAACTGCCGATAAAAAGGAAATTAGAAAAGCTTTTGATATTGCTGTTGAAGCACATAGTAGCCAACGCAGAAAAACAGGTGAGCCTTATATTTTTCATCCAATTGCCGTGGCCAAAATTGTGGCTTATGAAATTGGGTTAAGTACTACCTCTATTGTTGCAGCATTGTTACATGACGTAGTTGAAGATACCGATTATACATTAGAAGATATTGAACAATTATTTGGTGAAAACGTATCTAGAATTGTAAATGGTTTAACTAAAATTTCTCACCTAAAGAAAGAACAAAATGCTTCTGTTCAAGCTGAGAATTTTAGAAAAATGCTACTTACCTTAAATGATGATGTAAGGGTAATTTTAATAAAAATTGCAGATAGATTGCACAATATGCAAACTATGGATGCCATGCCACAAGAAAAGCAAGTAAAAATTTCATCAGAAACATTATATATTTATGCACCTCTTGCCCATAGGCTAGGTTTATACAATATTAAAAGTGAGCTTGAAAACTTAGGGTTAAAATACACAGAACCTGAAGTTTACAATGATATTTTAGATAAAATCACACAAAGTAAAGAAGAGCAAAATAAGTATATAGAATCGTTTTCTGATATTATTCGAGAATCTCT
>Ga0190303_1000698_pt1 | contig 13908 bp, 8 predicted proteins | sample 48700701_MG_FD_161672 | JGI IMG/M metagenome (GOLD analysis project Ga0190303, IMG submission 161672) | Hydrothermal vent sediment bacterial communities from Southern Trench, Guaymas Basin, Mexico - 4870-07-0-1_MG | ecosystem: Environmental > Aquatic > Marine > Hydrothermal vents > Sediment ...
CCGGGACCAAAAACTGAGTGTTCAATTCGGCAGCCCGGCGGGAAAGAGATATCTGTATCAGTGCTCCCCGTCGGTTCCGGTGCGGCCGCGATGCCGGAGGTTTTTCCGGAAATAGCTCTTTCACTAGAGCTTGAAGTCCGGGCCGCTGAGAAACGGCCCGGCTGCGCCGTGCGCTTTTGCGGCCGTGATAAGAGACTCTCGCGCCCAACAACCACTCCGCTGCCAGCCCCCGGGATTTTACCGTTACTATCTTCACGTTTAAGCAGTTCCAGAGGAATATCCAGCAAAAATCGCGAGGGCCGATTATCCATGGTCTGGCCATAGAGACGCCGCATGCGGCAGGCCGACATATGCAGCTTCTGCCGGGCCCGGGTCATACCGACATAGCAGAGACGCCGCTCCTCCTCCAAAAGTTCCGGTTTTTCATAACTGCGTTTACCCGGAAACAGTCCCTCTTCGAGACCAACCAGAAAAACCTCATTAAATTCCAGACCTTTAGCTCGGTGAATCGTCATTAGAGTAACCCGTGACTGTTCGTCGCCATCAAGATGGTCGTCATTGATCAGGGCAACATTTTCAAGAAAATCCGCCAAAGTCGGCTTTTCCTGCTCATCTTCCCAGAGTTCAAGGGCATTCAAAAGCTCGGCAATATTCTCCTGTCGGGTCTGGGCCTGAACCGGATCATTATTTTTCATGAGCCACTCGGCAAAACCGATACCGGCAATAATTTCAGCACACAGCTGACTCGGTCGGCGGCCATCCTGATCATCTCTCCGCCATTGCCGAATCATATCCACCAAGCCTAAGAGAGATGCGCGCGCCCCGCCCCGGATCAGGGGTTCAGACTGCAGCCGCTCAAGGGTCTCCCAGAGAGTTAATGCGTGAGCCTCGGCATAGGCCTGCAATTGCTCGATAGAGGTCTTGCCAACCCCCCGGGTCGGAATATTCAATATCCTTAAAAGACTGACTCCATCCCGCCCATTGTTAACCACTTTCAGGTAAGCTAAAAGATCCCTGACCTCAGCCCGGTCATAGAATTTAGTGCCCCCGACAATGGTATAGGGAATCGCCCGCCGGCTTAAGCCCTCCTCAAATATCCGTGACTGCGCATTGGTACGGTAGAAAATCGCAAAGTCGCCTAGTTCCCGCACTGAGGTACTGATCCGCTTGACCACATAGCTGCACTCATCAGCTTCATTTGCCGCCAGGTAGAGAGAAACCAGGTCACCGGAATGATTGCTGGTCCAGAGATCTTTACCCTTACGCTTCCGGTTGACCGCAATCACCCGGTTGGCAGCCGCCAGGATTGTGGCCGTGGAGCGGTAGTTCTCCTCTAAACGAACAACCTTGGCTTCAGGATAGTCCAACTCAAAATCAAGGATATTTTTGATCTGCGCCCCGCGCCAGCTGTAGATCGACTGATCATCGTCACCAACCACGCAGAGGTTACGGCGGGGTTCAGCCAACAGTCCAATCAAGCGGTACTGAACCTCATTGGTATCCTGATATTCATCCACGAGAATATAATTAAAACGCTCACGGTAGGATTCCAAAATTTCCGGGTACTGATTAAAGAGGGCGACCGTCTGAAAAAGAAGGTCACCAAAATCAAGCGCATCATTATCCTTCAAACCCTGTTGATAGAGTTTGTAAACCTCAGCTACAATCCTCAATTTGGGATTAGGGGCCTGATGTACTTCGAGAGCGTACTCCTCAGGACTGATGCTGCGGTTTTTGGCATCCTCGATTACTGAACTTAAGTAATTAACCGGAAACATGGTTGGTGCCAGGTTAAGCTTCCGGATAACCTCTTTCAAAAGAGCTGTCTGCTCCCGGTCGCTGTAGATTGAAAATTTACTGGAAAAACCTAACAATTCACCGTGCTGACGAAGTATCCGGGCACAACTGGAGTGAAAAGTCGAAATCCACATACTCTGCGCCACAGGACCGATCATCTCTCGTACCCGCTCACGCATCTCCTGAGCTGCTTTATTGGTAAAGGTCACGGCCATGACCTGTTGCGGATCGACCCCTTGAGCCATGATCAGATAAGCAATTTTATGAACAATAACCCGGGTTTTACCACTGCCGGCGCCGGCCAGAATTAACAACGGCCCCTGACTCTTAAGTACCGCTTCACGCTGTACCGGATTGAGGCCGGAAATTAAATCATCTACATTCATAATCAATCTTTTCCGATTATTTTTTTGCAACTACCCGACGCAGCAGAAGCCAGCACAACTAGACTGGATTAGTAACTTACAGGTTATTTTCTTGCGGGCTTTAGTCCGTATCAGCATCTTTAGCATTAAAGAAATTCCCCACAAAGACGCGAAGGCGCAGAAAAGGGAGCTTATAGTCCATCAACACGACAAAGTAAACATGGATTTGAAATCTCACTGGACAAACCAAAAAAAAAGCCCGGCGATGTAGCCGGGCTTTTGTCTTATCCTTAAAAAAGATATTCGCTGATAGTGTTACGTTTGATGGCTCCGTGGTTTACTTTAGATTTGCGGTGGCAATATTAATGGCTAAAAAGATAACAAAGGGTTGGCCATTCGTGATTGACCCTTTGTTTGCCTCCGGAACGATTCCTGTCTCAATCGCCCTCTGGATAGCCTGCCCCACGCATCTTCCATCTTTCCATCGACAATTCTGGTTCCGGTCTGGGGTGGAAGAGCCGGACAATTCTGGGTTAAGAAGTATTAGTATCCTCCTATGGAAATCATGTCGGAAAAGTTTACATAAACCGAAAACTTCAATATATAGGTCAGTAACTTACTGACTATACTCACATAAATTTCAGGGCATTTTTCTTGCATACTCTTTAGTTATAAAATTCAATTTACTGACCGATCAAATTGCTACCTGCCACGTGTTGAACCTGTTACCAGTTTTGTTTGTTTTTTTATTGTATGGCCTGCAATGGGTCATCAGAAATTCCACAAGGAGGCTCAAATGAAAAACCCCATTATTTTTGTTGTTGTCACGATAATGTTTATTTTTGTTTGCGCTGATAGTTCTCTGGCATTGCCGACATCTACCACAGATCTCTGGGACATCAGTCAGGGTAGTACTGTTACAGGGGATAGTGGTGTACTGTATTATCGAGACAACTACAAATCCTCCATTAACAACATGTTTGGAGCTTATGACACCTCAACCACTGAACATTACAACACTATTTTTAAGGACTATATTCCACCCGGAAACTATGGAGCATCAGTCTCCGAGGGCTATGTCCATTGGGTTGAATGGCAAACATCTTTGGAGATGACTCTGCGGAGCTTCAATCTAGTTGCCAGCCATGATGGATCACCCAGAGATATCAGGTATCGTGGGTTTACAGATTTCTACCTCTATGTAGGGATAGAATCAATATGGACAGAAATCTACCACTACCAAACTGATGCGGATGGAAACTTACATTATGATGGTGGTGAGACCTACACAGCGGCCCACTCTCTTGAACTTGCTATAGACGTCGCACCTGTCACCTCACAATATTTCCGGGCAGAATTTATCCAAGCTCCAGTTCTCGCTGCCAACGCAGCAGGATCAAGAGTTATTGAGCTTGATGGGTATGACACCTTTTTAGATGGATCAACTTCGCCAGGTCCCGATCCCATCCCAGAGCCAGCAACCATCTTCCTCCTCGGAAGTGGACTGGCAGGACTGCTCTTCTACAGAAGGAAAAGAAAATAAGTGTTAGGTTTTTCAATACTGTAAAATATTTCAACCATTACTATTCAAGGCGGGGTCACTTAGGTGGCTCCGCTTTTCTGTTTTCTAAGAAATATATTTAGTCGATGCTGCAGAATCCATATTTTAGTCTCTCGCAAGTGGACTGGAATTTGTCTGGCAACCTCTACTATGGCTTCAGTGATATCGTATTTTCGATTTATATCTTCTCGTTATCCCAAAGTTAATTGGAGTAAAATTAAATTGTCAGGAGAAAACAAAAGAGTCCTATTCACAAAGATATCCTCTGTCAATCTCAATCTACCAATCAAGCAACAGCCTTAACCTTCATCGTAATAAGTGTAACATCACTTAAAGCACAGTTTTCCCTCAAGCACAATACCCATTCTACTCTTAGGACAATAAAAAACCCGGCCATTTCTGAGCGGGTTTTTTATTGTCTCGCGAAGGTCGCAAGTAAATGGCCTTATCAGGTCATTAATGCCCCGGTAACTCGCGTTCTAAAAGGGCGCGATTGTAAGATGAGATAATGTCCTGACGCGAAATCATACCAACCAGGCGACGGGGATTATCTTCGGCGACAACCGGGAGGTAATCAATATTGCGCGAACCAATCTTCTGCAAGGCCCGGCCGAGATGATCATGGGCGGTGACGGTTAAGACCTTATCACGAGCTAACTCCTTGGCCACAATTAGCTCTTCCAGATCTTTCTCATAAACCAACTCCCGCAGATCCTGAATACTCAAGATCCCACTCAAAAGACCTTCACTGTCAACTACGGGGAAGGTGGTTTTACGTGATCTTGGCAAAAACTGAAGCAAGGATTTCAGTTTCATGGTCTCGGGGATTGTCTCCAGAGAACCCCGGAACATAACATCACCAATTTTGATCGAACGCAGCAGATTGACCTCACGGCCATCCTCTAAGTGAATCCCTTCCCGGGCCAGACCAAAGGTATCTATCCCTTCCCGTTCAATACTGCGGGCCACCATGATACCAAATACAGTCGCAAACATGGCCGGCAGAATAATTTGCGATTCACCGGTCAACTCATAGGCTAAGAAAATTGCGGTTAATGGAGCATGAGTTACGGCCGAAAGGAACGCACCAAGACCGACAATTGCATAACCGTCTGGCGAGATAACCACCCCAGGAAAGAGTTGGGTTGCAATCTGACCGCAACATGAACCCAAGACCACCCCAACAAACATAATCGGAGCAAAAAGACCACCGGCTCCACCTGAACCAAGACAGATAGAGGTTGCCAGAATCTTCATAAAAACCAGGGCTAAAGCCATATACCAGATCGGGGGTGAGTGAAAAATATGACCAAAATGGACATAGACATCACCCATTACCTGAGGGAAAAAGATGCCGATCAGGCCGACCAGAAGACCGCCTAAAGCCGGTTTCAGATAGCGGGGAAAACGCAGCTTGGTAAAAAAATCCTGCACCAGATAGAAAAATCTGATAAAAAATGCGGCGAACAAACCGATGACGGCCCCCATCACCACGTAAACAAAGAGCTCACGAAAACTGGTCATCGTAAATGCCGGGGTCGCAAAGAGTCTCTCGTCACCAAAAATCAACCGGGTCGACACTACCGAGGTTGCCGCAGCAATCACCACCGGAGTAAAAATTGCCAGACCGATATCGCCCATCATTATGATCTCTAAGGCAAAAAAGACCCCGGCAATTGGCGCATTAAAGGTTGCTGCAATCCCACCGGCGACCCCGCAGGCAATAAGGAGACGCACCCGGCCTTGATTAAACGAGAAAAATCCAGCCACCAGCTGACCAATCGCCCCGCCGATGGTGGCAATCGGCCCCTCCTGCCCGGCTGAGCCGCCACTACCGATAGTTATCGCCGGAGCCAGAATTTTAATCCATATATTGCGCCGGGACAGACGCCCGCGACCGAGGTTAACCGTTTTCAGAAAATTGGGTAGACCATAACCACAGACATAACCCGGCATCGCCATTTCCAAAGGAATCAGCAGTAAACCGCCGATCATCGGCAAAAGCGGCATCAGGTAAAATTTCCAGCCCCCTTCACCAACCCTTAAGACACCCATCCCAACTACAAACAGATGTTCATGAACAAACTCAATCGCAAAGCGCAGGCCCCAATTCCCCAAGGCACTTAGAGCTCCAATCCAGACCGCCAGAAAAATAAGAAAATAGTTCTCAGAAATCCCGAAACGATTTTTCAGGTCAACTATTTTATTTAGGAGTTTTGTTCTGAGCGGCATAATTACTCAAATCCAGACATGACAAACACTTTGATTTTAAACTTTTCAGTTATTCTACGGTTACGCTCTTGGCCAGGTTACGGGGTTGATCGACATCCGTGCCTTTAAGCACAGCGGTATAGTAGGCCAGCAGTTGCAGGGGCACAACATAAAGTAAAGGATTCAGATCCTCACCGACAACCTCAACGACAAAACGATCAATCCCTTCAACATCCTCCGGCAGCACCAAATCCGGCCCGCAAAAGAGCAGCAGACGCCCGTCACGGGCCGCGACCTCCTGAAAATTACTGATAATTTTTTCCAGATGACGATCCGGCGGAGCCAGCACGACGACCGGCATATTCTCATCAATAAGGGCGATCGGCCCATGCTTCATCTCGCCCGCAGGATAGCCTTCGGCATGAATATAGGATATCTCTTTTAATTTCAGCGCCCCTTCCAGAGCAATCGGAAAATTAAGTCCGCGGGCGAGGTAAAGATAGTCATCGACATGATGGTAGCGGCGAGCCATAAGCTCAAGCTCCGGGGCCCGTTCGAGAACCTTCTCAATCGCCAGCGGCAGATGCAGAAGCGCATTTACCTGCTGACTTATCTGTTCAGCACTCAGACTCTTACGGATGGCGGCAAATTCCAGTGTAAGCAGAAAAAGCGCGGTCAGCTGAGTCGTAAAAGCTTTAGTTGAGGCAACCCCGATCTCCGGCCCGGCGTGGGTATAGAGAACCCCGTCACAAAGCCTGGCGATACTGCTCTCCATAACATTACAGATTGCCAGCAGAGAGGCTCCCCGACGGCGGGCCTCCTGCAGAGCCGCCAGCGTATCCGCAGTCTCTCCCGATTGCGAGATTCCAATCACCAGAGTTTCGGGGCCAACCAGGGGGTCGCGATAACGAAATTCAGAGGCGATATCAACCTCTGTCGGGATTCTCGCTAAATTCTCGAGCCAGTATTTGGCTACGAGCCCGGCGTGCCAGGAGGTCCCACAGGCGACAATTTTAATATCTTTAAACGATTGCCACTTCGCCGGTGAGAATCCAATCTCAGAAAGATCAACCCCATCACGATCCTCATTGAGTCGACCCAGGAGAGTATTTGAGACTGCATCGGGCTGTTCAAAAATCTCTTTGAGCATAAAGTGTTTATAGCCGCTTTTTTCCGCCATTATCGGATCCCAGGTGATCCGCCGGATCGGTTTTTCCCGTACCAAACCATCGGTAATGCCAACAACCTGCATCCCCTGATTATCAAAAACTGCCATTTCACCGTCATCAAGAAAAATGACATCCTTAGACCAGGCCAGAAGGGCCGGGATGTCTGATGCGACAAAATATTCACCCGCCTTTTCCCCGAGGGCCATCACCAGCGGACTACTCTGCCGGGCGACAATCATTTTCTCCGGCTCTTTTTCATAGAGTACGGCCAGAGCGTAAGTACCCCGGGTGCGCAGCAGGGAACGACTTACCGCCTGCTTAAAGTCGGCTCCTAAACGCAGCTCCTGGACAATCAGGTGGCTGATAACTTCAGTATCGGTCTCCGAAGAAAATTCATGACCTGAAGCCGCCAGTTCATGACGCAACTCCAGATAGTTCTCGATAATACCATTGTGGACAACGACTACCCCTTCATATTTATGCGGATGCGCATTCGCTTCAGTCGGACGACCATGGGTAGCCCAGCGGGTATGACCGATGACCGGCGTCCCGCACAATTGTTCCTCCCGGATTTTATCCTCAAGGCCGATCAACTTACCGACACTGCGATAAATATCAATCTTTTTCCCATTCAAGATAGCGATTCCGGCAGAATCATAACCCCGGTATTCAAGCTTCCGCAATCCGTCCAGAACTACCGGGACACCATTTCTCGGCCCCATATAAGCAACGATACCACACATCCTATTTCTCCTCTGCTGAACGCCGACGCGAGGCCATACCCCGACCGGCAAACTCTTTCTGACGCACCCGGGTAGTTACAATAGCATTATCGGGAACATCACGGGTAACCGTGGAACCGGCCCCGACGAGAACATCATCACCGAGTTTTACCGGCGCTACCAGCTGGGAATCTGAACCGACAAAAACCCGGTCACCGATTACAGTCTTAAATTTATTGAAACCGTCATAGTTGCAGGTAATCGTTCCCGCCCCGAGATTGCTTTCAGCCCCAACCTCGGCATCACCGATATAGGCCAGGTGTGAAGCCTTGGCCCCCTTGCCGAAGCGCACTTTTTTGGTCTCAACAAAGTTACCGATTTTAACCTCGGTACCGATAAGTGAACCGGGACGGATCCTGGCGAAAGGTCCAATCGCTGATTGCATCCCGATTTCGGCACCTTCAATCACCGAGTAGGGTTTAATTTCAACCCGATCAAAAATGGTACTGTTTTTAATCTGCACTCCGGTCCCGATGGAGCAACCACTGCCGATGGAGGTCGCCCCCATCAGAAAGACTCCGGGAGCAATCTCGGAATCCTGGCCAATCTCAACTTTAGGGCCAATCCGCACCTGTTCCGGCGCATGTACCGTGACCCCGTTATCAAGCCAGAAATCAGCAATCCTTAAGGCCATAATCGCTTCAAGTGAAACCAGGTCCTTGCGGCTGTTGACACCGAGTATCTCGCGACTGTCGCGAACATCATAAATGGCCGTAATTGCATCCTCCCGCCGGGCAAAGGCAACCATATCAGTAAGATAATACTCTCCCTGAGCATTATTGCAATCAGTTTCCGCTAAAGCCCGGCGCAAAAGATCGATATCAACAATATAGGTACCTGAATTAATCCGTTTAACCTCAAGTTGTGCCAACGATGCATCTTTGGCTTCAACAATCGCTAAAGGTGCATCAGACTCATCAACAAGAACCCGGCCATAGGCAGAACCGTCATCCAGAACCGCCGTCATAACTGACATTTTCGCGTTAAGCCGACGATGTTTCTCATAAAAACCGGTTAAAGTTGCGGCCGTCAGCAAAGGGACATCGCCACAGAGAATCAGGACATCACCACTCACTCCCTGGAGATCATTCAGTGCGGCCGCAACCGCATCTGCGGTACCCCGGGGCACCAGCTGCCGCGCCCAGATCGTCTGAGTTGAATCAGCGAATGCGGCTTTAACCCGGTCTCCATCCGCATCGCCACTGATAACTACCAGAGTTTTTTCGATACCTAACCCGGTTAAAACCCTTAAGGGATAACTGAGTAACGGTTCTTCAAGGATTTCATGCAAAACTTTGGGCAAGTTTGACTGCATCCGGGTACCACGGCCGGCGGCTAAAACTATGGCGGTTAGATCATGCATCATTTTCCTCCACATAAACGCAAAAAACGGGAGCTTTTAAACTCCCGTTTCCAGGCATAAAGCCCGTCGAAATTGTTACTCAACCGTTATCAGATTTTAGCAACTGTGATTCGGTTCATAGCTCGGTCCAAAGCTGCCAACTCTTCAAAATAATCTTTATCTTCAAGACTGATTTCAGCGAGCCGTCCTTCAGCCCGTAACCGGGCTTTCTCGGCCCGATCCAAATCAATATCATCTGGAAGTTCAGCTGCATCGAGCAGGACAATCATTTTATAATACTCAACCTCGGCATAACCATGTGAAACCGCCACATGCTTTAGTTGACTACCCTGACGATAAGTAAGCTGACCGACACTTACTGTAGTCAGAAAGGGGGTATGACCGGGGAGAACCCCGAACTGCCCCTCTTCTCCGGGAGCTATAACCTCATCAACTTCAACATCCAGTACCTCTCGGTAAGGACTCGCTATCTTAAGGCGTATTTTATCACTTTCCATAACTGTAAAATCTCACTACAGGCTCTTTTGCGATTAACCTCAGAAAATACCAATCAATCTGGTTATACACCAAGTTTTTTAGCTTTTTCGACGACTTCTTCAATCCCGCCAACCATGTAGAAGGCCTGTTCCGGCAGATCATCATATTTACCGGAGAGAATCTCTTCAAAACCGCGAATTGTATCTTCGAGTTTTACATAGACACCCGGGGTTCCAGTAAACTCTTCGGCAACATGAAAAGGCTGCGAGAGAAAACGCTGAATCTTACGAGCTCGAGTAACCAGTTGCTTATCTTCTTCAGAAAGCTCATCCATACCCAAAATTGCAATGATATCCTGAAGATCTTTATAGCGCTGGAGAACCAGCTGGACTTCACGAGCAATATCGTAATGCTTATCACCTAAGATTCGGGGGTCAAGAATCCGGGAAGATGAATCAAGCGGATCAACCGCCGGATAGATACCAAGTTCAGCAATCTGACGGGACAAAACGGTGGTCGCGTCAAGATGGGCGAAAGATGTTGCCGGAGCCGGGTCAGTCAAGTCATCAGCCGGGACATAGATCGCCTGCACCGAGGTGATCGAACCTTTCTTGGTCGTCGTAATCCGTTCCTGCAATTCAGCCATCTCCGTCGCCAGGTTGGGCTGGTAACCAACCGCCGAAGGCATCCGTCCAAGTAGAGCTGAAACTTCCGAACCGGCTTGGGTAAAACGGAAAATATTATCGATAAAAAGGAGCACATCCTGACCCTCTTCATCACGAAAATATTCAGCCACAGTCAAAGCCGAAAGACCGACCCGAAGACGGGCTCCCGGAGGCTCATTCATCTGACCAAAGACCAGGGCGGCTTTTTCGAGAACACCGGAATCTTTCATCTCGTGCCAGAGATCATTGCCTTCACGGGTTCGTTCACCAACCCCGCCGAAGACCGAGAAGCCACCGTGCTGGGTTGCAATATTATTAATAAGTTCCATGATAACAACAGTTTTACCAACCCCGGCGCCACCGAAAAGGCCGATCTTTCCACCTTTCACATAGGGTGCCAGCATATCAATAACCTTGATTCCGGTCTCCAGAGATGCGAGTTCGGTACTCTGCTCTTCGTATGTAGGTGCGGGACGATGAATAGGGTAGCGTATCTTCTCACCAATCGGCCCCATCTCATCGACCGGGTCACCGATAACATTAATGATACGGCCTAAGACTTCATGGCCGACCGGCATGGTCATCATCTCTCCAAGATCCCAGACTTCCATACCCCGAACCAGACCATCCGTCGAGTCCATCGAAACCGCACGAACCGTATTCTCACCCAGATGTGATGCTACCTCACAAACCAGGTTCCAATCTTCGTCGTTAAGCGATTTATTGGTAATCCGCAGAGCATTGAAAATCTGGGGAAGCTTGCCTTTTTCAAACTCTACGTCAACTACAGGACCAATTACCTGGGTTATTCTGCCAATATTCTTATCGCTCATTACCTTGTACCTCTTAATCGGTGTTTATTATATTAACTTATTAATTCAGCTCACTAAAAAACCAAGCTCAGGTTAATTCAAGGCCTCGGCCCCGCTGACAATCTCCATCAACTCAGTCGTAATCGCGGCCTGACGGGCGCGGTTGTAAAGCAGGGTCAGTTTAGCAGTCATTTCAGAAGCATTTTTGGTTGCCGAATCCATGGCTGTCATCCGCGAGCCATGTTCACTGGCAATCGATTCAAGCAACATACTGAAGACTTGTGTATAAATATGACGAGGTATAATATCCGCAAGCAAAACATCTTCAGAGGGCTCATACAAATACTCAACCGGAATTTCATCTTCAGCCAACATCTTAGGTTCAAGCGGCAGTAGCCGTTTAACCACAATATTCTGGGTCATCGCTGACTTGAACTCGGTAAAGGCCACATATACGGCATCAGTTTCACCCTCAACATAGCGGTCAATTATCGTACGGCCAATACTTTCCGCCTGGCTGAAGTCAGCAGTTCCGGAATTAAGTTCTTCAGTTTTAAACTCCCAGTCACGCCGCCGATAGTGATCACGCGCCTTGCGACCAATAACACTCAATAAAATTTCCTCGCTACCTTCGCCTTTCTCTTTCATAAAAGAGTCCGCCGCTTTGATCACATTGGTATTAAACCCGCCACACAAACCGCGATCCGAAGTAATTACGAGCAACTCGATTTTTTTCTCATCACGTCGCTCGAGCAAGGGATGCTTGCCGGGCTTCACGCGAACCGCAAGACTGGCCAACACATCACTCATCTTGACCGCGTAGGGACGGGCCTGAACGACGCTATCCTTGGCCTTTTTCAGTTTAGAGGCGGCCACCATCTGCATCGCTTTAGTGATTTGCTGCGTACTCTTGACGCTGCTTATTCGTTTTCTGATATCTTTTAGATTTGCCATCTATCTAGTATCCTGCCCCAACCAAAAACTTTACACACCTTACTCCGGTTCTAATTGTACATACATAAGAGAACCGGAAATTCCAAATCGGGATAAACCTTAAGGTTTGAAAACCTCTTTAAAGGCTTTCAAAACATCTTCAACCTTGACTTTAAGATCATCATCAACTTTCTTTTTATCTCTGAGCTCATCCATCAAGGAGATATAGTTTGCCGCGATAAAGTCGTTCAATTCAGATTCATAGCGAAGCAGTACCGAAACCTCATAGTCATCGACATAACCGTTAATCGCGGCGTAGATGATCAGCACCTGTTTCTCCATCGGCAACGGACTATACTGATCCTGCTTAAGCAGTTCAACCAAGCGAATACCACGGGCCAACATGGCTTGAGTCGTTTTATCAAGGTCACTGCCAAACTGGGCAAAAGCCGCCATCTCCCGATACTGAGCCAAATCGAGACGCAGAGTACCGGCAACCTGCTTCATGGCTTTCACCTGCGCTGATCCCCCAACCCGCGAGACCGAGAGGCCAACGTTGATTGCCGGCCGGATACCGGAATAGAAAAGGTCTGATTCCAAAAAGATCTGGCCATCTGTAATTGAAATAACGTTGGTCGGAATATAGGCGGCGACATCACCGGCCTGCGTTTCGATAATCGGCAGAGCCGTCAGGGAACCGCCGCCCCGTTCATCACTCATTTTAGCCGCCCGCTCAAGCAAACGGGAATGGACGTAAAATACATCACCAGGATAGGCTTCACGTCCCGGCGGACGACGCAACAACAAAGAGAGCTGACGATAAGCAACTGCCTGTTTGGAAAGATCATCATAAATGATCAAGGCATGTTTGCCGTTGTCACGGTAATATTCACCCATGGTAACCCCGGTATAGGGTGAGATAAACTGCAATGGAGCCGGCTCGCTCGCAGTCGCAGCAACTACAGTAGTATACTCCATTGCCCCATACTCTTCGAGTTTGGCCACAACCTGAGCTACGGTCGAACGTTTCTGCCCGATCGCCACATATATACAGTAAACATCGGTATCTTTCTGATTTATGATAGTATCAATGGCGACGGCGGTCTTACCCGTCTGCCGGTCACCAATAATCAACTCCCGCTGACCCCGACCAATCGGTACCATGGAGTCAATCGCTTTGAGTCCGGTCTGCAGAGGCTCATGCACCGACTGACGATCAACAATCCCCGGCGCCTTAATCTCGACCCGACGCGCCTGATCCGTATCAATTGACCCTTTTCCGTCAATCGGCTGACCGAGTGCATTAACCACGCGACCCAAGAGAGCTTCGCCTACCGGCACTTCGACAATCCGTCCGGTTCGTTTAACTTCATCGCCTTCACCGATTCCAATATCTTCACCGAAAAGAGCGGCCCCGACATTGTCTTCTTCAAGGTTGAGAACCATACCGTAAATATCATGCGGGAAGAGCAGAAGCTCCCCGGCCATAGCATTTTCAAGGCCATAAATACGCGCGATACCGTCACCCACTGTGAGGATGGTTCCGGTTTCACTGACCTCAACCTTCTTTTCATAGTTCTCGATCTGATCTTTAATGATCTGACTTATCTCTTCAGCGCGTAATTCCATGGCCTTTTACTACTCCCTAAAAAACAGTTCCTTAAATGTGATAAACCGTCTCTAAACTTACCTATAAAATCTATATTTTAATGACCGTTTTACAACCGTCGATTTTCTTTACTTTTGCCGCTTAGGCGCACAGGGTTTCACCAA
>Ga0190303_1000699_pt1 | contig 13888 bp, 16 predicted proteins | sample 48700701_MG_FD_161672 | JGI IMG/M metagenome (GOLD analysis project Ga0190303, IMG submission 161672) | Hydrothermal vent sediment bacterial communities from Southern Trench, Guaymas Basin, Mexico - 4870-07-0-1_MG | ecosystem: Environmental > Aquatic > Marine > Hydrothermal vents > Sediment ...
TGTGCCTTTGTGTTGTATTCCCTTCTTTTCTCCTCTCCTCCGCTCTCCTCTTCCTCATCCCCCTCAGCGGCCTCAGCGTGCTCTACGGTGAGTCTGCTCCCTGTCCCTCGACGCCCCACGCACACCGCACACCTTCTTCAAACTCAGACTTGCTTCAACTTTTCCCTGCCGTATAATGGGCAGGAAAGGAATTGACACCGGAGGCAGCGTGGAACATATTAAATGGAAAGGCAATGAACTGATTCTCCTGGACCAACGAAAGCTGCCACAGGAAATCACATTTGTAACCTGCAAGACGCCGGGTGATATCGCATCTGCCATCCGGAATATGGTGGTCAGAGGTGCCCCGGCCATCGGCATTACCGCCGCGTATGGACTGGCCATGTCTGGCATTTCGAAGCGGGATTTTGATGCGGATTGCCAGCTTCTCCTGGACAGCCGTCCCACCGCTGTGAATCTTCAATGGGCGGTGGAGCGAATGCGGGATTGCTACCGTAAAAATCACAGAAACAGCAAAGCCCTTGTGGCAGAAGCCGTTTCAATTCACCGGGAAGATATTGAGATGAATCGACGGATGGGAGATTTCGGCGCGTCTCTTTTCAGTAAACCGGTTACAATTTTGACCCATTGCAACGCAGGCGCACTTGCCACCGGCGGATACGGTACAGCGCTGGGTGTAATTCGCTCCCTTTATGGCTCACAAAAGCTGAAAAAAGTGTTCGTGGATGAAACAAGGCCCTACCTCCAGGGGGCACGTTTGACTGCTTTTGAACTTGCCGAAGCCAGAATTCCCCACCGGGTCATCACGGATAACAGTGCCGGATATTTTATGCAGAAGAGGGCAATTGATGCCGTTATTACGGGAGCAGACCGCATCGCCGCCAACGGGGATACCGCCAACAAGATCGGAACGATGATGGTGGCTGTCCTCGCCAATTATTTTGGGATACCATTTTATATTGCGGCACCCGGGACTACCTTTGACCTTTCCATCACCTCCGGTGACGAAATCCCCATTGAAGAACGGGGACGGGATGAGGTGGCATTCATCAACGGAAAGTCCATTGTGCCGGACAAAAGCCCCGTGGCCCACATTGGTTTCGATGTGACACCTGGAAGTCTCATTACGGGTTTTATCACTGATCGGGGTGTTCTTCACCCGCCGTTTCAAGATAATTCTCACTGAAATCCCCCGGGAATTTCAGTAGAAACCGTAAAAAAAGACAAAAAACTACAGATTGCCTTATTTGTTTTGTTTGACAAGGACAGTGAAATTGCTATAATGACCACGTTTTGACTAAACATGGAGGTCATGTAGCATGCAGATCACAGAGGTCAATGTAACACCCATCAACAATGAGAAGAAACTGAAGGGATTTGCTTCCATCGTCTTTGACAATTGCTTCATCGTCAGTGACATCAAGATTATTGAAACTGCACGGGGGGCCTTCCTGTCCATGCCCAGCAAAAAGGCTGCAAATGGGAAATTCAGAGATGTAGCACATCCACTTAACGGTGAAACCCGTAAGATGATTGAAGAACGGGTTTTCGAAACGTACGAAACCGTCACCGGGCACCGGCTGGGTACGGATTTTGTCGCGAAGGGTATTGAAACTGAAGAATTACCGGAGACCCGGGAACTGGAACCGATTGAAAGCAATTTGGAAGCCACGTTGGCACCGAAACCGGATTTGGATCCTGAGCTGGATCCGGAAGAAAAGAAAGACAGGGAATCGGAGGACACTTCCACCCTCCTGTCGGTTAAAGAATTCGGTTATTGATTAAAACTTGGGGAGTAGCCAAGTGGTAAGGCAGCGGGTTTTGGTTCCGCTATACGCAGGTTCGATTCCTGCCTCCCCAGCCATCCTTAAATTGGGAAGGATTGAATGATGAAACATCATCCTCTGAAAATTTTTTCAGGTACTTCAAATCCGGCTATTGCAAGGGAAATTTCGGACTACCTGGGGATTAAACTCTCGCATATTGATCTCGGCCGGTTCAGCGACGGTGAAATTTCCTGTTATATCCCGGACAACGTCCGTGGTTCCGATGTATTTTTCATTCAATCCACATGCGCCCCTGCCAACGAGAACCTTATGGAGCTCCTCATCGCCATTGACACATTGAAGCGTTCCAGTGCCACACGGATTACGGCAGTTATTCCCTACTTCGGCTACGCGAGGCAGGATCGAAAACACAAACCCAGGGTACCCATCACATCCAAGCTCGTGGCAGACCTGCTGGAAAAAGCCGGGGTGTCCCGAGTTCTGACTATGGACCTTCACGCGAACCAGATTCAGGGTTTTTTTGATGTTCCGGTAGACCATCTGTACAGTTCAGCAATTTTTATCGGTTTCATTCGCTCATTAAACATCCCGAATCTCTGCGTCGTAGCCCCTGATGTCGGCGGGGCGGAACGGGCCAGAGCATATTCAAAGCGACTGGATGCGCCTCTGGCAATTGTGGACAAGCGCCGGGAACAGGCCAATGAGTCGGAAGTCATGAACGTTGTCGGAAATGTAAAGGGCAAGGATGTCCTGATTATTGATGACATAATTGATACGGCCGGCACCATCGTTAAAACTGCCCACGCATTGATGGCAAAGGGCGCTCATTCCATCCGGACCGCAATCACACATGGTGTATTGTCCGGCCCGGCTATGGAAAGAATCAATCAGTCTCATATCGAGAAGGTGTACATTACAAACACCATTCCGTTTAATAAAGAAAATGACCCGAAAGATCGGGTACAGGTATTGTCCGTTGCCAACCTCTTCGGTGAAGCAATCAAACGGACACATGAAGAAACGTCAATCAGTTCACTATTCATCTAATTTGGAGGAACACAATGAAAGAGTATATTGAAGTCGAGCCGAGAGAGCTAACAGGGAAAGGCCCCAACAGACGGCTCAGAAAGCTGGGAATGATTCCCGGCGTTGTATATGGCGGAGACAGAAAGGCTCTGTCCATTTCTATTTCAGAAAAAGAAGTGTGGCAGATGCTCCATGCCGAAACCGGCCTGAACACAGTCCGGATGCTGAAGCTTGCCGGAACAGACCGGAAACGCACCGTGATGATCAAGGACTACCAGAGTGACCCGATTACCCGTCGTGTCATTCACGCCGATTTTCTCCGGGTGAATCCGGATCAGGAAATCGAGGTTACGGTTCCGGTGAAGATTATCGGCACCTCTTACGGTGTCAAGACAGAGGGCGGCATGATGGACTTTATTGCGAGGGACCTGGATCTTATCGCAAAGGTTACCGAAATCCCAGCTGCCATTGAAGTGGATGTCTCTGAGCTTCGGATTGGTGATTCCCTCCGGGTGAAAGACCTTTCGGTTGAAAATGTGACGTTTACTGTCCCTGAAGAAACCGTAATCGTGAAAGTAGATGTCATGAGAATTAGCGAAGAGCCGACTGAAGAAGCAGAAGAATTGCTGGAAGAGGGAGAAGAGGCGGCCGAAGCAGCAGCCGAAACAGAAGCCGAAACAGCGACCGAACAAAAATAGTACAGTATGCATCTTATCGTTGGGTTAGGAAATCCGGGACGGCGGTATCAGTTTACCCGCCACAATCTCGGATTTCTTTTTTTGGACTACATCTGTAGAGAACAAGGTGAAACTGCAAAGTTTAAGGATAAACTTAATTTTGCCTTCCTTCGCACGGAACTCTTCAAAGAAGATGTTGTCCTCGCAAAGCCCACCACATTCATGAATTTGAGTGGCAACGGCGTGAAAGATGTGATGAACTACTTCAAAATTGATTCAGACAAACTAATCGTCTGTTATGACGATCTGGACCTCCCTGTGGGAACCATCCGAATCAGGGATAAAGGCAGTTCCGGCGGCCACAAGGGCCTGTCCCATATCATTAATGTTCTCGGAACAGATACTTTCATCCGGATCCGATTTGGAATTGATTCCCCACTGAGAGGGGATCGGCCCGGAGTGGACTATGTCCTCTCAAAAATTCCCAAAGGGGAACAGGATTTGTTTGAATCTGCACTTAAAAACGCATATAATGCTCTTCATATACTTTTCGAGGAGCGCGACTTGAAAAAGGTAATGCAACTTTACAATAAACGAGTCTAAGGAGGGTTGAAGTTTTGTCTATGCAAACAATCATTTACCTGATACCAGTTGGTGGGGTGCTGGCGATTCTGTTCGCATTGTGGAAATCAATGTGGGTCGCAAAACAGGATGAAGGCAATGACACAATGAAAGAAATTGCCGGCCACATCCGGGAAGGCGCTATGGCGTTCCTGTCCCGTGAATACCGGGTATTGGCCATTTTCGTTGTTGTAATCGCTATTCTCCTGATCATTGGAAACTACAGCAACACTGCAAGTAGCCCCCTTGTGGCGCTTTCCTTTGTTGTCGGCGCATTTTGTTCCGCACTGGCGGGATTTTTCGGAATGAAAGTGGCCACCCTATCCAACGTCAGAACTACCAACGCGGCAAAAAAAGAAGGCCTTGTCTCGGCACTGATGGTTGCGTTTTCAGGCGGTTCGGTTATGGGGATGGCTGTGGTTGGCCTGGGTGTCCTGGGCCTTGGAACTCTCTTTATCGTATATCTCAAGATTTTCAACTTTGACTTCCAGAACCTCAGTGTCCTGAATCGGATTCTGGCGGTTCTAAGTGGATTTTCCCTTGGCGCCAGCTCCATTGCCCTCTTTGCGCGTGTAGGCGGCGGCATTTATACCAAGGCTGCTGACGTGGGTGCTGACCTGGTTGGGAAAGTGGAAGCCGGTATTCCGGAAGATGACCCCCGGAACCCGGCTGTCATTGCCGATAATGTCGGTGATAATGTTGGCGATGTCGCAGGAATGGGGGCAGACCTCTTCGAATCCTACGTCGGCGCCATTGTCGGTTCCATGGTTCTTGGCACCACAATGCAGCCCTCACCTATCAATTACGTGGTTATGCCACTGGTACTGGCAGCAGTGGGTATCATCGTATCCATTCTCGGCACTTTTTTTGTTCGGACAAAGGAAGGCGGGAACCCCCAGGCGGCATTGAATATCGGAACTTTCGGCGCAGGTGCCCTCATGGCAATCGCATCCTACTTTATTATCGGATTCTTTGCCCCGGACAATACGCTACACATCTTCATCGCAGTTGTAACCGGATTGGTCGCCGGAATCCTCATTGGCCTCATCACAGAATATTACACATCTGAATCCAAAGGCCATGCCCGTAACATCGCCAAAGATTCCCAGACTGGTGCCGCCACAAACATCATCAGCGGCCTGGCAGTTGGAATGCGCTCCACAGCGGCACCGATTGTTGTGCTGGCTGTTGCCATTGTCACAGCTTTCCATTTTGCCGGCCTCTATGGAATTGCCCTGGCAGCTGTTGGCATGCTGGCCACTACCGGAATCCAGCTTGCGGTGGATGCTTACGGTCCCATTGCCGACAATGCCGGCGGCATTGCTGAAATGGCCCATCTGGACCCCGAAGTACGGGGAATCACGGATAAACTGGATGCGGTAGGAAATACAACCGCTGCCATCGGAAAGGGGTTTGCCATCGGTTCCGCAGCACTGACAGCACTGGCCCTATTCAGCGCATTTAAACACACCGCCCACGTCGGCCCCATCAACGTTGACAACCCATACGTAATGGCCGGGCTGTTTATCGGCGGTATGCTGCCATTCCTGTTCTCTTCTCTTGCCATGCAGGCGGTTGGAGAAGCCGCTTTTGAAATGATTGAAGAGGTTCGCCGCCAGTTCCGGGAAATTCCCGGGCTGTTGGATGGAAACGCCAAAGCTGATTTTGCCCGTTGCGTGGACATTTCCACAGCCGCTGCGATCAAGCGCATGGTCGTACCGGGCCTCATTGCGATTGTCACCCCGGTTGTTTTCGGTTTCATCAACAAGGAAATGCTGGGCGGCCTGCTGGCCGGTGTAACCGTCAGCGGTGTAGTTCTGGCTATTTTCATGGCCAATGCAGGTGGTGCCTGGGATAACGCAAAAAAGCACATCGAAACCGGTGCATTCGGTGGAAAGGGCTCCGACGCGCACAAAGCGGCTGTTGTGGGTGATACTGTAGGTGATCCGTTCAAAGACACCGCCGGGCCATCCCTGAACATCCTGATCAAATTAATGTCCGTGGTTGCCCTTGTCATTGCACCACTGCTCTGATATACTCTCGCAGTCCTTGGGAGTGGGAGGAACCCGCTCCCTGTTAAAGCCATAAGGAGGTTTTAGAAATGAGTTTTTATGAAACATTGATCCTTACTGCGCCTCATCTGACAGATGAAGAACAGGATCAGATAGCGGCCACCTATACCGCCGTTATCGAGGGCCAGAAAGGAACAGTCCGCAAAGCGGACAAATGGGGAAAGCGTGTGTTGGCCTATCCCATCAACAAAATCACCGAAGGCGTATACACCCTCATCGAATTCACCGGCGACGGAAAAGTTGTCACTGAGCTCGACCGTAAACTGAAAATTGACGAAAACGTAATGCGCCACATCATTGTCAATCAGGACCACGACATTAAATTGAAAGAAAGGGCCGACGCAAAAGCCAAGAAAAAGCAACGCCCCGTAAAAGTAGAAGCAGAAGCCCCCGCAGTTGAAACAACGACAGCTCCTGAAACAAAAGAGGAGGCATAAAATGGCTATGCAGCAAAGACCGAGACGCCCGAGGGGTGGGAAACGCAATTTTTTCTATAAAAAGAAAAAATATTGTAAATTCTGCGCCGGGAACATTGATGTAATCGATTACAAAGACATCAACCTCTTGAGAAACTACCTGCTGGAAGGTTCCATGATCGCGCCGCGCCGGGCAACCGGTACCTGCGCCAAACACCAGCGGAAACTGCAGACCGCCATCAAACGTGCCCGAGTAATGGCACTTCTGCCCTACGTATCGGAGTAATGCGGCCTGAACTGAGATCCTTTCTCCTTTTGACTGCATTTCTGTTTGTCTTGAATTTTATGGGACCGCTGGCATTGCTGCTTCCGGTCCCGTTTATTTTTTACTACAAGCGAGTACCGGCACTGTATCGTGCTGTCTCAGCAGGCATCGTGGCAGTATTGCTCATCCTCATTGTCCAGGATCCACTGGCTCACTTTGTGGTGCTTTTCCAGTTTACTTCTCTGATCGCACCTTTTCTTCTCTTTCTCAGCCTTCAGGAAGAAGGATTTGGCATTAACTTCAGCATCCCCGCCGCTCTTCTCCTTACATTCATCCTGATTGCGGCAGGTACACTTGCGTATCCTCTCTTTTTCCACCAGCCCATGGCAGCGCAACTCACCGCAGTTCTCAAAGAATCCGGGTTTCAGCCAAATCCTGACTTGAATCAGGCATTGACATCCCTCATCCATGTCCTGCCGGGAATTATCTTCCTATCCGAAGGAATTATTCTGCTTTTGAACCTCATGATATTCTCCAGAATCAGCCACGAACCCATCAATTTTCACAATTTCCGGCTACCGGACATGCTCATTGCACTCTTTGTCGCTGTAGGCCTTCTCTTTATCTTCACCGGGATTGTCCCGGCCATTCACTCAGACCTTCTCCACAACATCACTGCCAACACACTGATTGCCCTCGCATTTGCCTATTTCATGCAGGGACTGGCCGTAGCCGTATTCTTCCTTAACCGAATCAAAATGCACCCGCTGCTTCGCCTCGCCTGTTTTATTTTCATCTTCATCCAGCCGGGGCCCTTCCTGGTAACCGCCCTGGGATTTGCCGACATCTGGGTTGAATTTCGAAAACGTTCCTTTATAATCAATAAAAAGTAGAGGGGGCACCTGTTGTACAAAGACAAAACCATAACCGTTGTCATCCCCTGCCTCAACGAAGAAGAGGCCATCGGAAAAGTTCTTGATGACGTCCCCGATTTCGTGGAAGACGTCATTATCGTGGACAACAACTCCACCGACAGGACACCGGACATCGCCCGAGAGCGAGGTGCTACAGTCATTCAGGAAACCGTCCGAGGCTATGGCCGGGCGTACAAAACCGGCTTCTCAAAAGCAACCGGGGACATCATCGTCACACTGGACGGCGACCATTCCTACCCGGTACACGACCTGAAACGGCTATTGGACATCTTTTTTCAGTACGACGTGGACTTCCTCTCCTGCTGCCGTTTCCCGGTTATGGACACAGAAGCCATGTCCTTCAAGCACTGGATCGGCAATCAGGTTCTGTCGCTGGTGATGTCTGTACTCTACAAAACCCCCATCGAAGACTCCCAGTCCGGCATGTGGGTATTCTACCGGGACATCCTGAACAAAATTCGCCTCAGAAGCGATGGAATGCCCCTGTCCGAAGAAATCAAAATAGAAGCTATCCGGAACAAAGACGTCCGCTTCAAAGAAGAACACATCAAATACTCGGCAAGAAAGGGTGAAATCAAACTCAGGCCGTGGCGGGACGGCATGCGGAACCTCCTGTTCCTCTTTCGGAAACGCCTCTTCCCCTGAGTAAACGGCAGAACACCATGTCAACCGTGAGTATTATTATTGCCAACTACAACGGCCTCCACTTCCTGAAAGACTGCCTGGAATCCCTGTCGAAACAAACCTTTTCCAACTTTGAAGTGCTTGTCGTGGACAACGGCTCCGGCGATGGCTCTGCGGATTGGCTGAGTGCTTTGCCCTACCCCTTTGTCAAACCGGTACTCCTGGAAAAAAACTTCGGCTTCGGCATTGCTAACAACCGGGGTTTTGACGCGGCATCCGGAGACATCATCGTCATCCTGAACAACGATACCCTTCTCCCGGAGGACTTCCTTGATAAACTCATTAAACCCCTGGAAGATAAAACAGTAGACATGGTAGCACCACTCATCGTCTACAAGGACCGGCCTGATATTGTGGACAAAGCCGGCGGCCACCTCTTCTACCCCGATGGACTGAACCGGGGTCGGGGCTGTGGTGAAAAACTTGCCCCCCGGCACAAAAAAGCTGTCGGATGTTTCTATCCCGACGGCTGCTCCGCCGCATTTCGCCGCCAGCTCATCGAAAAAGCCGGCTTTTTCGACGAAGACTTCTTTCTCTACGGTGAAGACACTGACTTAGGCCTTCGTTACCGGCGCACCGGTGCCACCTGCCGCTATCAGCCGGAAGCCATCGTCTATCACGTGCATTCGGGAACCGCCGGTAAATACAGCCCGGACAAAGCCTACTTTGTGGAACGAAACCGCTGGTACGTCATGGTCAAAAATCTTCCCTGGTTCTGGATTCTCATCTCCCCGATATTCACATTCATTCGCTACTTCTTCCAGGCCATCGCAGCGCTTATGGGAAAAGGCTCTCCAGGGCGCTTCGCGGAAGGCCATTCTCGGCTCGCATTGCTGAAAACACTCTATCGAGCCAACAGGGACGGCCTCAAAACCATTCCTGCCCTGCTCAAGAAACGAAAACAGCTGAAACCCCTGTTCACAGTTGGCGGATTCGCCTTTTCGCGACTGATGATCCGGTACTTCCTGTCTCCGGTGAAGATAGCATTCAGGGACTAAAGAAAAGACAGACCTGCCCTATCTTGTATTTGTCCCACCAATGTGGTGAAATAAATATAACGAAGCGCACACAACTGCTGGACAAAAGACGATAAAAGGAGATAAAACAATGGGGAAAAAAACTCCAGGAGACATGGACATGGAAAAAGACCTTATCAAACTGGTAAACGAGATTGAAAAGCATGATTTCAAAAGTGTTAATGAACTAAATGATTTTGTAAACAACCTAACTGGGAAAAAATTTGACGATTTACCTGAAAGCATGGATGACAAATCGCGTTCACTCGACTTAGCCTTTCAGGCCTATGAAGAACCAGTGTCAAAAGGGAAAAAGCTGATCAAAAAAGCCCTTCGGCTGGACCCGAACAACGTAGAAGCTTACAACTACCTCGCCAGTATTGAACAAGATGTTGATAAAGCCATGAAACTATTTGAAAAAGCAATTCAAGTGGGGGAAAAAACACTGGGGAAGAGATTTTTCCAGGAGGAAAAAGGACACTTCTGGGGAATAATGAAAACTCGGCCGTATATGCGTGCGAAAGCGGGGCTTGCAAGCTGTTTAGAGGTAAAGGACGAAACAGACAAAGCAATCGCAATATTTGAAGAAATGTTGGAGTTAAACCCTGATGACAACCAGGGAATCAGATATTTCTTATCAACATTACTGCTCGCTAAAAATGATTTGACCAAATTTAAGTCGTTTACGAACAAGTTCCCGCAAGAATATTGTGCAGTCTGGAACTATAATAATGCCCTGTATCATTTTAAAAAAACAGGCCGCTCAACAAAAGCAGAAAAAGCACTACGGAAGGCATATAACGGTAACAAATACGTAATTGATTACATGTTGGGATTCAAAGAATTCCCTGACGAATTACCGGAATTCATCGGAATCGGAGATGAGAACGAGGCAATTGTGTATGTCTATAAAACGTTGAGAATATGGAACCAGTCAGAAGACGCTCTTAACTGGCTATTCGAATTCAAGCAGAAGAGATTGAAAAGAAATTAAGAAACCGGAATAAGCAAAAGCTGTCACAATCTTCAATTGACAAGGCGATGCGTGGCTCCGCAACACCACGCCCCGCATGGCCTTCATCTCTTTTCTTTTTGCAAAAAGCTATTAAAAACATCCGCCAATCTTCCTCGTAAAACCATACGCTAAGTAACAATCATCTAATGACAGAATCGATTGATTGGGTTGAATATTCAGCCACAGACTCTTTCACCAAAAATGACTCCAATTGATCTTTGCTGTTAAATCCTCGTATCATAGTTTTGTACTTTCTTGCTGTCAAAGGTTCTTCTATTTCAAGTTTCCTTACTTTGCTCAGTTCCAGATATTCTCTCTCATTGTCAATTCCTAAAAATCTCCTCCCCAATAGATTGGCCGCAATTCCGGTTGTACTGCTCCCCGTAAACGGGTCCAATACCCAGCAATTTTTCTGAGTTGACGCAAGTATTATTCTCGTCAACAGAGAGAGGGGTTTCTGTGTCGGGTGTTTCCCACAACTTTTCTCCCATTTTGCAATGGCCGGAAGTTTCCAGACATCCTTCATCTGCTTTCCACCGTTTAATTCCTTCATCAACTCATAGTTGAAGAAGTGCGGCACTTTGGGATTTTTCCTCGCCCATATCACCTGTTCCGTAGAATGCGTAAAATATCTGCATGAAAAGTTTGGAGGTGGATTCGTTTTCTGCCACGTGATGATATTTAAAATTTTATAGCCCAGTTCGGTCAGAAGCTGTCCGACACTGAAAATATTGTGAGCCGTCCCACTTATCCAGATTGTTCCGTTTTCTTTCAATTTATCGCGAACAAGGGACAGCCAGGCTCGATTAAAGCTGTTCACAAACTCAAACCCCTTCGATCTATCCCATTTACCCTTGTTGACGCTGGAAATCTTTCCATTCTTAATCGTTAGCCCATTGTTTGAAAGAAAATATGGTGGATCGGCAAATATCATGTCAAACTTAAACTCGAACTTTGGCAATACATCAAAACTGTCCGCGTGAATTAAAGTGAAATTCTTGTCTTGTGACTTGAAATAAGAATCAATCATTGAGTAAAGTCTGTCTAAGTTTGTTCAAAGCTATCCATGATTTTTCTCTACCTTCTCCATTTGGATAGTTAACATCCTCTTGGCCCCAAATCCATTTGTAAACCTTCAGCAAGGTTTCAGGATGTTCTCCAATTGAAAAAAATAAAGCATTTACTTCATCCATGAAATAATCAGGGTCTTCTCCGTCCTTTACTCTTTCCAATAAATTAATTAATTTAATTGTTTCTTTCTTATTACCTTCCGATTTTTCCTCAAGATCTTTATAAATTTGTTTATGGGTAATTTGCCACAACCCATTTGTCTGTGGATCGAAAATAAAAACAATGAAATCCTCTTTCCTTGGGCGACCATAACTCCTTTTGCCTCCAGGCTTTGTAATGACGATCTTATTCCCGTCCTGCAAACTTTCTACTTGATAGCCACGATATGGGATATCTTCTAAAAGCTTTACAAAAGCATCGCGTGGTTTATTTTTAATCTCTATTTGCTTCAACTCTATCATATGATTATAATAATTTTTCATGTTAATATCTCTTTCAAAACTCCATTCTTCAGCATCTCCAGATTCAGCAAATATTTTGCTGAGTCAAAATATTCTCTCAACGGTTTTAATGTGCTTCTCCAACCGGCACCATCCGTAACCCAGATAAATTCAATTCCCTGTCGGTTCCAGTATTCATTCATTCTTGCATATTCCGTCGCCGTAGATTTCAACTTAGAACCTCCACCTCCATAAAAATTAACCTCAATAAAGAACAATTTTCCTTTTTTATTCACAGCAAAATCAACTCTCCTGGAAGATTTATCGGCCTTTATATCTATGTTCCATTTCGCCTTAATCTTCTTGGCAGTTGCCTGGCTCATGTAGTCAAAACCCAACGCTTGCCAAGCATCCATGACAAATTCCTCAACAAGAGTTTCCATCAGTTTTCCACCCCTGTTTTTCCTTCCATTACTGTCCAGCCCCACCTCAACACCGGTCACATAATCGACAATATTTTTGACTCTCTGATTTTCAATGAGTTCTGCAAAACCGGATTTAATCAAAAAATCCACAAGGTCAGAAATCTCATCTTCAGAAAGTTGTCTTGATCTGAAATCAAATTGCTTATACAAGAATCTTTTTGTATCTATTAACACCTCCAGAGAATTATCCCGGACTGCTAAAAGAATGGGGAATGTTTTAATTACATTTGGGTATTCCGCAATTAGTTTTTCAGTTTCTTCCTTAATATTGCATTTGCCGACAAGGCAATTTAACAAATTTAACTCTTTCTCAATCGGTGCAACATTTTCTAAAACTTTTTTCCAATTTACAAAATAGCTCCATTGAGTAATTTTCTCTTTAAACGTCCCGGTAATCAGTGAAAAGAGTTCATCATCTGATGCAACACCTACCAGTTCACAAAGCAACTTCATCCATTCCCCTTCGGTCATTCGTAATCAACAGCTCGTTCAGTTTCCCGCGTTTGGAAGCATTGGAATTGATGCTCCTTTTTGCCAGAACCCTGTCGATTTTATAATTTCTGTAAAGTTTATCAAAAAAACCGCCATCGGGACTTTCCCCTCTTACATCTGAATTGCTCAAAACCCACCTGTGCCCCAAGGAATCCAATTTTTCGCAGAACTTTTTCAAGCGAACTTGTTCCTTATCATTAAATTCATCTTTTGCGTAGGAATTAAAACTGGAAGTCTGGTTTAATGGTTTATATGGAGGATCTAAATAGAAACAGGTCTGTTTCCCCGCATATTCAATTGTATCCTCAAAGTCACCATTCAAAATTACTACGTTCCTCAACTTATGGCTCACGGCTCTCAGATTTTCTTCATCACATATCAGTGGTTTCTTGTAACTTCCAATTGGAACATTAAACAAATTCTTCCTGTTTACTCTGTACAATCCATTAAAACAAGTCTTGTTCAAGAAAATAAACAATGCGGATTGAACAATTGTATCTGAAGTTCGTGTATTAAACAGATCTCGTTTTGAATAATAGTAGAACTTCTTCTCTTCCTCATTTCCAGACAAGACATGATATTCGGTTTCCCACACTTTAAGCAATGCGATTAACTTTTCAACTGAATCCGCAACTGTCCTGAATGTATTAATTAGATCCGAATTTATATCGTTTATGATTGCCTGCTGCAAAAATGGAAAATTGTTCAAAACCCAGAAGAAAACAGCGCCACTACCAACAAATGGCTCAACATAAGTAAAGGACTCATCTTTTTCAAATGGAAATTTAGCATCAATCGCACGAATCAACTGTGTCTTTCCACCTGCCCATTTCAAAAATGGCTTTGGTTGTTTCAAATTCATACTATCTCCATTCCTTTTTACCTT
>Ga0190303_1000702_pt1 | contig 13875 bp, 11 predicted proteins | sample 48700701_MG_FD_161672 | JGI IMG/M metagenome (GOLD analysis project Ga0190303, IMG submission 161672) | Hydrothermal vent sediment bacterial communities from Southern Trench, Guaymas Basin, Mexico - 4870-07-0-1_MG | ecosystem: Environmental > Aquatic > Marine > Hydrothermal vents > Sediment ...
CTGAGTGAAGAACTCGAAGCGGTTGAATTTAAAAACCTGCCCGAAATGGAAGATGAGAGTGTGGTTTTTGAACATCGCGGCATGGGCAGTGGTTATGATCTCTCTGTCCAGTATGACGACCTGATCAATATGGGGTTTAAAGTCTGGCAATACCATTTTGAGATGCTTAACCTTGGTTATGCCGCTTATGTAACCTTCATTAACACTGCCAACCAATTTTTTCCCGACATCCCAATGGCGACCCTGACAAAAATGGTTTCCGGTATCGATGTGGTTATGTATCGACCCGATAGTGAGTTGATAAAACTGGCAAAAATGGCGTTGGAACTAAAACTGGAATCAAAACTTGATGCCCAAACCAGCTTTGCCGCCCTGCAACAAGAGCTGGGCAACTCAGATGATGGTAAAAAGTGGCTGGCCGCCTTTGAGGAAGCCCGTTACCCATGGTTCCACATCTCTACCGGAACCGGCTGGTTCCACCATAACAGATCCTGGAACGATGATCTCGATGTCCCTTTGGCCAACATTAAAATGCATATCGAATCCCTGCAAGCGGGCAAAGATCCGAGCCGGCCAACTGCGAAGCTGATTGCCGAGCGCGACCGTATTGTTGATGAATATCTGGAGCTCTTTCAAAACCCGGATGACAAAAAAGCCTTTCAAGAAGCTTTAGGGATTGCACGTAAAGTTTTTCCTTATGTTGAAAATCATCTCTTTTATGTTGAGCACTGGTTTCATTCAGTTTTCTGGAACAAAATGAGAGATCTGTCGGCCGTCTTGGTCGGTAGTGGCATGATTAAAGAGGTTGAAGATATCTGGTATCTGAATCGGGCCGACATCAAGGTTCTGATTGATGATATGGTTCGGGCCTGGGCTACCGGGATTGTTCCGGCCGGCCGTAATAAATGGCCTCAAGAGATTGAATGGCGCAAAGGTGTAATGGCTAAATTTCGCGAATGGACACCGCCACCGGCCTTAGGCGTTCCGCCCGAAGTCGTCACCGAACCCTTCTCAATCGTACTCTGGGGTGTAACCACCAATGTCCTGAAAAAATGGCTCACCAGCCTTGATGCAGCCGATGGAAACATTACGGAGTTACATGGGTCACCCGGTTCCAGCGGGATAGTGGAAGGAAAAGCCCGAGTTATCAAAAAGATCGCGGATTTGGCTCTGTTACAAACCGGCGAAATCATGGTTGCACCGACAACATCACCCAGCTGGGCCCCGGCTTTTACTAAAATTGCCGGAGCCGTTACCGACGTCGGTGGGCCTATGTGTCATGCCGCCATTGTTTGCCGAGAATACGGCCTGCCAACCGTCGTTGGTACCGGTAATGGTACTTCAGTTATCAAGACCGGCGACCTGATCAGACTTGATGGCGACAGTGGCGTGGTGGAACTTCTTAAATAGGATGACTGGCTGAAACCGGAACTTGAATGAGGGGGATTAAACTTTTTGTCCCTTCTCGTTCAAGTAGAAAGCCGGACTAAATTATCGGGATAAGAAATGGACAATCTAGAGACAAGATTAACACTCTGGTACAACGAGCTCAAGGGAGATGATTTCCCCCTTGTCGGCAAAAAGAATGCAAATCTAGGAGAGATGTTGAAGGCCGATATCCCAATCAGCCCCGGATTTGCCATTACGATCCATGCCAATGACATTTTCATGCAAGAATCTGGGATCAAAACCGAACTGGAACAGTTAATCGCTAACCAGTACCGGGAAACAACCCCTGAGAACATTGCTCATTTAAGCAAATTTGCGATGACAGCGATTGAAAAGGCGGCAATGCCTGAGGCCTTGGAAAAACATATTCTGGAAGATTATCACCGCCTCTGCGATATCTGCGGGGTTGAGGATCTGCCGGTTGCGGTGCGCTCTAGCGGAGCCGTAAGCATGCCGGGACAGATGGAAACCTATCTCAATATCAGAGGTGATCGAGATTTATCTGATTATATCAAAAAATGTTGGGCCAGTTCTTACTGTATCGAAGCCCTCACCTATCGCGTAAACCGAGATATTGGAGTCCTTTTTAATATCGGCGTTGGCATACCGAAAATGGTTAACTCCAAGACTTCAGGGGTTATTTTCACAAACAACCCACTCAATGGTGATCCTTCCAAAATCTCTATCGATGCCAGTTACGGATTGGGAGAAGCGGTAGTCAGCGGCTTGGTGACGCCGGACAGCTACCTGATTGACAAAATCACTTTAGATCCCGTCAAAATTATCCGGGGCAGCAAAGAGATTGAGTGTGTCTATCGTACTGGTAGTAGTGATATTGTTGAAAAAGAGGTCGATGAAGCACGTCGCAAAGTTAATTCTTTAAGCCCGGAAGAGTTGCGCCATCTCTGTATCACGTCAAAAAAAATAGAGAAGTATTATGGCAAAGCTTATGACATAGAATTCGGCATTGACGCAGACTTAAAATTCCCTGATAATGTCATCATTCTACAAGTTCGGCCGGAATCAGTATGGAATAAGAAAAAAGCAGGGAACAAGAAAAGCGAACCGACAGATGCAATGAGTATGATTTTAAAACAGTTAATCAATGGAGTTAAGTTCAGTTGAGCTGGGCTCCGCTCAAAGCCAGTTCGGCGTTCAGGAGGCTGAACTGGAAAAACTTAAAAAAAAGAGGTAAAGCATGGACTTAAGAGACTTTATTAGCAAATGTGAAGCTGCTGGCAAATTAAAAAGAGTTAAAAAAGAGGTCGACTGGAACCTGGAGTTGTCCCATATATCCAAAATAAATGAAGAAAAAGATGGCGGTGCTCTGCTCTTTGAAAATGTTAAAGGCTATAAAAATTCGGTTTTAACCGGCGCTTACTCAACCAAGGAAAACTTTGCCATCGCCTTGGGACTGCCGCTCGGTACATCAATGTGTGAGATGTCCAGACATTGGATGCAACTGGCCATTAAAAAAACCTATGATCCGAATGTAGTCAAAGACGGTCCGATTCTTGAGAACATCATCGAACGAGACCAAATTAATCTTTTTGATTTTCCAGTACCACTAATGTACCCCCAGGATGGCGGGCGTTTTATTGGTACAGCTGCAACTCTGGTGACTAAAGATCCGGAATCAGGGTGGGTTAATCTCGGCACCTACCGGATGCAGATCCTTGATGACAAGAGCGCCGGCATCCAGATTATCAAAGGAAAACATGCCGATTTTATGATGAAAAAATATCAGAAAATGGGCAAAAAAATGGCCGCTCTTCTGGTTATCGGCGGCGACCCTTTAGGATTTCTTACCGGTTCCACACTGGTTTCAGCTGAAACCAGTGAATATGAGATCATGGGTGCCCTGCGCGAAGGTCCGATTGATATCATCAACAGCGAAATCAGCGGCCTGCCGTTTATGGCCAATGCCGAAATCGTGCTTGAAGGCGAGATCGATCCCAACCCCGAAAACTGGCGCCAGGAAGGCCCGTTCGGCGAATACACCGGCTACTACTCCGGCAAGAAGAGTGATGAGTGGCCTAAACCGTGGCTTGATGTACAGCGTATTTACCACCGTAATGACTATATTTTATGGTCAACTACTGTTGGCAAACCGGTTACCGACACCCATATGATTCAATCACTCAACCGAACCGCAACTTTGTGGACAGACCTCGAAACTGCTCGGGTTCCCGGAATTCAGTCAGTCTATATCCCGGCGGCATCCACCGGACGTTTCTGGGTCATCGTTTCGGTCAAGCAGATGTATCCCGGCCATCCGAACCACATCGCTGATGCAGTGTTCGGCTCGACAACGGGTCATTACGGCATGAAGGGAGTTATCGTCGTCGATGAAGATATCCCCGCAGATGACTGGAATAAAGTGTTGTGGGCTATGTCGGTACGCTATGATCCCAAACGTGATACCCAGATCTACAATCGCGGCCGCTCCACACCTCTTGACCCGGCCCTGCCTCACAGCGAACGTGATATCGTTTCCCGAATTGCCATCGACGCCTGCACCCCCTATGAGTGGGATCGCAAACCGCAGGAAATTTTCCTTGATGAAGATATGGAGAAAAAGGTTCGCGACAACTGGGAAAGCTACGGCCTTTAATAAGAATTAATGCAGAAGATTGAAACAATAGTAAGTGAGAGCAATAATGGTTTTGCTATACAGGGAACCATTATTGCTCTCGACAACAGTGATGTAATTGTGGTTATCACCGGCGGCCGAGATCATATCGGTGCGATCGGTTTGGCGGTTCCGCGCCCGAGCCTGCTTGATGCGAACAATCGTAGCGCAACATCATCCATCCTGACCATGCCCGGCCACAAGGAAGATGTCTTGGTAAAAGATGTCAGCGAAAGAGTGGCGGCGGCAACCGGGCGCAATATTGTGGTTATCGCCGGAGTCCATTACGATGATCTGGCGGTAGACGACCTTAAGGTATTACGCAAGCTGTGGGAATCTCTCACTGAAAAGATTTCAGCTTTTATCAACCAGAACCATTAAAATTATTGCTTTATTTCTAAAATAATGAATAAAAGAAAGATCATCATTGGCATATCCGGTGCTTCCGGCACAATTTACGGGGTCAGGCTGCTTGAGACCCTGCAAAACTACAGTGAGATTGAAACCCATCTGGTAATTTCGGATATCGCCAAAGAGATCATAAAACATGAAGACGGCCGCGACCCAGGCGGGGTTCTGGAACTTGCGGATATCGTCCATCCCATTAAAAATCTTGGGGCCGCAATCTCCAGCGGGTCATTTCTGACGGAAGGGATGATTATCGCCCCCTGCTCGATTAAATCACTTTCCGGAATTGCCAACTCCTACAATGACAATCTGCTGGTTCGGGCCGCAGACGTTTGTTTGAAAGAGCGCCGCAAGTTAATCATCGTCCTGCGCGAAACCCCGTTGCATCTCGGACATCTCGAATTAATGACCAAAGTCACTCAATACGGCGCCACGCTACTGCCGCCGATGCCCTCTTTTTATCATAAACCGAAAACTATTGACGATATAATTAACCAGACAGTCGGCAAGGTGCTGGACAATTTCGGCATAGAACATAATCTTTTCACACGTTGGCAAGGCGAGGAGGAGTAAGATGAAACGAGGATTAAGGAGTGGGTTGATTGCACTGGGAATGCTGCTGATTACATTTTTACTGATCTGCCCATCTACGGTAAAAGCCGGCGGCGGCGGCAGTTATCCGCTCGGAGCTGAAGGATTTTTAGCCGGAGCCGCACCACCTCCCGGCTTCTATTTCAAAAACTACATGTACTATTATCATGCCGATGAACTGAAAGATGATCACGGCGACGATATTGATGCTTTTGATGACCTGACCGTCTGGGCTGAGGTTATGCGCCTTATCTGGATCAGTAAAAAAGAGATCCTGGGCGGCAGTTATGGTCAGCATGTTTTTGTACCGATCCTGGATGTCAGCCTTGACTTCAAAAACGGCGTACCGGCAGGTCCTAAACATAAAGACAGCTATGATGACACTGATGTACCGTACATAATCTACAGTCCCTTCATTCTGGCACACCATTTTCTCGAAGGCAAATTGCATACGATACTGTCACTGCCTGACATCTATATCCCAACCGGAAATGACAAGGATAATATGGCCAGTGTCGGCCACAACTACTGGACATTTGAACCGGTCTTTGCAATTACCTATATGCCGACTCCATCCTGGGAATTCTCGATGAAATTCATGTATGACTTTAACACCGAGCAGGATGACTGCCCGACCGTTTACGGATTCAATGTTGACCGCACCCCGGGCGATGAATTCCATTTCGACTACTCGGTCTCTTATGCTTTCAATAAAAGTTTCCGCATCGGTCTTAACGGTTACTGCTACTGGCAAACTACTGATGATGACTACGATATAGACAGCACTTTGCCGCCACCGGTGCAGAGCCTGCTTAAAGACGATGAAGGCTATCAAAGCCAGGTCTACGCAATCGGCCCAGGAATCTGGTACAACTACAAAAATATGTTTTTCACCCTGCGAACTCAGTTTGAATTTGAAGCTGAAAACAAGACCGAAGGTCAAAACGTCTGGTTTAATGTTGTCTACTGTTTCTAGAGCTGATTAAAGAGCACTAACTTAGAACAGACCAATAGACCTGGGGATGATAGCTGACTGCGCTTTTATATAGGAGCGGCTTTCATCCCTTTTTTTGCCAAAAACCAGGCCAGATCAACTTATAAACCAACTATCAGAAAAGTTGAGAGAGGGGAAAAATGCGCGTAATCAGATATTCAGATGAGATGATCAGTGAATTTCAGGCGGACGGCCACTGGACCAATGAAACATTCTATGACTTCTGGCAAAGTAACGCTGAAAAACTGACCGACCGGGAAGCTCTGGTAGATTCTCAATACCGGATAACCTGGGGTCAGGCACTACCGCTGGTAAACTCGATTGCGGCCCATTTTATTTCTCAAGGCATCCCCCAACATGCCCGGATTATCATCCAGGTACCGAATACGGCTTTTGGTTTCTTAGCCCGGATTGCCGCCGAAAGAGCTGGTCTCATCGCCCTGGTCGCTTACCCCTACCTGCGTGAAAAAGAGCTCGATTACATGCTCGAACGTACCCAGGCGGAAGCGGTAGTCTGCCCATTTACATACCGTAATTTTAACTACCTGAACATGTTTCGTGAACTTAATGAAAAACATAACTGTATCAAAAATTTCTATCTCCTCGATGAGGAAGTTCCGGCCGGCCTCGGAGATGATGTCTTCTCGCTGATAAAAGCCGCCAACGAACTCAAAGTCTTACCCGATGCGGACTATGATGCGCGCCGTTTCGACCCCTGCCGCGATGTCTGTCTGCTGACCTCAACTACCGGTACCACCGGCATCCCCAAACTAGTTGAATGGCCGATTGCCTCACGTCTCTGCACCTCAAAATCACGGGTTGATCTCTGGAACTTGACTTGTGATGATGTAACCTTTGCTATCGCCCCGCACGCCGGTGGCGCCGGCGGCACCTTAACCTATTTTGCGGCACCCCTGGTCGGGGCCAAAGTCGTTCTCCTTGAAGATTTCGACCCTGAATTGGCTCTTGCAACGATTGCCAAAGAAAAATGCACCGCGATCGGTGTTGTCCCAACCCATCTCGTCAAAATGCTCGAACAAGATGTCGAAAAATATGACCTCTCCAGCCTGCGTTTTATCCGCTCGGCCGGCGGTTACCTCTCACCACAACTAGGGGAAGAGGCTGAAAACCGCCTCGGCGGGGCGATAACCAGTGATCTCGGAACCCAGGATGTCGGCTCGGTTTCCGGCTGCAAAGTGACCGATCCGGTTGATTTAAGACGCCGCACCGTTGGCCGCTCCCTGCCCGGCAATGTCATCAAACTGCTGGATGATGACGGCAATGAGGTTATCGACGGTGAAGCCGGAGCCCTATGGTTCAGGGGCCCCCACGCCCCGGCCGGCTACCATCGCGATATTGAAACGACAATGTCAATTTTCCGCGAAGACGGCTGGACAACGACCGGCGATCTGGTCAAGTATGATCGCGGCTGCTTGTGGATCATGGGCCGGAAGAAAGATATGATTATCCGCGGCGGCCAGAATATCTATCCGGCCGAAATCGAAGGTCTGCTGAATGAACATCCCAGCGTTGCCAACGTCGCGGTTGTCGCTATGCCGGATCACAAATTCGGTGAAAAAGCCTGCGCTTTCACAATCCTTAAAAAAGGCTGCTCCCTTGAATTTGATGAGATGGTGAGTTTTCTTAAAGAGAAGAAGATTGCCAACTATAAACTTCCGGAAAGGCTTGAGATAGTCCCCGAGTTTCCGACCGTCGGTGACTCCGGCAAGGTTAACAAGAACACATTGAAAACTATTGTAGCTGATATGTTAAAAGCTGAAAGATAGAGACTGAAAGCGATCAAATTTAACGCACGAATATATTTAAGCCTGCAAGCAGACATCTGCAACATGTACATTTTTGCCGGGCTCTTAACCTGAGGTAAGCATGACTAAAAATATCCTCCTGATCTCAACCCTTGACACCAAAAATATTGAGTCAGAATACCTGGAGATGGCGATCAATCGAATTTCCGGCTGCCGGGCTTTGATGATGGATATCTCAATGGCCGCACACTCTTTGGGATCTCCCGATATCAGTGCCGCCGAAGTCGCGGAAAGCGGTGGCAGTTCGATTGCCGAGATCAACCAGTCGCGGGAACGCTCAAAAATAACCGCGACCATGATTAACGGAGCTGTATTCATTGCCGAAAAATTGCTGGCAGAAAAGAAGATTGACGGGATTATCGGTCTTGGCGGCTCAACCGGTTCGTTAATGGCTACCGATGTCATGCGGGCTCTGCCGTTCGGCCTGCCAAAAGTAATGGTTTCTGCAACTGCGGCCCTGCCGGGTCTGGCGACCCGCTACATTGGCACCGGCGATATCATGCTCTTTCACTCAGTCATCGAAATCGCCGGGCTTTCACCGTTGCTGAAAAATGTTCTCGAACGAGCAGCAGGCGCGGTAACCGGGATGGTAAATGTTGAAATGATCGGCAACGAGGTCGCTGAAACAACCGGGAGAAAAGCGATCGCCATGTCCCAGTTCGGCATCTGCGAAGGCTGTGCTTCAGCCGTACGCCACCGGCTCGAGGCTCACGGCTACGATGTTATCGGTTTTTCCGCCGCCGGCGTCTGTGACCGAGCCATGGAGGAGATGATCGGCAAAGGTCTCTTCGATGCGGTGATCGATCTCGCTCCGGGCGGCGTCGGTGAACATCTTCTGGCAGGCATGCGTTCGGCCGGACCGCACCGGTTGGAAGCAGCCGGTAAAATCGGCATTCCACAGGTTATTACGCCGAGCGGTATTAATTTAATGAGCCCGCGTAAATCACGCTATAAACCGGATTATCATCAACGCAAAAAATTTGACCTCGACAAACTCCGCACCTTTCTCCGCTTAAATGGGGAAGAGATCGTTATGGTGGCCGATGAATTTGCCCGCAAACTCAACCAGGCAAAAGGCCCGGTTACAGTGCTCCTACCCCTGCGTGGCTGGAGTTCGATCGACGGCCCTGAAAGCCCGATCTATGAACCCGAAACCGATCTTCTTTTTATCGAACAACTGCAAAAACAGATTGATAACGATCTTGTTAAAATCAAAACCTTTGATCTCAACCTGGAAGATGAAGCTTTTGCCGACCAGATCGTAGAGAGTTTGCTCAATGTCCTGCCTTAAAAAAATTATGCCCGCAGGCGAACCGCTTAAAGTCAGGAAAAGTGATATTTTCAGGACCACGCTGGCAGATAACTGCGGCAACTTAGGCTATCTCGGAATCGCCCCGGATGGTTCTGAGTATCACGTTGTCGTGCCCGTCGATCTGCAATTGGCCCGTGGGGTTAAGGCCTTAAACCAACCCGACGACGGCACCCCCTTCGGCGGTTACCGGGGCTGGCACTATTACGAATGCGCCCCCTACGTCAAGAACGATGATGACAGCGAACGCCGCCAGCAAGTTGCAACTAACGCGAAACTACTGACCATGTGGATTCAGCAATTTGGTCTCGAGATTACGATTATTGATTAGAGCTCTCAAGAGCACTAATTTGCGGGTCTCACAGTAACTTTTGAGTTACGGGAAAAATCCCCGCATTAAATGGAGGAATACAAATGATATTGCCCAAGTTTGATTATAACGCTCCCGCCACTCTGGATGAGGCCTGCCAGATGATGGCCAATTATGGAGACCGGGCCAAACTTCTAGCCGGCGGCACCGACCTGCTGATCGCCTTAAAGAAAAAGGCTGTCACCCCGACCCAGGTTGTCGCCCTTGACCGGGTTGATGAAATTCTCGGTTTCTGCGCTGATGAAGAAGGAACATACTTAGGTTCCCGGACTACCGCAGCGGAAATTGCCACCGCTGATCTCGGCCCGGCCGGACAGGTTCTTTCCCAGGCGGCAGCCCAGGTGGGATCGCCGCTTATCCGTAATCTTGCCACCATCGGCGGCAATCTGGTAACAGCCATGCCGGCTGCGGATATGGCACCGCCACTTCTGGCCCTGCAGGCGAGCGTGGTATTGCAACGCATCGGTGATCAGAGAGAGCTTTTGTTGAGTGATTTTTTTGTCAGTCCGGGAGAGCAGGTAATGCTGCCGGAAGAGATAATGAGCATGATTGTCCTGCCCCGGCTGCCGGAGGGCTGCGGCGGAGCTTTTGAAAAACTTGGTGTCCGCAAAGCCCTGGAACGTTCAATCGTCAGTGTCGCGGCGGTTATTTCGTTAGCCGACGACGGCCGTACGATTAAAGGTGCCCGGATTGCCCTCGGGGCTGTCGCCCCAACCCCGATGCTGGCCCATGATGCCGCGGCCAGCCTGTACGATCGCAAAGCTACTCCGAAAAACTTTGCCACGGCCGCGAAAACCGCCGCCCGGGAAGCCCGGCCCCGCGGCTTGCGAACCTCAGCGGTTTACAGCCGTTTGATGGTTGAACAACTCACGATTCGAGCTTTGACCAGGGCTTATGAAGCCGCGAACCTGTAAAGGAGATCCCAGATCATGAAAAAATGTCATATAACTTTCCAACTTAATGGAATTACCCGTGAGGTACTGGTCAATCCCAACCAGACCCTTCTGCGCATGTTGCGTGAGGATATGGGCCTGACCGGCACCAAATACGGCTGCGGTGAAGGTGATTGCGGTGCCTGTACAATTTTACTCGACGATGAACCGGTCAACTCCTGTCTCATCCTGGCGGCTCAGATTGACGGTCACCGGATCACTACAATTGAGGGACTGGCCGATGGTGACAAACTTCACCCGTTGCAGACCTCTTTCATTGAGCACGGCGCTATTCAGTGCGGTTTCTGTACACCGGGTATGCTGCTTTCGGCAAAAGCACTGCTCGACGAGCAACCGGAGCCGAGTGAACTTGAAATTCGCACCGCGATCTCGGGGAATCTCTGCCGCTGCACCGGTTATCAGAAGATTGTCGAAGCGATTTTAAAAGTTGAAAAACCAGCCTGCGGCTGCTCGTCAGCCAGTGAAAATGATTGTCAGGAGGAGAATTGCTGATGAAAAAACCACAATTTTCAGTCTTAAATACTCGGGCTCCCCGGGTTGATGCCGCGGTCAAAGCTACGGGCAAGGCTCAGTACGCTGACGACTTAAATCGTTCCGGCCAGCTTTACGGGGCAATTTTACAATCTCCTGTGGCCCATGCCCTAATCAAAAATATTGACACCAGCAGAGCTGAGCGCCTGCCCGGAGTCAAAGCCGTCATCACCGCCAAAGATGTCGGTTTAACTAAATACGGGGTCTCTCCGGCCCGTTATGATGAAACCCTGTTTGCCCACGATAAGGTTCGTTATATCGGTGATGAGATCGCGGCGGTAGCCGCGGTTGACCTGGACACGGCCCAGGCTGCTCTCGATCTAATCCGGGTTGAGTATGAAGAACTGCCAATCGTTTTAACAGCCGCAGAAGCTCTGGCCGAAAACGCGCCTCAGCTGCATGATGATTATCCCGGCAATATCAACGCCGAGGTTCACCAGGAATTCGGTGATACGGCCGCGGCTTTCAAGGAGTGTGATTTTATTCATACCCATAAACTGGTTAATAAACGCCAGGACGGCGGTTTTATTGAACCTCATGCCTGTATTGCTGAATACGACCATGCCGGCCGTTTAACCCTGCACACCTCGACTCAGGTTTCCCACTACGTCCAGCGCACCGTCGCCATGATGACCGGGATTCCGATTGGTCGGGTCAGAGTTGTCCGGCCCTGTGTCGGCGGTGGATTCGGCCCCAAATGTGAAGCTACACCGCTGGAGATCAGTGCCTGTTTTCTCGCCATTAAAACCGGCTCTCCGGTCAAGATAACCTATTCCCGGGAGCAGGTTTTTCTCCACTCCCGGGCCCGGCATCAGTTTTATCATGAGATGACTACCGGCTTCAAAAAAGACGGCACGATTATGGCGCTGGCCCATAAATGCACACTCGACGGCGGTGCCTACAGCTCGTTCGGGATTGCAACGGTCTACTATGCCGGATCACTCCTCGGAGCCCCGTACCGGCTGCCGAATATGAAATATGACGGAATGCGCGTCTACACCAACAAACCCGCCTGCGGCGCCCAGCGCGGCCATGGCGGGGTCGCGGCTCGAGCCTGTTTCGAGCAGCAGCTCGATATTATTGCTGAAGAGTTAAAGATTGATCCGATTGAATTACGCATGAAAAACATGATGGAAACCGGTGATACCACCTGTAACGATCTGAATATGTCTTCACTCGGAATGCGGGAGTGTGTCAACGCGGTCAAAAAAGGCTCTGCCTGGAAAAAGAAGAAAGGCAAACTGCCGGCCGGCAAAGGTATCGGGATGGCCTGCGGCTTTTTTGTCTCCGGTGCCGGCTATCCGATCTACCGCTCCGACACCTTTCATTCTACCGCTGAGATCAAGGTCGCGGAAGACGGCGGCACGATTATTCTGCGCAGCGGTATCGCTGAAATCGGCCAGGGAGCAAATACCATGGTCGCCATGATCGCGGCTGAGGCTTTAGGCATCCCCCTAGATGATGTCCGGGTCGACTCCGGTGACACCGACTACTCGGTTGATCTTGGGGCCTACTCTTCCCGGCAGACACTGATGTCGGGCCACGCGACCAAGGATGCCGCCGAAAATATCAAGGCCCAGATTCTGGAGGTCGTTGCCGACAAGCTGAAGATGGATATCAAAAACCTTGACATCAAAGAGGGTTTCATCAAAGTCAAGGGCCGCAAAAAACTCGATTTTGCCAAGTTCCGCGACTATTACCGGAAAGAGCACCGGGGCTGGCCTAATCTTCCCGAAGGTGATGAGTTGAGTTTCACCGAAGCTGCCCGCATGGCCTTTCTCGAAAAAGGCACCATCGTCGGTACCGGCAAATACAAACCGCCGATTTTAGGTGGAAAATTCAAGGGGGCTGCAGTCGGCACTTCACCCGCTTACGGCGGCTCAGCTCAGGTGGTTGAAGTCACGGTCGACCGGGATACCGGTAAGATTACGGTTGATGCGATGACTGATGCTCACGACTGCGGGCTCGCCATCAACAAAACCATGGTCGAGGGCCAGATGCATGGTTCCCTGAGCATGGGCCTTGGTGAAGCCCTGTTTGAGGAGGTCAAATTTGATGAAAAAGGCAATCTGTTGACACCCTCACTGGGTGAATACCGGATTGCCACTGCCCTCGATATGCCCAATATCGAAACCATGATTATTGAAAGTAATGAACCTAACGGCCCATTTGGCGCCAAGGAGGTCGGTGAAGGAGCGATCATGCCGACTATCCCGGCGATCTTGAATGCGGTCTACGACGCCACCGGAGTCCAGATTACGGAGTTACCGCTGACTCCGGAACGGGTGCTCCTGGCCTTAAAAGAAGCGGAAAAGGAAAAGTAGCTGTGTCTCCGACCACCGGCAATGGTGAGTTAAATTATTACAAAGCGGCGAAAGAGTTTATGGAAGAATCTTTCGCCGCGGTTAATAACCAGCTCCCCCCCCTTCACCTTGAAAAAACTGCGGACTGGATCCTGAAACTGAACCCGCAAGCTGACTCGGCGATGCTGATTGCCGCTGTAACCCACGATATTGAACGGGCTTTCCGGGAAGATCTCGTCTATCAGAAGATGTTCAGTTCAGAAAATGCTTTTCAGGATCGTGCCTTCCTCGATTATCATCAGCAGCGCAGTGCCAAAATAATCATCGAGTTTCTCAAAACCTTAAACTGCCCGACCCCACTCTGCGACAAGGTATACCATCTGGTTGCCCATCACGAAACCGGTGGTGATCCGGAAACCGATCTCCTTAAAGATGCCGATAGTTTAAGCTTTTTCCAGACCAATGTTGATCTTTTTGTCACTGTCAAGACCAGAGAATCCAGCCCCGAA
>Ga0190303_1000703_pt1 | contig 13869 bp, 16 predicted proteins | sample 48700701_MG_FD_161672 | JGI IMG/M metagenome (GOLD analysis project Ga0190303, IMG submission 161672) | Hydrothermal vent sediment bacterial communities from Southern Trench, Guaymas Basin, Mexico - 4870-07-0-1_MG | ecosystem: Environmental > Aquatic > Marine > Hydrothermal vents > Sediment ...
CTGCCACATCTCCGGTCTCTACAAATGTAGCCATGGACCGCACACCAAAGCTATCAAATGCCAGTGGCTTTACTTTTAGCATTTCGTTTTCGCCCCTACCCCCTATAAAATATGTCAGTATGTGGTATATATAGATATAAACATAGACATAGACACAGGATTCTTGACTTACAGACGGAACACGAAACATGAAACCCCAAAAAAGATGAAAAACGCAGATCAGACACAAGTAACGGTCTATCATATAGCTATCCCGCACCAGGAGGAGATATGGAGGGAATGGCTACCAGAGATAGAGCGGTTCTTGCCAGAGGTGGAGCTAATTTTTTTGGAATTTACAACACTCATGGAGAATGGTGAGCGAGAACGAACGGAGAACTACTTCAACGAGTTAGCGCAGGGTACGATTCCGCCACGCTTCCATCCCGACGATTTTTTAAAGCCGATACTCTCATGGACAACGGTTGAGGAATTTATCTATAATACGGGTAAGAAAGTGTTCTTAGAGAGAATGCCTGCAATAGCGGGAGAGATTTATGAGCGACATCGTGAGGCGCTGCGAGAGTATACTGATCTGTTTCTCGATAGGAAGTATGCAGAAGCTGGAGAGAAGTATCGAGAAGCGATGGAATTACAGATGGATGAGATAGAACTGAGAGATGCGGAAATTAGTAAGCAACTGGATGAGATTGCGGAGAAAGAGAGAGGAAATATCCTGCTTCTGCTCGGTGAAGACCACAGCCCCTCTCCCGGTAGAGCGAAGCTCGTCAGGTGGGAACCGAAGAGGTATAAGAATCTCGCACGTGAGATACGTGATGCTGTTCGTGAATTAACGGCTAATGACCTGGAGGAATTACTATTTCGACGAATCGGGCTATTCTGGGTAGAGGGTTACTGGGAGATGGCAGGAGAAGCGGGGATTGAAGCCATTGAGCGAGCTATCCGAATTCTCGATTCTATTCCTATCTCAAGACTGGAGGAACTGTACGATTTTATCAACGATGGTAAAAGAGCGGATGCGTTCTTCCGTGCAATGCTATGGCTGAAGAGGGAAGGGTTTATTAAAGAGGAAGAAGTATAGTACTTTTCATCCTATCTTACATTTTTATGTTATATCATATCTTGGGCAGGAGATGTGCATATCTTTTGATCCTGATTGAACCCGCCTCTGATTGTATGAGCCAGGTCATCCAGCAGAGCTCTATTGCTTTATAACCGGTTTCCAGAGCAACATGTTCGACCTCTTTTATAAATTCAAGGTCACTACGTGGCATAGTCAAACCAGCTTTCTTAAATATCTCCCCTATAACTCTTTTAACTATCTTGTCCGGCATCACGGTATCAACCCCCGCCATCATTCTCAGATACTGGAAGGTATTTATTCCCACACCTTTGATCTTACCAATCGGGTCTTCTTCCCAATTCTCAAGTTTAGCGCTCTTTGCCCAGTAAATGAATGCCGTACGGTCATCTGATTTGATCTCATTTTTAATCGTAGCGAGATGCGCTGCAACCGCCTTCGCCACTGCCCATGACCTCTTATTTCGCCAGACAGACCTTAGATTCTCGATATCTGCTGTTGCTAAATCCTCAACGGTTTTTATCTGCCCGGTATCAATGAATCGCCGCTTAAATTCTGCCACTTTCGGCACAATTGCCTGGAAGTAATTCAAGCCGAGGGATGTAAAGGATGCATCAACGATCATCAGAACCACGCTTCCATCCCAGCGTTCGGTTCTCAAGCAGCGATTGCAATACTCCCTCACCTCTGGAACCTTTTCCATATAGCTCGCAACGACCTCTTTTAGACCAGGAGCGTGGATAGCCATTTTTGGGTTAATTTTTAGACCTTATATAAATATTTCTTGCATACTCATGCTCTAACTCATGCTCTACCTTCTATGTGAAGGTGAAGGAGGATTTTGCACTCCACCCCGTCAACGAAGCCAGAGCGGGACATGCCCGTCTTTACCCCTGAGTTCGCCTATATAAGGCATCAGCTGCATCTGCACCACCTCCCCACGTATCATCATCCCCAGCAACTATATAACCTCCGTCTGAACTTATTGTACGGATTCAACAAATTCGCCAGTATCATATTTCCATAAGAACTCCAGCATTTCTTTCGCCTCCTACTTCTTGATTCTTAATATACCCGCAACACCGTCAAATCCCCTATCAAAAGTGTAAATCTCATTTATATTCTCACAGCGCATTACACTCACCGCCAGACAATCATTCGGGTCCATCTTTAACTCGCTCATCAATTCTACTGCGCCAAAGTAATCCTCACTTGTGACATCAACAATCTTTACACTGTCCATTGAGAAGAGCCCGATTAACAGCGAATACAAATCTTCCATTGATAGCGCCCTCTTCAGAATATTTGCAACTTCAGAAAGATGGACACAACCGCTGTTATTACTTCTTCTCCCTCGTTTATTCTTCTTATTATCTCCTTTGCATGCTCCTTCATCTGTTTCTCCTTCTCGGTCAATTCACGCTTCGGCTTGTAATATGCATAAATGAACACATTCGCATCAAGAAATCTCATTGCTCATAAAATCCCCTCTCGAACTCATCCCAATCTTCTATGTTCATCCCCAGGTCTGCGGTGTCAAAGAATCTGGTTAGATCCACCTTCTTCTTCGGCACTATCTTCAGATACCCCTTCCCTTTTATCACAAATACCTCTTTATTCTCTTTTAGTTCTGCCGCTCTCCAATCCGATGGTAGAACGAATCTTCCCTGTTCATCCACTTTCTTCCTTTCTATTCCATATATCATTTATTATCACCATAATAGAATAGATGTTCCATATATTTATATTTGTTGGTGATCTGTTTTTTCCTGCCTTGTCTTCTATCCTCCAACTTCTCCAAATTGGAGCTCTTTTCATACAGCATCTTCCATATCCCCCTCCATGCGCATTTTCATCACCTCAAAAACTTCGCTATCCACCTCTTTACAAACTTAACACAGAAGTATTCAAGATTTCTCACATGCTTATCATCCAATCTCTCATCCTCCCTCAACTCCGCATTCATCTCTCTTATGACCATCCCCAGGTCTTTATCCCTCTCTATCTCCTCTACAAAATCCTCAAACAGATTGTCCTTCAATTCATCGTATTTCCTGTTCACATCCTCTACTTTTGCATTTTCGCTACAGTAATTTCTCTTGATGTCCATAAGCACTTTGACCGCGTTTTTAAGCATCTGCACTTCCTTCTCCGAATACTTCCTCTTTGGATAATTGAGCAATCCTTCGGTTGCCCATCCAACAGCCTCCACGGTATCTCCACGCTCTACACTCTGTAAAAGCAGTTCATAGAGGAAGAAAGCGGATTTCCTGAAGTCTCGCGATTTTTTATATTCTTCCTTCAGATAAACCGCCAGGTCCTCAATAAGTTCATCCACGCTTTGATACCGCTCCTCTTTTCGTTTTGCCATGCACTTCATGATTATATGCTCAACGCCTTTCGATTTCGGGTTGATTTCAGACGGGGGAACTGGCTGTTCGCTTATTATCGAAAAAGAAATCCCGGCAACATCCTCGCCTTCAAACGGCAACTTACCTGCCACAAGCTCATAAAATACGATACCGAGCTGATAAATGTCGGTTCTTTCGTCTGTCTTCCCAAATTTTGACTTAGAGAGATGCTCCGGTGCTGCATATAGTGGTGAGAAAGCGATAATGGAGGAGCTTTTACTGCCCGCTTTCAATTTACTCAGACCCCAATCAGAAATCTTAACTTTTCTGTGCTTGAAAAGTATGTTTGAGGTTTCAGTCGCGGTGGATTATTCCTTTGCCGTGTGCGTGCTTCAAACCCTTAGCGAGATCAAAAATTATTGAAGCTGCTTCTTCCACTTCCATCGGTTTGGGCACTTCTTCCAGGCTACTGTCACAGAGCTCCATCTCAAGATATGGTATCGGGAGTATGTTCACATCGTATAGCTCGACGATGTTCTCATGCCCGAGCAAATTCCAGTTGGATATTTCTTTTGTGAACGCTTTGCCTGTTTCTGGGTCTAAGCTTATCGGTATTTTCACTGCCACTTCCTTACCATCCTTAATACGAACAGCTTTGAATATCCTCTCCTTCAACTCCCGCGTCCTCAACTCATACTCTCTTATCCTCTCATAAGGCTCTTCCGCAAGCTTCTCCAACCCAGGATTCATCTCCTCAATCATATTCCATATCGCCTCCGTGCACATAAACTTTATATCCCGACCACTCATCTCATGCTCAACACAATACCCCGCCAGTTTATCATAAAGCGAATCATCCTCCAGCCCAATACCTTTACGCTCAGTATGTATCCTCAATATCTCCTTACACGCTTCGTAATCCGGCAACGGTATCTCAATCTTCTTACCGAACCTGCTCATTATCGCCTCATCTATCGCATCAGACGTGTTCGTTGCCGCAATCACCAGCACGAACTTCTTATCGCTCGCTTTTGAACTGAGCCCATCCAGTTCCGCAAACAATGTAGATAACCCTCTCCTTGATTCCTCATCTATATCCGCACCTCTGCTGAGCGCAATCGAATCGAACTCATCTATAAATACGACCGAAGGCGCTTCTTCCCTCGCCACCTCGAACAATGCGGACATTATCTTTGGCGATTCACCATAATATTTCGACAGCAATTGACTCACCTTCACATCAAAGAACGTTGCATCTATGTTCTTCGCCACTGCCGCCGCCATCAACGTCTTGCACGCTTCTATCGCCTTCGGCTTGTTCTCTATTATACCAATCACAACCGACTTCTTTATCACGTCCTTCACATCCTCTAAGCCACCAATATCATCCCACGACGGTACCGTTTCGCATTCTTCTTGCATTCGTTTATCTTGTTCAAATATTCCTGCTCTAATAGCGGGTTCATTTACCGGTGCGTGCCCCTAAATTTTACAACTGCCACATCCAGGTGTTCAAAATGTTCATCATCCGTAACCACCTTTGCACCAACGGAATAAGCGCTTGCCGCTATCAAAGCATCGGCAATCGGAACCGCCTTAATTTTATATTCACCCGCTTTTATCGCTATCTCAGCATCTATTACTACCATCTTCAGATTGGAGAGCTTTATTTGCTCTATCCTCTTCTTTGCAACGCGCTCTCCGCTTCTCCTCGAATAAAGATAGTAAACCTCGGTCAGCGTAATAGCGCTTACGAACCCCTCCGCTTTGTTCTCGTCTATATTATCCAAGATCTTTTCCACATTTTCCGCACCGTCCTCATCGTTGAAGAATGCAATCAGTGCCTTAGTATCCAAAATATATTTCATTCTATTTTTTTCTTTGGTAAAGCTTTCTTTTTTAAAGAAAGGTTTTTCATAGTTCCTTTATTCCCTTCTCAAATTCTTCATCCCACTCTTTTCTTATTTCCTCAACCTCCTCGGATGCTTCCCCTAACTTGTCTATCCCTCTTAACTTCGAGAGTTTCACTACGGGCGTTAGTATCACCTCTCCTTGCCTTCTGGCTATCAACAATTTGTCGCCCTCAGATAGCCCCAGCTCTTTCCTTATCCTTGCCGGGATGACAATTTGCCCTTTCGCCGATAGTTTTACTACGTCCATATTTACCACATTTCCGCATATGTAAGGATACTATTTAAAGTTTAACTCTATCTCTACTTCAAAACCTTGCAATCCGGTTAACTTCTCTCTCCTTCTTCCTGACATCAACAGGCTCAACTTCCTCTTCAAAAGTACCAAAAATCTCTCTAACCTCTTCTGCACTGAGCTTTTCTGGATAAACCATCCTCTCAGCTATTCTCTTTAGCCTTGCAACAAATTTCTCCTCATCTACTCATTCTGGTACTTCCAGCTTTATGCTGATGGCTTTCACAATTTTTTCACCCCCTACTTCATGATTCTTATTATACCCGCAACACCATCAAATCCCTTATCAAAAGAGTAAATCTCATTTATATTCTCACAGCGCATTACACTCACCGCCAGACAATCATTCGGGTCCATCTTTAACTCGCTCATCAATTCTACTGCGCCAAAGTAATCCTCACTTGTGACATCAACAATCTTTACACTGTCCATTGAGAAGAGCCCGATTAACAGCGAATACAAATCTTCCATTGATAGCGCCCTCTTCAGAATATTTGCAACTTCAGAAAGATGGACACAACCGCTGTTATTACTTCTTCTCCCTCGTTTATTCTTCTTATTATCTCCTTTGCATGCTCCTTCATCTGTTTCTCCTTCTCGGTCAATTCACGCTTCGGCTTGTAATATGCATAAATGAACACATTCGCATCAAGAAATCTCATTGCTCATAAAATCCCCTCTCGAACTCATCCCAATCTTCTATGTTCATCCCCAGGTCTGCGGTGTCAAAGAATCTGGTTAGATCCACCTTCTTCTTCGGCACTATCTTCAGATACCCCTTCCCTTTTATCACAAATACCTCTTTATTCTCTTTTAGTTCTGCCGCTCTCCAATCCGATGGTAGAACGAATCTTCCCTGTTCATCCACTTTCTTCCTTTCTATTCCATATATCATTTATTATCACCATAATAGAATAGATGTTCCATATATTTATATTTGTTGGTGATCTGTTTTTTCCTGCCTTGTCTTCTATCCTCCAACTTCTCCAAATTGGAGCTCTTTTCATACAGCATCTTCCATATCCCCCTCCATGCGCATTTTCATCACCTCAAAAACTTCGCTATCCACCTCTTTACAAACTTAACACAGAAGTATTCAAGATTTCTCACATGCTTATCATCCAATCTCTCATCCTCCCTCAACTCCGCATTCATCTCTCTTATGACCATCCCCAGGTCTTTATCCCTCTCTATCTCCTCTACAAAATCCTCAAACAGATTGTCCTTCAATTCATCGTATTTCCTGTTCACATCCTCTACTTTTGCATTTTCGCTACAGTAATTTCTCTTGATGTCCATAAGCACTTTGACCGCGTTTTTAAGCATCTGCACTTCCTTCTCCGAATACTTCCTCTTTGGATAATTGAGCAATCCTTCGGTTGCCCATCCAACAGCCTCCACGGTATCTCCACGCTCTACACTCTGTAAAAGCAGTTCATAGAGGAAGAAAGCGGATTTCCTGAAGTCTCGCGATTTTTTATATTCTTCCTTCAGATAAACCGCCAGGTCCTCAATAAGCTCATCCACGCTTTGATACCGCTCCTCTTTACGTTTTGCGATGCACTTCATGATTATATGCTCAATTTCTTTCGATTTCGGGTTGATTTTTGAGGGGGGAACTGGCTGTTCGCTTATTATCGAAAAAGAAATCCCGGCAACATCCTCGCCTTCAAACGGTAACTTACCTGCCACAAGCTCATAAAATACGATACCGAGCTGATAAATGTCGGTTCTTTCGTCTGTCTTACCAAATTTTGACTTAGAGAGATGCTCCGGTGCTGCATATAGTGGTGAGAAAGCGATAATGGAGGAGCTTTTACTGCTCGCTTTCAATTTACTCAGACCCCAATCAGAAATCTTGACTTTTCCGTGCTTGAAAAGTATGTTTGAGGGTTTCAGGTCGCGGTGGATTATTCCTTTGCTGTGTGCGTGCTTCAAACCCTTAGCGAGGTCAAAAATTATTGAAGCTGCGTCTTCCACTTCCATCGGTTTGGGCACTTCCTCCAGGCTCCTGTCACAGAGCTCCATCTCAAGATACGGTATCGGAAGTATGTTCACATCATATAGCTCGACGATGTTCTCATGCCCGAGCAAATTCCAGTTGGATATTTCTTTTGTGAACGCTTTGCCTGTTTCTGGGTCTAAGCTTATCGGTATTTTCACTGCCACTTCCTTACTATCCTTAATACGAACAGCTTTGAATATCCTCGCAAATCCGCCTTCGCCTATGTATTCTATATCGCGGTAAAAAGCCTCAAGCTCGGCAGGGAAGAAAGCAGGAACTTTTTTCCTCGCTCTCTTTTTCTCTTCTTCCTTTTTCTCCTCCGCTGGCTTATCAGTAACATTCAGCATGAAGAGATTCTCTGCACTGTATTCTTTACCATCAGCGTCTTTATAAGTTGTCTTTATCTCTAAAGGGACATCACCCAGTTCATTTGGCTTCAATATGATGCTTAATTTCTCTTCCTCTCCAGAATTAATGTTTAATTCCTTCAAACCTTTCACCTCAACCTCTTTTGAGAATTCTATTTTTACTGCTTTTGCATGCGCGTTACCTTTGTTCCTCACGATTAAATTCAGTCTCTTCCAGTAATTGGGCTTAAATGTCTTTTCGGGTAAGACCACTTCCATTTCTGGCTTTGATTCTTCTTTTAATTTCTCCTCTGCGAGTTTCTTGTTATTCTTTGCTCTTTCATGTTTAGGGTCAATCTCAAGCGCCTTATCATAGCATCTTAGCGCTTCCTCGTATCTCCCTAAATCAGCAAGGGCATTTCCTTTATTGTTCCATGCCTCTGCATCCTTCGGGTCAATCTCAAGCGCCCTGTCATAGCATCCTATCGCTTCCTCGTATCTCCCTAAATTATGAAGGGCATCTCCTTTATTGTACCATGCATACGCATACTTCGGGTCAATCTCAAGCGCCTTATCATAGCATCTTAGCGCTTCCTCGTATCTCCCTAAATTATGAAGGGCATCTCCTTTATTGTACCATGCGTCCGCATACTTCGGGTCAATCTCAAGCGCCTTATCATAACATCTTAGCGCTTCTTCGTATCTTCCTAAATCATCAAGGGCAATTCCTTTATTGTTCCATGCGTCCGCATACTTCGGGTCAATCTCAAGCGCCTTATCGTAGCATCTTAGCGCTTCCTCGTATCTCCTTAAATCATAAAGGGCATATCCTTTGTTATGCCATGCAACTGCATCCTTCGGGTCAATCTCAAGCGCCCTGTCATAGCATCCTATCGCTTCCTCGTATCTCCCTAACTTAAGAAGGGCAACTCCTTTGTGTTTCCATGCATCCGCATCCTTTAGGCCAATCTCAAGCATCCTGTCATAGCATCTCATCGCCTCCTCGTATCTTCCTAAATTACGAAGGGCAACTCCTTTGTTCTCCCATCCACCCACATCCTTTGGGTCAATCTCAAGCGCCTTACCATAGCATCTTATCGCTTCCTCGTGTCTTCCTAACTTATAAAGGGCAAGTCCTTTATTGTACCATGCATACGCATGCTTCGGGTCAATTTCAAGCGCCTTATCATAGCATCTTAGCGCTTCCTCGTATCTCCCTAACTTATGAAGGGCAACTCCTTTGTTGTACCATGCAAGCACATGCTTCGGGTCAATCTCAAGCGCCTTATCATAACATCTTAGCGCTTCCTCGTATCTCCCTAACTCAGCAAGAGCATTTCCTTTGTTGTTCCATGCAACTGCATACTTCGGGTCTAATTCCAGGCATTTTGAATAATATTCTATTTGCTTCTTCGGGTCTTTCTCTTTTAATCCTAACTCAAACCATTCTTCTGCCGTTTTTCCTTCTTTCTTCTTGCTAAACAACCCCATTCTCTCTTCTCACCCACGCACAACGACCCTGTAAACCTCTTCATTACGAGGCTCAACGTTATTCTCAATTACTAACTCATCATTATCACACCTTATCATTCCACTTTTCTCAACTACACTTTGCCTGTCCTCTCTCTTTGCATTCTTGTCTCACCCCTCAAAAAATAAAAAGAGACAAAGAGGCTTTATTCAAAACCTCTCTATCTCTAGGCTCCTCTTCTTCTCCTCTATCTTCTTATCCAGTATCTCATCAAGCTCCTCCGTCTCTATTTCCTTACCCCACACTGCTTCTACCTCCTCATCCGGCAGCTGGTCTATCGCATCCAGCACGTGCTTATCACTTATCTTTGCTATCTCACCGAGTTTCGTTAATACCCGCTTCTATTGAAGTTCTCCTCCACCATGATGTCCATCAGTTTCTCAGATGTCAGCGTCCCCTCAATCTTATTCCAGAACTCGCCCTTGAATATCTCCCTGCCCTTCGACAGAATCGAATTCATCTTATCCAGCGCACGAATGCCCAAATCAATCTTCGCGAGTTCTAAATCCTTTGTCGCTATCTCGCCCTCTATACGGTTCATCTGCCTGAGCAACGCCCTTCGTTCGTATTTGTCCTTGTCCTTCCCCTCTTCATACAACTTCTTCCACTTTTCCTTCAATCTTCTAAGCTCCGGTATCGCCTGCTCCTCCTTCATGCTCAGCCGCATCCGCTCCTTCTGCACCTCTTCCACCTTCGGGATTCTCGCACCAAACCCGAGTGTCTCCTTCAAACTTTCCAACATTCCCATTTTTTCATATCACCTCCTTTCAACAACAACCCCAAACTCCTTATCATACCTCACCTTACCCATTCCTTCCTTTTCAAGGTCATAGAACACCTTCTTCGCAAGCCGCTTACCTTCCTCGCCGCCCTCTGTCGCTTCCTCCACCACGCGGTCAAGCACTGCAAAATCCTTGAGTTCTAATCTACCAACCACATACTCCCTTATCGCCCTCATCTTCTCCTCGTCAAACACCGGCTTGAACAAATCAATATATGCCTTTATCCGCTCATCCGATTCGTTGTAGAATACCTCCCCGGTCTCCAAATCCACTAAGCACAGCGAGACATACCTGCTAACGAAATTCTTGTGAAACTCCTCAGAATTAACATGCTCAAACACCTTCTTATCGAATCCCGTAACCGATGCAATCCCAAGCACGTGGAAATAGTTCCCAAGTTCCGCACTATCAATATATCCCGTCAATACCGAAAGCAACTCTGACAACGTTACACTCCTCGTATCAAACCCGTTCTCACCGTAATCCAGCAAATGCCCCAACACCGAAGCCTCAATAATCAACTTTGTCTCTTCCTTCCCGAATACCTTATACTTCTTCTCCACAACCACATATCTCGACCGCAGGTTCAAAGGTAGCTTCACGGTTACTTCTTCATAATCCATTTTCAGTGTGTTCAGAATCTTATCTGCATCGTCAAACTTATAGTGGTAGCTCCAGGCGCTTATCTTACGCTCTTTATCCTCTATCGGGTCGTATAACCTCTTCGGAAGTTCGTTCATCTTGATGTCAAATCTCCCGATGTAGTTCATTTCGTGAATCTTCGCAACGTCACTCGTTACAAATCGCTTCACCTCGCCACCACCCTCTAAAATAGCCTTTAGTTCCCCTAACCTCTCTTCCACTTCTCTCCTTTCGTATTCTAAGCCCGCTCTTTCGCTTTTCAATTCCTCTTCCTTACTCGCCAGTTCTTCTCTCAGCGTGTTAATATTCCTCAGCTCAGCCACAAACGCTTGTCGTGCCGCATCTTTCAATTCAGCCCCAAGCCCTTCCGCCGCTTGCTTCAGCTCTCGCTCCCTCGCATCCAGCGCCCTTCTTCTCTCTTCTATTTCCTCTATACTTTCTGACCATGCTCTCTTAAGCTCTTCGTATCTCTCCCAGGCATCTCTTTTAGCCGCTTCAAATTCGCTGAGCTTGGAACTCAACGCCTCCTTTTCCGCTTCTTTTGATGCTATTTCGCGCTCTAAGCTCCTCAGCTTTTCTTCCAGCCGCTCTTTTTCTTTATTAACCTCTTCTCTTTCTTCCAATCTCGCTTCTAAATCGGAAAGACTTTGATTGAGGCTCTCTATTATCCCCTTCCTCTCCTTCTCCGACTCCTCCAAAATCGAACTTATATCTTTCTCAACTGCGGGAAGCCCATACTTCTCAATGTATCTCCTCGCTGTCTCTTCCATCTTCTTCACTCGCTCACCGTAAACTCGTTTAAACGCATTTGCTAAATCCCCTGGAATGTCACTCCTCCTCACGATCTCGTCCATGACGTTGTAACCCCTGTTAACGGCATCAAATGCTATTTTCACCAGTCCTCGCTCTTCCCCCCTTACTCTCTTAAAGTAATCCACAAGCTCATCAACGGAAAGCCTCCCTATTACTGCAAGTTCTTCAAATCCTCGCATAAACGCCATCTCATCGCCCTTAAACCCGTGTTCTGGACTGCGTTCACCATTATCCAAGAAGCTCACCACCAGCTTCAACTTCGACATCGCTATATTCGCTTCTAAATACTCGTTTGTCTCACCATCAATGTAATATCTCCCGTAATATTCATCCTCCACCCGCGAAACCTCATCCCACCACTGCCTCCGTCTGTATTCCGGCAGTCTTCTCAATTTCTCCAAATCCATATCCGGACTCGCTATCGTCCTCGGTAACTTATTCAACCTTTCCAGGTCCTCTATTCCCATCCCCATCTTTATCATCGCCCTCCCGGGCATACACATCACAAATGCTATTGCATTATATGTAACAGTATTTAAAACTTTTGATTTTTTTACTTTTGTCTTTTTGGAAATCATCATTAACGCTTACTCGTGGTCTATCGAGAGGTGAAGCTCTCCAATTCTACATCGAAGTAAGAGAAATCACGCATCAAATCCTCTTTCAACGCCTTCGGTGCATCTTCTATCCCCTCCAGACGAATATCCGCCGTTGTCTCTCCTCCTCTTTCTTTTTCTTCCCTTAAAACGACTTTTACATTGACCCCTCCTTTCCTCCTCCTCATATACACCATATATTCCATCTCAGAAAAATTGTCGTGGAGATACCTGTGCTCTCTGAGCGTGGAATTCTTCTTACTAAAAATAAAGCTGATGAGACGCTCCACAGACTTTATATCGTTCTTAAATGTCACTTTTAAACTTTCTATCCGCTTCTCCGGCTCTATCTTCTCTATCTCCGCTCTATACGTCTCTATTCTTCCCGCACTCATCCTGGAATACAAATCATCGAGGAAATCCCCTATATCATCTAAATCCGCCTTTACCACTATCGCTTTCACTTCCGATACTTTACCTCTGCTCTCCGCCTCCCATTTGTCTATGACATACCGCACTCGCTTCTTCTCCGTGTCATCTCCGCAATCCATAACGATGAAATACGTTGATGCTGTCATTACTATATCATAATATACCATAGTATATAAAACATCAGTATTTTTTACTTTTACTTTGTCTCTCACTTATCTCACTTATAACTATGGATGATTCTCGCACCCGAATATGATATTCTACTCTGTCTCACTTCGCCGAATTCTCGCAGTGCTTCACTATCGCCCGGCACGAATACTGTCTCACCGAGCATAGCAACGCTTGCGACTTTGCCTTCCGCTTCAACTGCTTCAATTGCATCACGGCATCGCTCACTCATCAGCCCGGTTTGTAACGAGAAATCACGTGCTGCACGCATGAACGTATCCAGGTCGGGCTTCTTCAGTAGCTCCTTCAGGGCTGCTCTACCCGCTTCGTTCACACTCCGTATGATGGACGCATCCCGCAGTATCTCCCTTGTTGCCTTCACTCCAAATGTGACGTAACTTATCTTCAGCTCCTCTGGTGGCAATATAATTTTATCAACCATGCCAATACCGGGCGGTCCTGGCTTCTTTCTTATCACAACGCCGCCATAGGTCTCCGCAATTACGTCGCCCAGCCCCATATTGTTCTCCACTTCCGCGAGGTGCGCTATCTGTGCAACCTCATTCAATGTCATCCCGAGCGAGAGGCGTGCATTTAATGCAAGTGCAGTACTAAGTGCCCCGGCACCACTCGCTCCGAATCCCGCTCCAATTGGAACTTCAAACCTGCTTGACACCCGAACGGGGTATTTGTGTTCACCAGCCATACGCCGGCAGACATACTCGGTGGTGCTTGCTTCTCCCTCCTCCATTCCTTCTATCTCTATCTCTATCCCTATCCCCGGTCTCGTATCATCCACCGATACTTCTGTTACACAACCCGCCTCCAGTACGATACCACAGCCAATAGAGCCTTTATACAGCGGATTCCTATCATCACAGATAGCAAAGATACCGGTTATGTGCGAGGGAGAATA
>Ga0190303_1000705_pt1 | contig 13825 bp, 11 predicted proteins | sample 48700701_MG_FD_161672 | JGI IMG/M metagenome (GOLD analysis project Ga0190303, IMG submission 161672) | Hydrothermal vent sediment bacterial communities from Southern Trench, Guaymas Basin, Mexico - 4870-07-0-1_MG | ecosystem: Environmental > Aquatic > Marine > Hydrothermal vents > Sediment ...
AATTAAACCGCCGTATACAGTTCTGTATGTACGGTGATGGGAGAGGGCAAAATAAGTGGAAATATAATCTATTTATTTTCCTCTACTTGATTTATAAAAGAATTATATTTTATATATTTTTATAAATAGTTTTAAGTTCTGAAATTGAAAAGTTATATTGTTTTTTACAAAATTGGCAAGTAATTTCAATAGGTTTATCTTCTTCTATAAAATTATTAATTTCTTCTTTTCCAAGAGAAATCAATCCTTTTTCAAATCTCTTCTTAGAACAGTCACAGACATAATCTAATGGCATTTCATCAATAAATTTATGATTACCCCTGGTTATTATATTTATAATATCTTCAGGAGTTTTTCCGCTAGATAATAATTCAGAAATAGGTTTCATTTTTTTAATTCTTTTTTCTATTGTTTGAATGGATTCTTCTGAAGTGCCAGGCATGAGTTGTAGTATGAAACCTCCACTAGCGAAAACTTTATTTTTCTCATTTACTAAAACACCTAAGGCAACTGAAGTTGGAATTTGTTCGCTTGATGCAAAATAATAAGTAAAATCATCAGCTATTTCTCCGGTTTGTAGTTTAGCGCTGGAAGTAAAAATATTTCTAATTTTTAAGTCTTTGGTTATATGAATAAAACCATTATTACCTACAACTAATCCCACATCCAATTTCTCATTTCTTGAAAAATGAACTTCTGGATTTTCCACCGTACCTTTTATAGTTCCGTGAGCGTTTGTAATAGCTACCATTTCTCCAATTGGACCGCCCCCATTAATTCTAATGGTAAGTGTCTGATTGCCTTTATACATAGTTCCCATAATTAAGGACGCTGTTAGCATCCTACCAAAAGCTGCGCTGGCAGCGGGCCAAGTTCCGTGTATTTTTCTAGCTTTGTCTACGAGGTCTGTGGTTTTAGCAGCGTATATTCTTACTGTTCCATCAAAAGCATAAGCTTTAACTAAATAATCTTTCATATCATCACTTCCCGCAAGGTATTATATCATAAATTTTTAGAAAATATATTGTTTTGTTTTTTCAATATTATATTATATAATATTAGCTATCTTAAGCTTACTTTATAAAAGGTGTGGTGAATTTGAATTGGAAAATTAAAAACTTAGAAATAAAAAATCAAGTGATTATAGCTCCCATGGCTGGCGTCACAAATTCCGCTTATAGGATAATTTTAAAAGAATTTGGAGCGGGATTGATATATACTGAAATGATTTCGGATAAGGGATTATTATTTGAAAACAAAAGAACATTAGATATGATTAAGATAAACAAATTAGAACACCCAATTGCATTACAACTATTTGGTGGTGATGTAGAAACAATGACAAAAGCAGCTATTTATATTAATAAGAATACAGGAGCTGATATTATTGATATTAATATGGGTTGTCCTGTCCAAAAAGTAGTTAAATCAGGAGCTGGAAGTAAGCTTATGACAACTCCTGATTTAGCTTATCAAATAGTTAGCAATATTGTGAAAAATGTAAATATACCTGTTACTGTCAAAATTAGAAGCGGTTGGGACCATAGTAACATTAACGCTGTAGAGTTTGCTAAATTAATGGAAATGGCTGGAGTTAGCGCTATTACTATTCATGGTAGAACAAGATCTGATATGTATTCAGGAAGGGTGAATTTAGATATTATAAAAGAGGTTAAAGAAAATGTAAGAATACCTGTAATTGGGAACGGAGATATAACTACTCCTGAGGATGCTAAATACATGTTAGAATACACAAAGTGTGACGCTATTATGATTGGTAGAGGGTTGCTTGGAAATCCGTTTTTAATAGAGCGAATAATAGATTTTTTAGAAACAGGAAAATACCGCAAAAATATAATGCTTGATGAAAGAAAAAACATCATTTTTAAGCATTTAAATAAATTGATTTTTTTAAAGGGAGAGCATATAGCTACTTTAGAAATGCGTAATCATGGCGCTTGGTACTTGAAGGGATTACCTAATTCAAGCGATATAAAAGTTCAAATTTGTAGCGCGAATAATCCGAAAGAATTTAAAAATATAATCGAAAAATATTTTAAATCTATAAAAGAAAAGTAGGGAAATGTCCTACTTTTCTTTTGTAATTTTTACGTATTCTATGTATTTATTTAAATATTTTTTGTTAACTTCAACTTCAATATAGATACCATTATTTAGATACTTAGTAGATAGAATATTGGCGTTATTTTTTAAATCCGAATAGACATTAGATTTTGTGAATGGAATTAACATTTTAACATTATTAATGGTTCTATATAATTCATAATCAATCATCTCTAATAATTGGGATATATGATAACCATCTTTGGCTGAAATAAATATTGAATTATCTTTTGTTGAGGGGGGGATATCTTTTAATAAATCTACTTTATTATAGACATATATAATAGGGATATTTTTAACTCCTATACTTTCTAAAACTTGTTCTACTATTAAAATTTGATTTTCATAATTTTTGTTTGATACGTCAATAACATGCAAAATAATTGAAGCTTCCAATATTTCTTCAAGTGTTGATTTAAAAGCTTCTATTAAATGATGAGGTAGCTTATCAATGAAGCCTACTGTATCTGTTAAGAGGAAATTGTGGTTATTGTCTAAATGTATTTTTTTAGTTTTAGTTTCTAAAGTTGCAAATAACATGTTTTTATTAAAGGCATAATAATCATTATGATTTGAAACCATAGTTATTATTGCATTCATCAAAGTTGATTTGCCAGAATTAGTATATCCTGTTAAAGTTACTGTAAAAACATCATTTTTCTTTCTTTTTTCTCTTTGAATTCTTCTTGTTTTTACAATCTGATTTAGTTCTTTTTTTAAATGAGAAATTTTATTTCTTAATAATCGTTTATCAAGTTCTAATTGTTGTTCACCAGGGCCTTTTGAACCTGTACCTGATTTTTGTTTAGATAAATGTTTATACATACCAACAATTCGAGGAAGATAATATTTTGCTTGCGCTAATTCTACCTGTAACATAGCTTCTTTAGTTTTAGCTCTTTTTGCAAATATATCTAATATTAGCACAGTTCTATCAATTACTTTAATATCCAAAGCCTTTTCTAGGTTTTTAATATGGCTAGGGCTTAATTCATCGTTAAAAATAATCAAATCAGCGTCAAAAGTATTTATAGCTTCCTTGATTTCGTGTACTTTTCCTTCTCCAACATAAAAATTAGCGGTTGGTTTATTCCGTTTTTGTGTAATAATATGTAAAACTTCTACATCACAAGCAAATGCTAAATTAGATAATTCTAGCATAGATTCATGAAAATTTTTGTCGTTTATTTTGTCCAAACCGATTAATATAGCTTTTTCCAAATATATCACCTTCATTATATTATATAATATATTTGCATAATTTGTCTCAATTATCTGTAATACCTATATTTTTTTATATTAGAATTATGATATAATAAAATAATAATCATTTTATTTGGAGTTAAATATGAGCAAAATTAAAGATGCAATAAAAAATATTCAAAATTGGTTCTCTAAAGCGATTATGAGAACTTTTTCTAGTAGAAAACAAACATTTAAATTTATTGCATTAATTGTTTTCACTTTTTTATTTTTAATGCAAATATCGACAATATTAATTAATAATAGTTTTTACAATAATGCTTCAGATGATATTTTACAATATTATACTATTATGGTTGATTTTATTAATGGATTAAAAGAAGGAACTGTATCATGGTTTAATTTAAATAATTATTTTGGTGCATCTTTCTTTTCGGATATATATTATATTCCCATTGATATTTTTACTGGAATAACATTTATATTAAGCTATCTTATGCCTACAGAAATAGCTTATTCAATTACTGAATTAGTTAAAATTTTTATTGGGGTTATGTTATTTGCTTATTATCTTTCTTTAAAAGGTATGAAAAATAGAACCATATTTTGGATGAGTATCATTTATTTTATAAATGGTGGGTCCGTTAGTTTTATGGCTTTTCCTGTATTCTTATCGTTAACAGTTTATATGCCTTTAGCTTTGATTGTTATACATTATTTCTTCCGTAAAAAGCGCTGGATTGTTCCTTTGTTTGCATTAGGAGTAATATTTTATGACTTTTATTTGGGGTATACAATTTTAGCTTTTAGTTCTGTAGCTTTTGTAATTGAGTATTTTAAAGAGGATAATTTTAAGATTTTAAAATTTATTAAGGATGGATTTATTTTTATATTTTTAATATTATTAGGAGTTTTAATGTCAGCTGTTATAGCATATCCATCTATAATATATATTTTAGAAGAAACATATAGAAATACAGGAACATTTCATTCTTGGGTAGTAAATATATTTGGTTATGATTTAAAGTTATTTGAACCCAATATATATATAAGAATGTTAGCTAAAATTTTCGTAGAACAAAAACCAATAGGATTTTATGGCTTTGAAAATAGTTATGCCACTGAACATTTTTCTTTATATATTTCTATAATTGGTTTTGTATATATGAATTATATATTTTTTATGCGCGACAAAATAAGCAGATTATATAAAATTGTAATTATTATTGGAATTTTATTTATGATATTGCCTTTATTTTCGTATATTTTTTCAGGGACTTTAGATGCTCCATATACTAGATGGATTAATATGTTACCGATATTTCAAATTATGATATTGGCATATGTATTTGATAAATATGGATTTGAAAAAGTCAAGATGAAATATTTGAGTATAATAATAGGAATATTATTGATTTTAGTAAGTGCATTGATAATGTATTATGTTTTTCAATTAAAAGTAGATCATTTATTAAACACTGATTTCTTTAATCAAATTGATTCGATGAGTAAACTTCAAGAAATGAAACTATACTATAATACTAGACCAATTTTAAAATTTCTATTTAATGAAAATTTCATTAATGAACTTGTGATTTCTACAGCTGGATTATCATCATCTGATGTTATAACAGCTGATACAGTGCTTCTTTGTATTTCTGCTTTATATTTGGTTTTATTTTTAATATTTGGTTGGCTTAAAAAATGGAATGTTATTAAGTTTATTTTTTGGATAGAATTTTTAGTTGCTTTTGGATATATTTATTCTGGTCCTCTATATATAATGAATAAAATTGATACTTTTCAAAATGCACATGATATTGAAGCTTATTTAGATTCTAATATAGATGATGATACTTTTTATCGAGTTTATATTGACATTAATAATTTAGGGGTAGAAGACACTAATTTTAATCGAATGACAGGATATGCTACTAATACCGGTATTTTTCATTCTTGGACTGATGAAGAAACAAACGATATAGGCTATCTATTATATGGTACATGGGAATATCAATCGAAAAATCAAATGAATGTTTTTGGATATTATATTAATCATTTTCTAGGTTATAAGTATATACTAACTGATGCGTCTAATAATTACGCATTTAATGATCAGTATTTTACTTTATATGCAGAAAACGAGAATTATAAACTTTATAAAATGAATGACTTTTCTTCTTTTAAAGTTTATCAATCCTTTATGACGTATGATGATTTTATTAATTATCGCAATTTTAATTCTAATATGGCTACAGAAAAAATACTTTTAATGACGGCTGTTATTGATTCGGAGAGATATGTAACTAGTCATTTAAATTTAGAGCAAGCTAACATTCCATTTTCTGATAATGATCAAATTATTAGCGGTTATGAAACAGTTAATTCTCAGGAGGAAGTTTATCGTTTAGGGCTAGAAGACAATAATTTAAAAGATTTTTATAAATATGACAATTTAAATATTAATTACAATTCAGGAGCTATATATTTTAAATCTTCTTCATTAGGTCTTCTTGATTATGGTGAAGTATTTATGGAATTTTCTGATGATACTGATAAAGCTTGTATGATTCAAGCAGGAGAAGCCCATCAAGTAAAATGTGAGTTTTCAAAAACACCTACCGCGATTTATTTAGAGCACACAAATGAAATAGAAAAAAGCCCTGTACTTCAAATAAGGCAAGAAGCCGCGATAAATAGAGCTGCATATTTAGTATATAATCTTAGTGAATTAGATATTCAATCTAATTCGGGAATCATTAATTTTACTTTAAATAGTAGCGGAATTAAATTTAATAATATATTCGTTATTGATGAATATGGAAACAAATATGATTGTATTGATGGATTTTATTCTTTCGATACTATGCCAAAAAATCTTTATGTTTACAAAACATCAAAAATGTATGATTATTCTAATTTGTTTTATTTGTCGGTATCATTTTCATATGATGATTTATCTGATTCAATTTCATTATTGAATACAGATTTTATAAGTAATAGACATTTATCAATAAAAAATGGTAAAATTGATTTAAGCTATATAAATTCGAGTGATTCTATTAATGATCAAATTTTAGTAATTCCAATTACATATTCAGATGATTGGAAGATAACTAGTGATGTTCAATATGAAACAATTAGTACTAGCGGAGGGTTTTTAGGAATCATAATACCTGCTGGAACAACATATGCAGATATTACAATGAAATTTATTCCTAAAGGATTATATTTAGGATTATTAGGTTCTTTGGGGGGGCTGATGATTTATACAGCTATTTTCTTACCAACATATTTGAAAAAGCATAAAAATGGAGTTGATTTATTATGAAAGAAGGTAGAGTAATAGTACCAGCATATAATGAAGAAAAGAATATTTCTTTATTTTATGATGAATTAATTAAATATTTAGATTATGAAGATTATGATATTGATATTTTATATGTAAATGATGGATCAATAGATAACACTTTAAAAGAAATAAAAAAACTCTCTAATAAAGATAAGAGAGTGAAATATATTTCTTTATCTAGAAATTTTGGAAAAGAATCAGCATTACATGCTGGATTAAATAGTTCAAAAAATTTAGATTTTATTATTATGATTGATTGTGACTTACAACAACCACCTAGTTTAATTAAAGAGATGATTCAATATTATGAAGAGGGCTATAAGATTGTTTTTACTAAAGGTAAATCAAGAAAAAATGAACCTAAACTAAGAGCTTTTTTAGCTAATTGGTTTTATAAGATATACAATGCTTATACAGAAATGCCTTTAGAAAACGGAACTAAAGATTATCAATTGTTAGATAAACAAGTTGTTTCTGCTTATTTGAAATTTAAAGATAATTATCGTTTTGTAAAAGGAATGTTTTCGTGGGTTGGTTATTCAAGAAAATGTATAGAATATGAATTTATTCCAAGAATACACGGAAAAGGAACTTGGAATTTTCGTTCATTAATGAAATATGCTTTTAATGGAATGAATCAATTTTCAACTATTCTATTAGTTTTACCAGTAATTTTTGTAATTTTATCAATTTTGCTAGGCGTAACTGATATTATATTATACAATATAAATATATTGAATTTAGCAGAATTAATTATCAGTCTTCAAATATCATTTATATTTTTGATATTTAGTGTAGTTAGTTATGTAACAATATATTTAATTTATCAAAACAGAAAACAAGTTTTGAATAGACCTATTTATTTAATTGATGAGACATCGGGGGATTTAAATATTGACTAAATTTTTCAATTTTATCAAAAAACATTTTTTAACTGTTAAATTTCTTTCATTCGGAATTGTTGGAGTCGCGAATACGATAATTGATACAACAGCATATTATTTAATGTATACATTGTTAAATTCAGGCCCTTTTTGGGCAAAAACTGTTGCTTTTATAACTGCTTCAATATTTTCGTATTTCGCTAATGTTATTTTTACATTTAAACCAAAAAAGACATCAACTGCACAATTCTCAATCGTATTTATTGTATTCGGAATAAGATGGCTTATAAGTGCTAGCTTAGCTTGGATATTTGATGAAGCGTTTCTTAGTATTTTAAATGTTGATACATATCCTAATCATTATATGGTAATAATTCCATCAATATTAGCTTCAGCTTTATTAATTCCAATTGCATATTTTGCATTGGATTGGGTGTTTAAAAAAACTGGAGAGTAATTAATTTTTAATATAAAATGAAGCACAAAGGAAGTGATAAAATGGATGCTTTTATTGTTGTATTATTTACAACATATCTATACACTATATTTTTATTAACTCTAAAAATTAAAATATCTTACAAAAAAATTCAATTACTTAAAATTTTGTTATTATTATTATCAATAACTTCTTTGGTATATCTAATTGATTATTCAGGGATATTATCCATTTATGTTAGACTAATTATATTTTTACCAATTCCTTTTATGGTTATTGTTGTTTATATATCAGAGATTTTGAATCTTTTGAACAAAATTGGATTGAATAAATTTTCGAAAAATGCAATTAAAATTAATAATGAATTATCAGAACAATTATTAAGCTCTGTTGATTTTCTATCAAAGAGAAAAATAGGTGCTTTAATTACGATTGAACGAAATGTAAATCTAACTCCTTTTATTAATAAAGCATTAATGATTAATGCAGATGTATCAAAAGAATTATTAACATCTATTTTTATACCTTCAACTCCACTACATGATGGAGCTATTATTATTAGAGGAAATAAAATTTTATGCGCAAAAGCATATTATCCTTCTACTGAAAGAACCGATTTGCCAATGACTTATGGAACTAGACATAGAGCGGCTATTGGAATCAGCGAACAAAGTGATGCTTTAACAATTGTTGTGTCTGAAGAAACCGGAAATGTTAGTATTACTATTAATAGACAAATGGAATATAATATTTCTAAGGAAACATTAAGTTTATATTTTGAAAAATTCTTAAAAATCAATTAAGCGCTTTGTGCGCTTTTCTTTTTCAATAATGGAATTTATATTTGTCTTATGTTATAATTTTGTTTAGATAAAGGAGGTAATTTTGATGAAATATGATTGCATAGTTTACGGTAATGATATTTATGGGCTTACTATAGCGTTGTTTTTAGCGCGTAAAATGCGTAATGTCTTAGTTATTCAAGATTCCTCTAAGCTTGAAGATGATTTTGAAACTTTAGATATTGTAGATCCTGAGAATAAAAAATATCATTTTGAATATAATGCTAAGGGAATTGTGACTGGATTAGGTTCACACGGGTTATTATATGAATACTTTGACGATTTAGGATTGTTAGATGAAATTAAAATTGATAGAATTTATGAAGAAATGATTGTTAATAATGATAATACAATATTAAAAAGAACAAACTCATTTAATCAATTTCAAGTTTATTTGATTAGGCATTATCCTAAATTAAGGTATAAAATACGTAAATTTTTTCTTGATTTAGAACGGTTATATAATAACTATATGTTACAATATTTAAACATGTTGAAAAACACTGAATATACATTGACATCTTTAATGATTGAGTGGGGACAATATAGTTTATATGAATTACTTATGAAGTATTTTTCTTCAGAAGAATTAATTCAAGAATTTCTTTTAAACAGCTATATAAATGGATTAAACCCTAAAGAAGTTAATTCATATAATTTTTTCAGCAATTATTTTATTGGGTTAATGAATGGTTTTTATTACATTAAAAATTCAGAACAATCATTGAGAAATATAATTATTAAGAAACTAAAATTAATAAATCCAAAAATTATAATAAAAACAAGATTAAGTAAGATTGTAACTGATGGACATGAAAAAATAGTTTCTTTTGTTGATAAAGATAATAAAGAATATAAAGCTAATTACTTTTTTGTAGAAAAAGAACCTGAAGATTTTTATAATAAATATTTTAAAGATAAACAAGATGATATAAATATTATTCATTCATATTATCCAAATTATAATATGAAACAAAAGATAAATACAATGTATTTAGCTTTAAATAATCACCCTGTTAATTTTGGGATTGAACAATTAATATATTATTTTAGAAATAAGGATTCTGATAATGTAAAGATAATCAAATTATTTAATTATTCTTTATTTGAACAGGCGAACAAACGTAAAAAACATGGACTGTTATGTATAGATTATACATATAAAGAGCCATCAAATTATAAAAAAGATGATATATTAAATCGAGTATATGAGATTTTTCCTAAATTAAGAAAATCAATTGTAGGAATTAAAGATGGAAAACCTAGGCGATATATTACTATGTTAAATGATTCGAAGATACGCAAAAATCTTTCTATTAACGAAATGATTGAAATAGAATCATTAGAACATATTCAAGTGTTTGATAATCTCTATTTAGGGTCAAAATATATGCGTCCTGAAGCTGGTATGTTAGGAGTATTTAATCAAGCTATTATAATAGCTGATAAAATTGAAGATAAATTATATTTTGGAGCCGAAGATGAAGCTCAAAGTTCATTATCAAATGAAGAAATAATGATGATGATTAGACATAATTTTAATCCTGATGTATATAAAACCCAAGAGGTTTATATAAATTTCCATATAGGAAAAGATATCTATTTTGTTAGGACTAAAGGAAAAAACATCGTTATTCATCATGGAAAATATCCACATGCGGATTTATCTATATATACAAATAACAATAAACTTTCAAAGTTATTATTTAAAAAAATTACCTTTAATGAAGTTTTGGATGAAGGGTCACTAAAATATAGAGGGGATAAAGATCTATTATTTAAAGCTGTAAATGCTTTTAATTTAGATGATTATCAAGAATATAATCCTTTAGATTATATTAAGTCAAAATATAAGAATCTAGGCGCTAAAATATTATTTATATATTTTGGTATATACTCTATAGCTTCTTTAATGACAAATTATTTTAATGGAATATATATTTACCCAGTTGCGTTTATATTTTTAGCAATTACTCTATATTTTAAGTATCGCTCATATGAAAAAATACACTGGTTTGATATTTTTATTAATTTAATATTTTTAGGAGGTACAATAGCTTCTATATTTTCAAGTGCTTTTAATCGATTACATATAGATGACCCATTATTAGCTGTAATGTCAATTACGTTATTAATATCTGTATTTATTAATAAACCAATTGTTTATCATTATACTAAATATGATCATAATATAGATTATCGAAATTCAGTACTTTTTAAAGTTATTTGTAATGGGCTTACATTTGTATGGGGATTTATCTTTTTAGCTATATTAGTAGGCACTTATATAACTGGAGAAAGTTATGTATCAGTATTGTATAATTTTTATTTTTTGGGTGTATTTTTAATGTATTATTATCCAATTATATATGTAAAAACAAATATCAAATAATTGAGGATAGAAATGTATGAATGATTTATTTATTTATTTAATATTAGTTATAACTTTATTATTATTTATATTAAGTTCATTAATTTATAAAAAAATTAGAATTTGGAAATTAATTCTAGTTATTCTTGTGTTCGTAATTTATGGAATAATCATATTTTTACCAGATATCATATCATTTATTACTATGGATGAAGCTTTAGAATATTATGCGTATCTTGCGTTTTTAGTTCTTGTAATTATTTCTATAACATTTAAAAATAAAATTAAAATAACACAGAATTTAACTGATTATGATTTTTTTGAATTAGAAAAGGAACTAGAAAATGTTAAAGATGTTTCTGATTTATTGAGACTTCGTTTTATTAACACAATAGGATTATTACATGAAGGACTTATTTTTTATAACTCTAATTTAGAAGGGATGTTTATCACAGAACAAACAGCTAGTATGATACGCGCTAGTAATAACGAATTGTCAATTGATGAATTTGTTTCTCATATTCATAAAGATGATCAGTCAGAATATTTAAGAATTATAAAAGGTGTCAATAAGAAAAATACTAGTTATGAAATAAAATATCGTATATTACAAGATAAAACATTTGCGTGGGTTGTAGAAAGAGGGAAACTATTTATGCATAATAAAAAGTCATATTTAATTTCGGTTATTAAAGGAATAGATATGAAACTTTTTCCAGAAACATTGATTGATGATTTAGATACCTTGCCTAATGAAAATCAATTAATTCAAATATTGACCCAAGCAAGAAAAGAAAAAGATTCATTTTATATGGTTTTAATACATTTAACTAATATTCCTGATGTTAATAATAGATTCGGTAGAGATGTTGGGAATTTAATGATTGCCGAATACATTAAAAAAATGCGATATAACTTTGCGAAAGAATATAATTCTATATTTCGTATAACAGGAATTGAGTTTGCTTTAATTATCAGAGATGAACAAAAATATAATGTTTTAAAAAGAGCGCTTTTAAGCGGTGGAGAATTAATTAATTTAACACTTAATATTGGTGGAATAAAACAAGTAATTTATCCTAATGTAGGCATAATCAAATATGATCCTTGGTCAAATTATGAAGCAAATGATTTTATTAATTTGGGTCAAAAAGCATTAGAAGAAGCAATTCGTAATAATAAGAAAAACTATTCTATTTTTGGAGAATGATATGTTTTCAGTTGTAATTGTAGCTGCGGGTAACGCAAGCAGAGCGAAATTAGGATATAATAAAATATTCTATCCAATAAATGGTAAGTATTTAATTGAATATAGTGTTGATTATTTTTTAAAAGATAATGATTTTAAAGAGATTATTATTGTTGTTTCTAAAAATGATCTTCAACGTATGCGCTCTTTGTTTTCAAATTCTAAAATTAAATATGTTATTGGAGGAAGTTCAAGACAAAAATCTGTTTTTAATGGATTAAGTTTGGTCAATGAAGAGTTTGTGATGATTCATGATAGCGCTAGGCCAAATTTAAAATCAATCAATCTTAATTACTTAAAAGAAAGTACTATTAAAAATGATGCTTGCATTTTGTTTATTCCAGTTAGAGATTCTGTGATAGAATATAATAAGAATAGAATATTGAAATATTTAAATAGAAGCAATATTGGATTAATCCAAACGCCACAAGCGTTTAAAACAAAATTAATAAAAAAAGCACATTCTTTTGCTTTAAAAAAAGGTAATAACTATACTGATGATGCAAGTTTATATATTAAAGAGCTAAATAAAGAGGTTACACTAATTTTAGGCGATGAAATGAATATTAAGGCAACAACACAAATAGATTTTACTTTTTTGGAGGAAATATTATGATAAGAATTGGTTTTTCAAAAGATGTTCACCCATTAAAAAAAGGAGAACCATTTATTTTAGGTGGAGTTAAAATAGAACACTATAAAGGTTCTATAGGGTATTCAGATGGAGATTGTTTATTACATGCAATAGCTGAATCAATTTTAGGAGCTATGGCTTTGGGTGATTTAGGTAAATTTTTTCCGGATGATAATCCTAAATATAAGGGATATGATTCTAAGCTAATATTGGAAGAAGTGTTTAATTATGTTTATAAAAATGGATATGAAATATCTAATCTTGATTGTATGATTTCTTTAGAAAAACCTAAAATTAGACCATATATCAAAAGCATGAGAGAAGTAATATCCAAAATACTTAAATGCGACAAGAATCAAATTTCAATTAAAGCAACTACACATGAAGGTTTAGGAATTATAGGAAATGAAGAAGGTATTATGTGTGAAGCTATTGTATTAATTGAAAGCGCAGCTTATATGGTGGATTAAAACGGACTATAATAGTCCGTTTTTAGGTTATATTTCTTGGAAAAAATAAAATTTATGATACAATATATAATACTGGGAGTGATAATATTAAAATTACTAGTTTTTAAAATCATGAAGAAAGGAAAAGCATACTCAAAACTATATGTTTATTTATATTAAAGGTATGCAGTGTATATACATGATAGAAACAATTCATGGAGAATTTAAAATCATAAAAAATTATAGAGACGCTTTTGTGTTAGATGATTTTAATAAAAAAT
>Ga0190303_1000707_pt1 | contig 13782 bp, 15 predicted proteins | sample 48700701_MG_FD_161672 | JGI IMG/M metagenome (GOLD analysis project Ga0190303, IMG submission 161672) | Hydrothermal vent sediment bacterial communities from Southern Trench, Guaymas Basin, Mexico - 4870-07-0-1_MG | ecosystem: Environmental > Aquatic > Marine > Hydrothermal vents > Sediment ...
CGGCACGGCAACATTCCATATGGCGGGGCTGAACAGTGTGATGGATGCGCTGGTCAAAATCGGCCTGCTGAATAATGACGAAGCCTTTGGGGCGCGCATGGGGCTGGGTCTGTTTACTGTTGCAGGTGAACGTAAGGACACGCTGACTTCGGAAATTGTGATCACACTGGATGGTCAGGTCACGGCCAACGGTGTGCGGTTAAAATAGGCACAACCCTTGCGCAGACCCCGCGCACAGATTACCTCACTGGCACACCCTAACCACAGGCATGTTTAATGGCTCAATCACTCGAAACCCTAACCGCCGCCCTTCTGGACGCTGCCAAATCTGCGGGTGCAGATACGGCGGATGCGATTGCCGTTGATGGCACATCGGTGTCCATCGACGTGCTGAACGGGGCGCTGGAACACGCGGAACGGTCCGAGGGCACCGACATCGGATTGCGGGTGATGATTGGCCAACGGCAGGCTTGCGTTTCGGCCTCGGACACCTCTGCCGACACCATCCAAACCATGGCCGAACGTGCCGTGGCAATGGCACAGGTCGCGCCTGAAGATGATAGCATCGGGCTGGCGGACCCCGCGCAATTGGCCAGTGATTGGGACGCGGATGCGCTAGATTTGTTTGACCCAACACCCGAGCCTGACCCCGCCACACTCGAGGACAACGCGCGCCGCGCCGAGGCGGCTGCCTTGGCCGTTAGTGGCGTCTCTCAGGTGCAATCCGCCTCCTCGGGCTACGGCCAGCACCGCATCCATCTTGCCACCTCGAACGAATTTTCCGGCGGCTACAGACGCAGCAGCTGCAACACATCCTGCGTTGCAATCACCGGCACGGGTGCCGAAATGGAGCGCGATTACTACGGCGATGGCCGCATCTATGCCGCCGATCTGGAAACCCCCGAATACATCGGCAAAATGGCCGCCATGCGCACCATTGAACGCGCAGGTCCGCGCAAAGCCAAATCCGGCGCCTTTCCGGTGCTCTATGATGAACGCGTTTCCACATCCTTGGTGGCGCACCTTCTGGCGGCGATCAACGGCTCCAGCATCGTGCGCGGATCATCGTGGTTGCGCGACGCATTGGGCGAACAAATCCTGCCCAAAACCCTGTCCTTGATCGAAAATCCTCTGCGCCCGCGCACGTCCTCCTCGCGCCCGTTTGACGGCGAAGGCTTGGCCTCGGCCCCGCGCGCCATCATCGAAGACGGCATCCTCACCGGCTGGACACTGGACCTCGCCACCGCCCGCAAACTGGACATGCAAAGCACCGCCAATGCCTCGCGCGGCGCCTCGTCGCCGCCATCGCCCAGCACAGGCAACATCGCCCTGACCCAAGGCGATAAATCCCGCGCCGACCTGCTGGCGGACATGGGCACCGGCCTGCTGGTCACCTCGATGATCGGGTCCTCGATCAACGCCACCACCGGCGACTATTCCCGCGGCGCATCCGGTTTCTGGGTCGAAGGCGGCGAGATCAAATATCCGGTGAATGAATGCACCATCGCCGGAAACCTGCGCGATATGCTGGCCACACTGATACCTGCAAATGACGCCCGCGCCCACCTTAGCCGCGTGGTGCCATCCCTGTTGGTCGAGGGATTGATCCTTGCCTGATAATGATGACCTGATGCTGCTGATCGCAGCGGCTCATGCCAGCGGCGACATTGCCCGCAAATTCTGGCAACAGTCGCCGGAAACATGGGACAAAGACGCAGGTGCTGGCCCCGTCACCGAAGCGGACATTGCTATCGACCGGATGCTGCACAGTGATCTGCTTGCCGCACGGCCCGACTATGGCTGGCTGTCCGAGGAAACCGAGGATGGTGACGCCCGCCAGTCCCATGAGCACGTCTTTATCATTGACCCCATTGATGGCACCCGCGCCTTTATCGAGGGCTCGAAAACCTTCGCCCATTCGCTCGCCATTGCGCACAAGGGGCGCGTCACCGCCGCGGTGGTGTTCCTGCCGATGCTGGACAAGCTATACGTTGCGACCAGCACCATGCCCGCGTCGCTAAATGGCCGCCCGATCAGCGCCAGCACCCCGAACCCGGATCAGACTCCAACCGTGCTCGCCACCAAAGATAATTTCAAACCCGAGCACTGGAAATCCGGCATCCCGCCGCTTGAGCGCCAATTCCGCTCCTCGCTGGCCTACCGTTTGTGCCTTGTTGCCGAGGGACGCTTTGACGCGATGCTGACCCTGCGTCCCACGTGGGAATGGGACGTGGCCGCTGGCGATCTGATCTCCCAGCGCGCCGGTGCCACCGTCACGGATATGGCGGGCGCTAAACCCGTCTATAACAACCCGCACCCGCAACTAAACGGCATGATCGCAGCAGGCCCACCTTTGCACAAAACCATCTGCACACAACTGGCCTAACTTATTTTCGTTCCATAAATATCCGCGCCGCAGGCATAGAATCTCTTTCTCAGCCCCATCCAATCTACTACTGTCCTCACAAAACACATGGAAACGTAACGGAGCCTGCAAAATGACCCAACGCCTACACCTCGTCTTTGGTGGCGAACTGATCGACCCGACCAAAAACGCATTCAAAGACGTGGATGACATCCATGTCGTTGGCATGTTCCCCAACTATGACGCCGCCTATAACGCCTGGAAAGCCGAGGCGCACCGCACTGTCGATAACGCCCACATGCGGTATTTCATCGCCCATATCCACCGCCTTCGTGACGAAGAGGTCGAGGCCTCTCCAACCGAAGAACTGGACGGCTAGGCCTGCTATGTCGCTTGGCCTGCGCCTCTATCTTGCTGCCGCTCGCCGCGCAGGGCAATCACACAACGATGGTGCCTCAAAACGCCTTGCCCGCCCCGCCGGAAAACTGGTGTGGCTGCACATCTCGGACGCCCAAGAGGTTTCCTCGATCCAAGAGTTGATCCGCCATCTGGCCGAGGACCTGACCGAGGTGTCGTTTCTGGTTACGACCACTGAAAACATAACCGTCGAAACCCCATTTCAGGAGTGCTGTGATCAGCCTTGCCTGCACTTGGCCGCACCCACAGATGCCCCGCGACAGGTGGCAGAATTTCTTGACCATTGGCAGCCAAGCATCACAGTCTGGGCCGGTTCAGCATTGCGCCCCGCCCTTGTGGTCGAGACCCACGAGCGCACCATTCCGCTACTGATGCTGAATGCCCGAACCCGCGCCACCGTTGACGGGCACAGCCGCTGGAACAAAGGCGTAATTCGCGCCACACTTGACTTGTTTGGTCACATCCTTGTCAGCCATGAAGCCATTAAAACCCAACTGGTCCGGCAGGGTGCTGACAGCATCGGAATTATGGTCAGCGGTCTGTTGGAAGAAAACGCAGTCACCCTGTTTTGCGATGACCGCGACCGCGATAAGATGGCCGAAACCCTTGCCGCCCGCCCTGTCTGGCTGGCCGCTTGCACCGATGAGGCCGAGGAGGCGTTGATCGTAACCGCCCACCGCGCCGCCAGTCGTTCATCGCATCGCTTGCTGTTGGTCCTTGCACCCAAAGATACCGCGCGCGGGGATGATATCGCCCGCATCCTGACCGACGATGGTTGGCAGGTTGCACTACGCTCACAGGATCAGGAACCTGATGAACATGTCCAGATCCTCATCGCTGACGCCGATGATGAAATGGGGTTGTGGCTGCGGATTGCACCGGTCTGTTTCTTGGGGAATTCACTGACCAAAGGGGCCAAGGGCTGCTCTCCCAACGCGGCGACAGCCCTTGGTTCTGCCGTGCTTCACGGGCCATTTGTTGATGGCTACATCCCCGGTTATGCGCGACTGGATGCGGTTGGAGCTGCGCGCGAAGTCAGCGACGCAACCCAGCTTGCCGCCGCCGTGCAGGACCTGTTGGCCCCCGACAAAGCCGCTGTAATGGCCCATGCCGGTTGGGAGATTTCCACCAGCGGAGCCGAGGCTATGGACCATGCAATGGCGTTGATTTATGATGTCCTGAAACCGCAAGAGGCACCATAATGCAACCGCCCCGTTTCTGGTTCCACCCCCCGAACCGCCCCGGCCTGATGGCGCGTATCCTGTCGCCGCTTGGGGCAATTTACGCCAGCGCAACGGCCCGCCGCGTGGCCAAATCGCCCGACTATACCGCCCCCGTTCCGGTGATTTGCGTGGGCAATATCAATGCAGGCGGCACCGGCAAAACGCCAACCACCATTGCCATCGTTCAACGCCTTCAGGATGCAGGGCACAGCCCTCATGTGGTATCTCGTGGATATGGCGGATCACTGGATGGCCCCGTGCGCGTTGATGAAACGGCCCACAGCGCCGACCAAACCGGAGACGAACCATTGCTGCTGGCCGCCTTTGCCCCGACGTGGGTTGCCAAAGACAGAGCCGCTGGGGCGCAGGCCGCAGTTGCCGCAAGTGCCGATATAATTGTGCTGGATGACGGGTTTCAAAACCCAAGCCTGCACAAGGATATCTCAATCGTTGTGGTGGATGGGGTAATCGGATTTGGCAACGGTCGTGTGCTGCCCGCAGGACCGTTGCGCGAACCAATCGATGTCGGGTTAACCCGCGCTGATCTGTTGCTGTCTATCGGCGGAACGAAGGCGCAAAAGGCATTTCTGCAAACATGGGGGCAGGCAATTTCCCTACCGCATATGACCGGCAGATTGGCCCCGCTGCAAACCGGAATTGACTGGCGGGATCAGCCCGTTCTGGCCTTTGCCGGCATTGGCCACCCTGAGAAATTCTTTGCCACGTTGCGCACGCTTGGCGCTGATCTGTTGCACACCGAAGCGCTGAGCGATCACCAGCCGCTGACCGGAGCCCTGATGAAACGCCTGTCGTTCGAGGCCAAGGCACTGAGCGCGATTATGGTCACCACAGAAAAAGACGCCGTGCGCCTGCCACCGGCATTTCGCGCCGAGGTTCTGACATTACCTGTGCGTCTAGAAATCGCCGACTGGAGCGCGTTTGATGCCGCGCTCGCAGCCATTAATAAATAGCTACTCAGCCAGTTTTTCGTCCAGAATTTCCGAGAAGCTCTCATAGCTCATGTTGGAATATTTCTGCCCGTTGATCAGGAAGGACGGGGTTGAATTCATGTTATCACGGGTGAAATTCCCTTGATACCACGCCACCAGCGCCTGCACCTGATCACCGTCGTTAAAACAGGTGTCCAGACTTTCGTTTGTCATACCCGCCGTCAGGCCGATGCGCCGCAGGTTTTCAACCACAACCGCAGGATCGCCTTCGCCCAGCCACGCGCCTTGGTCTTTCATCAAAATATCGGTGATCCCGAAATAGCGCATTTCACCACCGCAACGCGCCATCAGGCTGGCCCACAACCCGTATTTATCAAAATAGGCCTCGCGGAAAATGAAACGGACCTTGCCGGTTTCAATATAGTTTTTCTCGATCTCGGGCAGGACATTTTTATGGAACGTCGCACAATGTGGGCAGGTGAATGATGCGTATTCAACAACCGTCACCGGCGCGTCTTTTGCCCCCAATGCCATTTCGATAATGCCGGATGTGTCGACCTCGGCAGTTGTTTCAGCAGTTTGCGCCATTGCGGCACCAAACCCGGCACTACTGGAGCTGCCCAGCCCTGCGTCAGTTGCATTCAGCCAGTAAGCAGAGCCGCCAGCCAATGTTAGTGCACCTGCACCGATGAACATTCTACGTTTCATGGATAATCCTTTTTCAGTGTCTGGAACGGGATATAATATTTTCACCCAATGCTTCAAGGGCATCACGTAATCCCTGATCGGCAATGGGCTCGACCGCTTTGCGTGCGGCCTGCTTGTTCTCGGGGCTCACAACGGCAGGTTTTGCCTTTGGCGCGGGTGCAAACTGCGCTTGGCCTTCGGCAAATCCGGTGGCCGCCGTCTGGGTGATGCGGATACGCGAAATGGCAGTGTAGCCATAGCAGCTGTTGACCCGCTCGCGCAGTGTTTCCTTTTGCATTTCCAGCATCGGGGCTTGTGCGCCGGTGGTCAGCAACGTCAGCGTTGTGCCCAACCCTTGGCGTCCGTATTTCACATCCACGGGGCGGGCGATGCGGGCGGTATCTTCGCCGACAATCTCGGCCCAGTGGGTCAACAGACGGGTCACAGCAAAACCACGGGATTCACCCACTGATCGAATACGCGATTGCAACAGGTTAGACGTGCGTCTGAACCCGCGGCTGGTGCGTTTGCGCTGTTTATTACCGTCTGTTTGCTTCATCTGTCTTTCCGTCAGTTGCCCGCTATTCTAAACAGGTTCGGGCGGGGTGCCAGAACAATAGCACATAAGGGCGGATAAAGATTGCGTGATATGGAATTAAGCGAGGTGCTGCTGGGCTGGTATGATGCCCACGCCCGCGTAATGCCGTGGCGTGTCCCGCCTGCCCAATCCAGGGCGGGAGTGCGCCCTGATCCCTACCGCATCTGGTTGTCCGAGGTGATGTTGCAGCAAACCACCGTCGCGGCTGTGGCCAAATATTTCCACGCCTTTACAAAGCGTTGGCCGACGGTTTCCGCATTGGCTGGTGCTGCGGATGAGGCAGTGATGGCCGAATGGGCCGGTCTGGGATACTACGCCCGCGCCCGTAATTTACTGAAATGCGCACGACTGGTTGTGGCCGATTACGGCGGGGTGTTTCCTGATACACGGGACGAATTGATGGCATTGCCGGGAATCGGGCCATATACCGCCGCCGCCATAGCCTCGATTGCCTTTGGGCGCATGGAATGCGTGGTGGATGGCAATGTCGAACGGGTTATGGCACGGCTATTTCATGTCACCACCCCCCTGCCCGCCGCCAAACCGGAGTTGCAGGCGCATGCCGCAGCGCTGACACCCGATACACGGGCAGGCGATTATGCGCAGGCGGTGATGGATCTGGGGGCAACGGCTTGCACCCCTAAATCACCCACCTGTGGGCTGTGCCCATGGGCTGATGCGTGCGTGGCGCGGGCCAAAGGATGTGCCGCAGAACTGCCGCGCAGAACACCGAAGCCCACAAAACCAACCCGTTACGGCATCGCCTATATCGCGCGGCGCGGTGATGGTGCTTGGCTGTTGGAGCGGCGACCTGACAAAGGGTTGCTGGGAGGTATGTTAGGCTGGCCCGGGGCGGAATGGGGCGATGAAGCCGTTGAAAAACAGCCCCTTTCGGCGGATTGGCGCGTGATAAATTCCGAGGTGCGCCAGACCTTCACCCATTTCCACCTACGCCTGATGGTGAAGGTGGCAACCGTCACGGACACGCGCCCAAAGGCCGGTGAATTCATCCCGCCAGACCAGTTCGACGCAGGCGATCTACCCACGGTGATGCGCAAAGCCTACGCCCTTGCACGTCCTGCGTTTGCCCCTGAGTTTGATAGTGATTGAGTTCAGCGAAAACCTATGAGTATATGGGACAACGCGCATATTGTTGGAGATGAGTATGACCCTATCTAGTCAGGTCGCCAAACCGAGCTCCGCGTTGCCGTTCTGGATTTCCATCGGCGCTGTGCCCTTGGCCTATATCGGTGCTGTTTACGGCGGGTGGTGGACCATTTTACTGGCGATTTACGGCTGGACAATATCCTCCGCACTGGACGCGTTGCTGGGGTTGAATGAAAACAATCCGGATACAGAAACCGACGATCAGGATTTGTTCTGGTATCGGCTGATCACCATGATCTGGTTCCCGATCCAGTTTGTGCTGATCTTCGGCATGATTTGGTGGGTGACGGTGACCAACCACCTATCTTTACTGGAAAAAATCATTTTATTTTACGGGGTTGGATCGGTTTCCGGTGGCACGGGGATTGTTTATTCACACGAGTTGATGCACCAGAAAAACCGGCTGGAACGCTGGCTGGCGGACCTGCTGCTGGCCACCGTTTTATACAGCCATTTTCGTACCGAACATTTGCTGGTGCATCATACCTATGTCGGCACCCCGCGCGATGCGGTCACTGCGCGATATAACGAGGGGTTCCATCAGTTTTTCCCAAGGGTCCTGCGGGAATGTCCGGCCTCGGCCTGGGAAGCCGAAAAGAAGATGCTGGAACGCAAAGGGCTGGGCGTTTTTGACCGTTCAAACCCGTTCTGGAAATACGGCATTTTGCAAATCGCAGCACTGGCATTGGCGGGCTGGATTGGCGGCTGGTCCGGCATCGGGTTCTTTGTGTTTCAGGCGTTTATCGCCATTTGGATGCTGGAATTGACCAATTATGTCGAACATTACGGGCTGACCCGCAAACATCTGGGTGATGGTAAATATGAACATGTGATGCCGCATCATTCGTGGAATGCGTCACATACCGCATCCAACTGGCTGTTGATCAACCTACAACGCCATTCCGACCACCATTATAAACCGGCGCGCCGCTTTCCGTTGTTGCAAACCTATTCGGCCTCCGAGGCACCGCAATTGCCACGCGGCTATCCGTTGATGACGGCGCTGGCGATGATGCCACATTTATGGCGTCGCCGGATGAACCCGAAGGTGCGCGATTGGCGCGCGATGTATTATCCCGAGATCACCGATTGGGATGCGTATAAAAAGGGCACGACGCCGATGCCACGGTAACGGGTGGCCAATGCGGCTCGCGCGCAATTTATAGGGTATCGATGATATCGGCGATGGCGGCGGCACCGTCTTCTTTTTGCAGCACATCCCCCAGTTTTCCGGCCCGCATGATAACCCCCGGCCCAAGCGCAAAGTTGATCGCGTCAGACAGGTTTTTCACCGTCAGGTTTTCCTGCCGTATCGGTGCCGCGCCGACCCCCAATTCGCTGATGGCCTTGCCCCAATAGGGCTGGTCCATCACGAAGGGGCAAATCACCGTTGGACGGCCCCAACGCAACCCCTCGTGGGTTGTGCCAGACCCGCCATGATGCACCACAGCCGCCATGCGCGGGTACAGCCATGAATGGGGGGCAGCCTTTAAAACATGGATGTCTTTGCCGGCTTCAACTTCGCTCAGACCGCCCCAGCCGGTGGCGATCACGCCGCGTTGCCCGTTGCGTTTTAGCGCCTCCAGCACGGTTTGGGTCTGGCGCACAGGGTCGATCCCCGGCATCGAGCCAAAACCAACGTAAACAGGCGGTGGCCCTGCCTTAAGGAACGCCGCCAGATCGGCGGGTGGTTCCCATTTTTCGGGATGGCGAAACAAATACCCCGTTATCCGTTCGGTTTTGGGATAATCCTTGGGCAAGGGCGAAATATGCGGGCTGTAGGCATGTATCCGCAACCCGCCAGCGCCCCAGCCGCCCAGAACATTCAGACTTGGCCCCAGATCAATGCCGGTTTCCCGCTCCCAGTTCCATTGCACAAACCGGTTGCCGATCCACAAGGCACCCAGCATGGTTTCGTGGCTGATCAGATTGCCCCATTCCCCCAGATCGCGCGTCGTCACCATGAAACTGGGGTTGTCTTTGGTGGGGGTAAATCCGGGTTGCAGGAAAACCGGCACCGCCTTGCCGCCCAGTTTGCGGGCCAGATACGGTGCCAAAAGCCCCTTTGCGCTGTGCAGGATCAGGTCGGGTTTTTCGGCCAGTCCGATCCGCCACATATCCTCGAACTGCTTTCGCATGACATTTTCGGTCCAGCGCACAGCTTTGATCCGGCCCGTCACCGACGATACGGCGGCTTTGGCCTCGGGGCCTTTCATCAGTTGTTCAGTGTCGGCGTTCAACGGGTTGGCGCGCAGACCGGCAGCTTTGATCATATCGGTGCTGTTTTTGCTGGTGGTGATAACCACGTCATGGCCGCGCGCGCGCAGCTCCTGACCCAGCGCGACATAGGGCTGCACGTCACCGCGTGTGCCGATGGTAAGAAGCATGATTTTCATCTGGGCAAGTTAGCCAAAAAAAGACCCCGCCACAAGGCGAGGTCAAGTTAATTGTGCTGTGGAAGTCAGGCCACAGGCACAGGCGGTATTCGTAGTGTTTCGGGTGGCCCTAGTTCGGACGTTCAGCCATTTCAGCGCGGATTTGTTGGCGCAGCAGGTCAATCGGCACCTGTTTGCCATCGCGCTTAAAGCTCCAGTAGGTCCAGCCGTTACAGCTCGGCGCACCTTCAAGTGCTGCCCCGACTTGGTGGATCGACCCCTTCACATCGTGGCCAACCAATGTGCCATCGGCACGGACCTTGGCGGTGTAACGGCCATTCAGGCTCATCAATTCTTCGCCAGGTGATAACATACCGCGCTCGACCAGCTGGCCAAAAGGCACCCGTGGCTCAGACCGTTTGGCGGTGGTGACTTGCAGGCTTTCCTTATCAAACTTGCGGATTTTCGACAGACGTTTTGTAGCGACCTTGCGATAGGCCTCTTCACGCTCGATGCCGATATATTCACGGCCCAGTTTTTTTGCCACAGCGCCTGTGGTGCCGGTGCCAAAGAATGGATCCAGAATAACATCACCGGGGTTGGTGGTGCCGACAATCACGCGGTGCAGCAAGCTTTCGGGTTTCTGGGTTGGATGGGCCTTGTTGCCGTCCTCGTTCTTCAGACGTTCGTGACCCGTGCAAATCGGCAGCACCCAGTCAGAACGCATCTGGATGCCTTCATTCAACGCCTTCAAAGCATCATAGTTAAAAGTGTATTTGCTGGCCTCTTCTTTAGAGGCCCAGATCATCGTTTCATGGGCGTTTGTTAGCCGCATACCACGGAAATTCGGCATCGGGTTGGTTTTGCGCCAAACCACATCGTTCAAAATCCAGAAGCCTTGATTTTGCAATTCGGCCCCAACGCGGAAAATGTTGTGGTAAGAGCCAATCACCCAGATTCCACCATTGGGTTTAAGCAGGCGTCGCGCCGCCTTTAGCCACGCACGGGTGAATTTATCATAGGCCTTGAAGCTGGCAAACTGGTCCCACGCATCATCCACTGCATCGACTTTGGAATTGTCGGGGCGGTGAAGGTCACCGCGCAGTTGCAGATTATAAGGAGGGTCCGCAAAAATCATGTCGACCGAGCCTGCGGGCAGGCTGTTCATCACCTCGATGCAATCGCCATCAAGGATTTGGTTCAGCGGCAGTTTTGCAGCCGCTTTTGTCTTGGTTTTTGTTGTCATCTTTTGCCTCTAGGGTTGCGCATTTTCGCGCTTGTTGTTGAGGCCTAGGATGATTCATTGGCGATTCGCCGTCAATTTCTTTTTTGAATCAATAGGTTAGAAAATTGTCTTGCTACAACATCTTGTATACGGGCTTGAAGGATCGTCTATGGTGTGGGGTTACCCCCAATTCTTGCAGTGCTTTTAAGTGCACAGGTGTGGGATAGCCTGCGTTCTTTTCCCACCCATAGCCCGGATATTGTTGCGCCAAATCCACCATCAGGCGATCACGGCATGTTTTAGCCATGATTGAAGCCGCCGCAATCGACAGGGATTTGGCATCACCTTTGATCACAGCAGTCGCCGGAATGGTCAGGCCGCGCGGGATCAGGTTGCCGTCAATCAGCACATGGTCGGGTGTGCGGTTTAGCCCAGCCACTGCCCGCTCCATCGCAAGATGCGACGCGCGCAGGATGTTTATACAGTCGATTTCTTCGACTGTGGCATGGGCGATGGAAACCTCGGCACATTCCATCAGGATATCGAACAACGCTTCGCGGCGTTTTGCCGTCAGTTTTTTAGAATCATTCAGCCCGTCGGGGATGTTCAAAGGGTCAAGTATGACCGCCGCAGCCGTCACAGGGCCACACAAAGGGCCGCGTCCAACTTCGTCCACGCCGGCGATAATGGCACGACCTGCATCCATAGTGGATTGTTCAAGGGTGAAATCGGGGGCGAGTTTGATCATGAATCTGTGAAACTCCAGATTGCGGATTTGCGCAAGGGAAATTGGTGGGATGCCGGAAAATCATATGCCCCGTAACATATCTACTATTCCGGAATAGTAGTTCTATTTCTCACCGCCAGAACCACCACACATTTGGCAAACCGGCCATTAAAAAAGGGCGGGGGGTTATTGAAAACCCTCCCGCCCCAAAGGTGTGGGGACGCAACTAAACCACACCTCTGCTCGGTTGTTCGCAATTGTTACCGCGTGGCAACATTGTAGCCATGCGAGCGCAGACAATTCGGGCCATAGACATTACGGCGACCACGGTCGGTCAGAATGCGGCGTTTGCATTGTTGGGGCAGGCTCAGGCGCGGCGCATGTTTGCTGACGCAACGGGCGCCGTAAGCGCGGGTTTCACCACGGCGGGTATAGAATGTTTTCATACACCGGCCTGGCAGTTTCATCGTGTGACGACGCGGTCTGGTCGGCTGGCCCCATTGATTATGCCGTCTTTGCGGCGTGGTGGAATGACGATCACGCCCTCTTGGTATCGCCTCAGGCTGGCGATGGTCTTTGCTGTCCTTAATTACACGGTTGATAATATAGAGCGCAGCCAGACCTTGCAGGATTCGGACACCATCGCTGGGCTTGGCCATCGCGGGGGCCGCAGTGAACGAGGTCAGGGCGATCGAGGCGGCAAGCACTGTCGCCATAAATTTCTTAGTCATGTCGTTTCCTTTCATGTGGACCCGGCGAGCAGATTGTATTGCCGGAAGCGATGAAATGAATTTGGGCAAAATGGCCCGGCTAAACAATAACGCCGGATTGTTATTGGATAACGCTTGGGTTTATGGTGGTTGTTATTGAATAACGGCGCAATTTTCTCCATGTTCGGAACCATGATGAAAAAACTGATCCTTACCTTGGCCCTTATGGCCGCCTCGCCCGCCAATGCGTCCTGTTATGCTGATTACAAAGCAAAGCAGGATAACCCCTTACGTCTGCATTATGGTGTGATAGAATTGCCTGATACGGCCTGCACCAAAAAGGATGCCAATGGGCAAATCACCCAGCGCATCGGTGCGGATGGCTGGCAATTACTGAACATTCTGTCAATATTCGCGGCAGATGGGCTTGAGGAAAGGAAAGACAGTGCCGGACAATATTTCCTCCGCTACTGAAACGCGGCTTTCGGGATCACGGGTGGTCACCATCGGGATTATCGCGATTGTTACAATCCTGCTGGTTGCTGCTGTTTTACTGTTTATGAACCTGCCGGATGCCAATGCGTTCAATGCACGGGTTGAACAGATATTTGTTGAAAACAACGATCTGACCAATCGCGCCGAAATTAAACTGCTGGAAATTTTGGCACAATCCGGCACGTCATTCTCGGACACTCTGGCCTCCTACCGCACGGTTATTTTCGTGCTGCTGGTGTTTGCCACCGCCTTGCTGGTTGCGTCCCTGGTGTTTCTGGTCACCATCATCGCACTCAATAAACGCATGGGCGAGATCGAACGCACAGGCATTCAGGTGTCATCCCTGTTGATCAGCCGCGAGGAAAACACGGTTTACCTGAACAACATGGAATTCAAACTGACCGATGCGGCGATTGAAACCCTATCAGTTCTGGCCGAGGCCCGCATGGATGGTGACCTGATGTCAGGTTGCGAGATCGAGGGCGTGATTTCAGGGCGCCCCGCCTCGGATTGTGACGAGGCCGCAGGTGCCACCCGCATCAAACGACTGCGCGATTCCCTTGGCAACCAGATGGTCAGCGAATTGTTGGTAAAGAACATCGCACGGCGCGGCTACATGCTAGCAATCGACAAAGACGTGATCCGGATGGTTTAGGGGAATACCTTAAATGGTGACCCCGACTGGATTCAAACCAGTAACCTGCCCCTTAGGAGATGGATGAAGTGGTCCTGCTTTTCCGAACAGTTTTGCGGCTGAGTTAAGGTGTATCGGGTTTGGTTCTCATGCCGCTTTCATCATTTCTTTGTCGTCAAAGTATGCCTCGTCCGGCGTTCGTTTGTCGA
>Ga0190303_1000709_pt1 | contig 13761 bp, 13 predicted proteins | sample 48700701_MG_FD_161672 | JGI IMG/M metagenome (GOLD analysis project Ga0190303, IMG submission 161672) | Hydrothermal vent sediment bacterial communities from Southern Trench, Guaymas Basin, Mexico - 4870-07-0-1_MG | ecosystem: Environmental > Aquatic > Marine > Hydrothermal vents > Sediment ...
TGTGGCTTCAAATTTAAAATGGGCAAATAGAGTAGAACTCAATGCGCACAACAAAAAGAACCCGGTTCATAAGAAAAAACTTGGTAAAAGAACCTATTCAAAATTAACAGAAGGAAGAGTTAGAATCATAAAACGAAAAATTAACGATCCTAATAGAAAAACCAGAATGCGATTAATTGCTAAACAGTTTGGTATTTCTGAAATGCAATTATACAGAATAAAATCTGGAGAAAACTGGGGAAGTGTTGAATAATTAAAATATATTTGAAGAAGATAAAATTGCTATGAAAAAAAAATGTTTAGAATGCAGTGAACCATTTCATGGACGTATTGACAAGAAATTTTGTTCAGATTATTGCAGAAATACCTTTAATAATAAAGTAAACAAAGAAAGTAAAAACTTAATTAGAAATATTAATAACAGACTTCGTAAAAATCATCATTTATTGGCTGATTTAAATCCAACAGGAAAAACAAAAGTTACCAGAAGAAAGCTGTTAGATGGTAATTTTGATTTCAATTTTTTTACTTCAATTTACACTACCAAAACAGGAAATACCTATTATTATATTTATGACCAAGGCTATTTGGCTTTAGAAAACGATTATTATTTACTAATTAGGAAAGAATAAGTTAAAACTTATTTTCAACCTCAGCGGCTTCTAACATTAAATAATGTAAGTCGGTGTTTTTTATAAAAGGTTTTAAAAGTTCACTTCCTGGTCCAAACATGGCAAGTTCAACATAATCTGCTGAATGGTGCATGCTAATCCAACCAATTGAGTTGTGTTTTTCTTGTATTTCAGATAAAACTCTAAACGGTAAGTGTCTCGCATTGTACATGCCATCTTCTGTTTCAATATTGGTATAATACCTTAGAATGCGTTTTGCTTCTTTATCTGTTACAGCAAAATTATTAGCATACGCTATACGTTCTTTTACTTGTGAAGCGCTAGTTTCTTTTCCAAAACCGTTTAAAATCCAATCGTTAGTGTGTTTGTAGTTTTGGACTGAATCAAAATTATCGTTGGCTTCTTCTCCTGAGATTACTCCTGGATTAGAGTTTCCGTGATCTGTAGTAATAATAACCAATGTATCATTGTCTTTTTCAGCAAAATCTATGGCTACTTTGATGGCTTCATCGTGTGCAGTTTGATCGTAAATTAAACCGGCAATATCATTTCCATGAGCAGCCCAATCTACTTTTCCAGCTTCCACTTGCAATACAAAACCTTCTGGATTGTTTTTCATTCGGTCAATTGCTTTTTGAGTCATTTCACCAAGTGTTGGGATTTTTTCAGTAAGTTCTTTACTGCTATCTCTATCTTTGGTGTATGCCAGTCCATCTTTTTGAAAAACGCCTAAAATTGGTTTATTGGGGTCTGCAGCCAGCATTTCATTTCGGGTTTTAACCACTTGATAACCATTAGCTGTATATTTTTGAAGCATATCTACTTTGTCTTCTCTATATTCCGAAGAAAAGTATTTTCCACCACCACCCATCATAATATCAAAACCCTGTTCCAGATATTTTTCAGCAATTATTTCTTGTGCATTTCTAGATTTGCTATTTACACAAAAACCTGCAGGTGTAGCATGTGTAATTGGTACCGTTGTAACACAACCAGCCATTTTACCAGTTTTTTTAAATTTTTGCCATAAAGGAAGATGATGTTCACCTGTTGGACTCACATTTAATCCGCCATTGTTTATTCTAAATCCACCTCCCCAAGATGAGCTTGCAGCGGCAGAATCTGTAACAATTGAACTAGCTGAAGCCATATCCATTAAAGCACGTGTTATTTTATTATCTCTATATAATTGAAGCCAATTACTACCAACACCTGTTTTTCTAGAAAGATATAAATCGGTCATATTCAATGTTCCGGTACTCATACCATCACTTACAATAACAATAATGTTTTTTGCTTTTTTGTTATTTTTAAGTGTGTCAAAATCGATGGTTTCGGCACTTAAATCAAAAGGGTTCAATAATGAAGTTCCAAGTGCAAAAAGGGAACCGTTTCTAAAAAATTTTCTTCTATCCATAATAAGTTGCTTCAAAAGATTGTCAAATATATAAGAATTAAGGTGAAAAGAAAGCACTATTTATTGCTTTTAAGACCGGATTTATTGAAACGTTCACATTTTATTTTAATTAAACTAAAAAATGACTTAATTTTAAAAAAATTAAGTTTTTAAAAATGATTCTAAAAAAGTACTCCCAAGTTATTTCAATACTAATTATTGTAGCTGCCGTTTATTATAGTTTTTATTCGTTAATGCCTTCGGAAAAAGGAAAAAATAAAATTTCAAAAACTGAATTCTCTACAGAAAAAGCATTACATCATTTAAAAGAAATTACCAAAAAACCTCATTTTACAGGAACTTTTGAACATAGTGTAGTAAGAAATTATATAGTTGCTCAGTTAGAAGCATTAGATCTACAAGTTGAAATTCAAGAACAATTTGCAATTAATAAAAAATGGAGAGCAGCAGCCAACACTAAAAATATTTTAGCTCGTATTAAAGGAAGTGAAAAAGGGAAGGCATTATTGTTACTTTCACATTACGATTCTAATCCGCATTCAGCTTTAGGAGCAAGTGATGCAGGAAGTGGGGTGGTTGTAATTTTAGAAGGAATTAGAGCTTTTTTGGCAAAAAATAAACAACCTAAAAACGATATTATAATTTGTATTTCAGATGCTGAAGAATTAGGGTTGTTAGGTGCCAATGCCTTTGTAAATCATCATGCTTGGGCGAAAGATGTAGGGTTGGTTTTAAATTTTGAAGCTCGCGGTAGTGGAGGCCCAAGTTATATTTTATTGGAGACTAATGGGGGTAATAAAAATTTAATTGAAGCTTTTAACAAAACCAATGCCTCACATCCGGTAGGAAATTCATTAATGTATAGCATTTATAAAATGCTACCTAATGATACTGATTTAACCGTATTTAGAGAAGATGGCGATATAGATGGGTATAATTTTGCTTTTATTGACGATCATTTTGATTATCATACAGTACAAGATTCTTATGAAAGAATGGATTTAAACTCCTTAAAACATCAAGCGTCCTATTTAACAGCAACTTTAAATTATTTTTCAAATAACAGTTTAGAGAATTTAAAATCGCAAGAAGATTATGTGTATTTTGATTTCCCTGTAATTGGATTAGTGTTTTATCCATTTTCTTGGGTAATGCCTATGTTTATAGTTTGCGGAGTTCTTTTTTTATTGTTACTTTTTATTGGGGTTTCAAAAAAGAAGTTAACTATAAAAGGGGTTTTAAAAGGGTTTGTCCCTTTTATGCTTTCATTAGTAATTACTACGTTAATTACTTTTTTCGGATGGCAATTAGTGTTAAAAATTCACCCTCAATACCATGATATTTTACATGGATTTACCTATAACGGACATTATTACATTGCAGCATTTATTGCACTAACATTGGCCATTTGTTTTTGGTTTTATAAAGGGTTTTTTAACAAAAGAAGCAATCAAGATTTATTAATTGCACCTTTATTCTTTTGGTTATTAATTAACGGAGGTGTTGCCTTTTATTTGCAAGGAGCAGCTTTTTTTATTGTGCCAGTAATTATATTATTGATAATACTAACTGTATTACTATTTTCAGAAACAAAAAATAATACCACGGTATTTTTTACGGTATTAGCAATTCCGGTACTATTAATATTTTCACCTTTGTTAAAAATGTTACCTGTTGGTTTGGGATTAAAAATGTTAGCAGCAAGTACAATTTTTACAGTATTGTTATTCGGTTTTTTAAGTCCAGTATTTCAGCAATATAAAAACCATAAAAAATCAGCCAATCTGTTTTTGTCGATTGCTATTTTGGCATTTATTACCGCTTCAATTTTTTCATCGTACAGCATTGATAGAAGACAACCAAATAGTATTTTATATGTTTTAGATGCGAATAGTAATGAAGCGTATTGGGCTAGTTATAATTCAAAAGTAGATGATTTTACGAAACAATTTTTAGGTGAAAACCCAACAAAGGGAAATTACGACACTAATACTACTGCAAGTAAATACAAAACAAGTATCCAATTACATACAAAAACAAAAATTAGACCATTAGAAAAACCGTTAATTACCATTGTTTCCGATACAATTATAAATTCAGAAAGGAAAGTGTGTTTAAGTATTCAATCACTTAGAAACGCAAATAAAATAGAGTTGTTGGCAAAAACACCAATTCAGTTTAAATCTTTTAAAGTGAATGAGCAAATTGTACCAGCTAAAACAGATACTAATTTAGGGATTTCTATGACAGAAGGAACTATTATGAGTTATTATTTAACTGAAGAAAATGAAATTATTGATGTTGAATTTGTGGTTGACAAAAATCAAAAAATAGCTATTGATATTTTAGAAGCTAAATACGATTTGTTTACCAATTCTGAATTTAAGATTACACCGCGTTCAGAAATAATGATGCCAATGCCCTTTGTGTTAAATGATGCTACGGTAATTAAAACCTCTATACAATTTTAAGTAAAAGACTTTTTAAAAGTAGAATTTACGTCAACCTGAACTTGATTCAGGTTCTCATAATGATTGGCAAGCAATATGATAAGATTCTGAAATAACACTTCGACAAGCTAAGTGTGACATTATTCAGAATGACGAACTTCATGACTTTCTATACAGCCTTTTTTAAAATAAAGTAATACGAAGTCTATTTTCCGTATTCGGTAATACGTAATGTATTAGCCATACCCCGCTCTTTAACAGGCATTGATGTTATATTAATAGCGTAATCTCCTTCTTTTAAATATCCTTTTTCATTTGCTAAAGTGTTAATATCTTCAATAGTTTGGTCGGTACTTACAAACTTATCATAATAAACACCTTTTACACCCCACAATAAATTAAGCATTGCTAAAATTCTTCTGTTTGAAGAGAATACTAAAATATTAGATGTTGGCCTCCAAGATGAAATATGAAATGCTGTATAGCCAGAGTTTGTTAATGTTGTAATCACTTCAGCATTAATAGTATTAGCCATTAATGCAGCTTGGCGGCAAATTATTTTTGAAATGTAACGATTATTAACACACTGAATATTTTCGTGAGGTGTTGAGATTAATGGGGAGTTTTCTACACTTTCAATAATTCTACGCATTTGTTTAATTACTTCAATAGGAAACTCACCAACAGATGTTTCTCCAGAAAGCATTACTGCATCTGCACCATCCATAATTGAATTTGCAACGTCATTAACTTCAGCTCTTGTAGGAACCTGATTATCTATCATGGTTTCCATCATTTGTGTTGCAATAATTACTGGAATGTTAGATTTTTTTGCTTTTTGCACCAACCTTTTTTGAATTAAGGGTACTTTTTCCATAGGCACTTCAACCCCTAAATCTCCACGTGCTACCATTAAAGCATCACAGTGCGGTGTTAATTTATCAATATTTGCAACTGCTTCAGGTTTTTCTATTTTAGCAATTACAGGAATTTTGTAAGGTGAATTTTCTTTTATTAAATTATTCAACTGAATTAAATCTTCAGGTGTTCTAACAAAAGACAAAGCAATCCAATCCACTTCCATTTTTATAGCAAATAATGCATCTTTTATATCTTTTTCAGTAAGTGCAGGTAATGATATTTTTGTGTTAGGAAGGTTTACCCCTTTTTTAGATTTTAATTTTCCACCACGTAAAACTTTCGTGGTAACTTTTGTAGTTCCATCTGTATCTGTAACTTCAAATAATAATTTACCATCATCTACTAAGATATGTTCACCAACTTGTACATCTTTAGGGAAGTTTTGATAGGTCATAAAGGCTTTTTCACTTGTTCCTTCACATTTCTCTGTAGTAAAGGTAAAAGTGTCTCCTAGGCGTAATTTCACTTTTTCACCCATAATCCCAACACGTAATTTTGGACCTTGTAAATCGGCAAGAATTGCTACATGAAAATCACGTTTAGTATTTAGTTCTCTAATAATTTTAATTCGTTCTTTAACATCGGTATACTCGGCATGTGAAAAGTTAACTCTAAACACATTTACACCAGATTCCATCATGTTTTCAATAATCTCTTTTGTGCTACAAGCTGGTCCTAGCGTTGCTACAATTTTGGTGCGTTTTCTATTTTTTTCCATAGTTAAAATGTTAGGTGATCTTTAGATTTTAAGATATTAGGTTCTATAGAGTATGAAGTAATTACTTGTTGTATGCTGTTTAATTTAGTTACTAAAGTTCTAGCTAAGTTTTGTTTTGTACAGCCTTCAATTTTTAAAAAAAAATCTACTTTCTTTTTTTCTGGTATCAGATATGAAGTAGTACTATAATTACCTTCGAATAATCCTTTATTTTTTTGATTGTTTACAAGTTGTGAATACTTGTTATTGATTAAATAATAATTTATAAAATTGTTTTCATCTTTATATTCAAACAAAGGAAATTTAGCAGTTGAATTTTTAAAATCTAAATGGTGTTTGTAACGTATTAATTTAGTTTCTAAATGTTTGTTTAAAAGATATGCTAACCTATAATCTTCTTCACTTGAATGAATACCAATTAATAAATAATCATCTTCTAAATCAAACGATACTAGTTGCATATATTAGAGTGAATATTGATTTGTCAAAAATACTATTGTTTAATTACAGTAACTAATAATTTTACGAAATCGTATTCGTTTATTGAGCTATAAGTTAGTAATCTCGTTTTGAAAAGCAAAATAGGCTCTTTTAGAGGCTGTTTCTTCAGCTTTTTTCTTCGAAGTAGCTCTTCCTTTAGCTACAACTTTACCATCTAAAAATAGTTTTACGCTAAAATGTTTTACGGTGTCATTGCCTGTATCTTCATAAACTTCGTATAAAAATTCTTTCTTTCGCTTTTGACACCATTCAATAATTAAACTTTTATAGCTTGTAATTTTACCTTCTAGCTTTAGAACATCTACATAAGGGTCTACTACTCGTTTATAAATAAATTTTTCACAATATTTATAACCTCTATCTAAATAAATAGCACCAACCAATGCTTCAAAAATATTTCCATGAATATCATCTCCAAATTTAGATCTTGCAACACTACTTTTAACAAAAAGTAACAAGTTAAAATCTCTACCAAGTTCGTTAAGGTGTTCTCTACTTACAATTTTAGAACGCATTTGAGTTAAATACCCTTCATCTCCTGAAGGGACTTCTTGAAATAAATGCGAAGCAATAACAGCACTAAGCATGGCATCACCCAAAAACTCTAATCGTTCGTAATTAATTTGAAATCCTGTTTTTGAATCTACTTGTTTTACAGAACGATGAATAAAGGCTTTTTGGTAATACTGAATATTCTTAGGTGTAAAGCCTAATAATTTTTTTAATGATACGAAAAAAAGCTCGTCTTTTTTTGAGCGAGATTTTATTATTTTACGAATGAATTTCATTCAGGTTTGTGTTGTTAATCAAGTTTCTTAAGAAGTACACAAGCGTTGTGGCCTCCAAAACCAAACGTGTTGCTCATTGCAACTTTTACATCGCGTTTTTGAGCTTTGTTAAATGTAAAGTTTAATTTACTATCAATTTGGTCATCATCTGTAAAGTGATTTATGGTAGGAGGTACTATGCCGTGTTTCATTGCAAGTATTGAAGCAATAGCTTCAACTGCACCAGCAGCACCTAATAAATGACCAGTCATTGACTTGGTTGAGTTTATGTTTAACGTATAAGCATGTTCTCCAAAAACTTCTAAAATTGCTTTAGATTCAGCAATATCACCTAATGGCGTTGAAGTACCGTGCATATTTATTGCGTCTACATCTTCTGGTTTTAAACCAGCGTCTTTTAAACAGTTTAACATTACATTTTTTGCTCCCAATCCTTCAGGATGTGGTGCTGTAATGTGGTAAGCATCTGCTGAAAGGCCTCCACCTGCAACTTCAGCATAAATTTTTGCGCCCCTTGCTACGGCGTGTTCATATTCTTCTAAAATAAGTGTTCCAGCTCCTTCTCCTGATACAAAACCATCTCTGTCTTTATCAAAAGGTCTTGATGCGGTTGCTGGGTCGTCATTTCTTGTAGAAAGTGCTTGTAATGCATTAAAACCGCCAATTCCGGCAATTGTAACTGTTGCTTCAGAGCCACCAGCTACCATTACATCGGCATATCCTAAACGAATATAGTTTAAGGCGTCTATAATTGCATTTGATGAGGATGCACAAGCTGATACTGTTGCAAAATTCGGTCCTCTAAATCCATATTTAATAGAAATTTGACCAGGTGCAATATCAGCAATCATTTTTGGAATAAAGAAAGGGTTGAATCTTGGAGTACCATCACCAGCAGCAAAGTTTAAAACTTCGTTTTGAAACGTTTCTAAACCGCCAATACCTGCGCCCCAAATAACACCAACTCTATCTTTATTAATTTTTTCTAAATTTAATTTCGAATCGTTAATGGCTTCATCAGTAGAAATCATAGCGTACTGAGTGAATTTATCCATTTTACGCGCGTCTTTTCTGTTCAGATAATCTGTAACTTCAAAGTTTTTTAATTCGCAAGCAAAACGAGTTTTGAACTTAGTGGCATCAAAATACGTAATTGGAGCTGCCCCGCTAACTCCGTTAACAAGGCTATTCCAATATTGTTCGATATTATTACCTATTGGTGTTAATGCACCAAGTCCAGTTACAACAACTCGTTTAATTTCCATATAGAATTACTTTTTAGCGTCTTCTATATAGCTAATTGCTTGACCTACAGTACCAATATTCTCTGCTTGATCATCTGGAATTTGAATATCAAATTCTTTTTCGAATTCCATGATTAATTCAACAGTGTCAAGTGAATCTGCTCCTAAATCGTTAGTAAAGCTAGCTTCTATTGTTACTTCATTCTCGTCAACGCCTAATTTATCTACGATAATGGCTTTTACTCTTGATGCAATGTCTGACATAATTCTTTTTATTTTAAATTTAATTACTGCGCAAAAATATAAAACTTTATTGAAATGAAAATCTTTTCCTTCAAAAAGATAATTTTTGATTCTTAAAATTATAGAAAGTTTTTTAAATTAAGCAGTAAAAGTTGTTAATTATTTATTTTATTTGTTGAACAACTGAGATAAAAAGATAGAGATGAAACGTATTGTAATTTTGGCATCGGGTTCAGGTACAAATGCTGAAAATATTATAAAATACTTTAAAGAAAGAAAAAACATTGAAGTTACCCAAGTACTTTCAAATAAGAAGGATGCTAAAGTGTTAGATAGAGCAAAACGTTTAGGGGTAAGTTATGCTACTTTTAACAGAAAAAATTTTTACACAACTTCTGAAGTTTTAAATATATTAGAATTAAAAGCAGATTATATAATCTTAGCTGGATTTTTATGGAAAATACCAGCGAATATTTTAGAAGCTTTTCCAAATAAAATAATAAATATTCATCCTGCATTATTACCAAAGTACGGTGGAAAAGGAATGTATGGAATGCATGTGCATAACGCGGTTGTTGAAAATAAAGAAAAAGAATCGGGTATCACTATTCATTATGTGAATGAAAATTACGATGAAGGTGCTATTATTTTTCAAAAAAGTTTTGAAATTTTAGTTTGTGATACGGCTGAAGATGTTGCTGCTAAAATTCATACGTTGGAACAGGAGAATTTTCATAAGGTTATTGAGAAAGTTATATTAGAAAATGGCTAAGAAGAAGTTTTACGTTATATGGAAAGGTCATAAAGTAGGTGTATTTACCTCTTGGAATGTGTGTAAAAAACACATTGCCGATTTTAAAGGTGTGCAGTATAAATCTTTTGCATCAAAAGAAGCTGCTGAAAATGCTTTTAAAGGTAATTATGAAGATTATGTTGGGAAAGACACCAAGAAAATACAACTTTCTTCGGAAGAGTTAAAGTTGATAGGGAAACCAGTAATACCTTCGTTATCGGTTGATGCAGCTTGTAGTGGGAATCCAGGAAAAATGGAATATAGAGGTGTTGGTACTAAAACAAAAAAACAGTTTTTTATTCAAGGCCCTTTTGAAAAAGGGACTAACAACATAGGAGAGTTTTTAGCATTGGTTCATGGCTTGGGGTTTTTAAAACAGAATAAGAGTGTTTTACCAATTTATTCCGATTCAAAAACTGCTATGAGTTGGGTTAAAAAGAAACAATGTAGAACAAACCTTCAAATTACTTCAGAAAATAAAACGCTATTTGATTTGGTGAAACGTGCTGAAAAATGGCTAAAAGAAAATACGTACACCACTAAAATTTTAAAATGGGAAACAAAAGCTTGGGGTGAAATTCCTGCAGATTTTGGGCGAAAATAAATTTTTAGTTGGTGAATCCTTCTAGATATTTTAAAAAACCTTCAATCTCTTTTGGTAATTTATTGTGATTGAAGTTAAAGATGTAGGAATTTCCTTCAAAATTTAAATTGAAAACCCCTTTTATTGCACTATCAACGGCTAAATCATCTGTTGAGATATTGTTTTTAATTACATTAAAATTTATTTCACGCAATAAGCTGTCAATTTTAGTCAATTGATTCTCACTTAGAACACTTGTTTTAACAATGTTATTCTGGATTATTTCAATTGAGTTATTTCCAAACTGAATTTGATACAAAAACCCTCTAGTTTGCGCTTTGTAGTTAAGTGAAATCACACTTTTTTTTTCTTTACCTTTACAAGAGGAAGTAACAATTAATAGTAGCAAAAATGTAATTTTAAATAGTTTCATTTAAATTTGATTGATAATTTAAAGATATAAAAAAAGGAGCATAAAGCTCCCTTTTTATCTTTTACAAAATGTACTTATTTATGGAGTAACAAAACTTTCTCTAGACCCTCCTGAAGCAAAAATAGCTCTCATTCTATCATTTTGACCATTAGAGAACATATACATACAATCGTCGTAAACATAATCCATATAGTTCATAGTCATATCATTAGATTTGCAATTAACTGTTGGGTAAGATGGGCATCCGTAATTTGGCGCATCAGAACTTGGTGTGTCAGCAACAAAATCGTCTTGACGACATCTACCATCACCCCATATATGACGTAAGTTTAACCAATGGCCAACTTCATGAGTAGCAGTTCTACCATGACCATAAACACCACCAGCAGTATTTTCACCTAAGAAATCGGAACCAATAACAACACCGTCAGTGTCTAAAGACCCACCTGGAAATTGTGCATATCCTAAAATTCCACCACCTATTTCACAAACCCAAATATTTAAGAAATTAGCAGGGTCAGTAGCATCAATACCACCTTGACTAGCTAGTTTCATAGCATCATTAGTTCCCCAAGATGTTTTAGATGAAGATTTTCTATTTATTGCAGCTAACGTGAATGTGATGTCAGCATTGGCTACTAAAGAAGAAAATTCTGAAGGAACACCACTTGTTGCTGGGTTATTATTGTTAAAATCTGCATTTAATATATCTATTTGAGAATTGATATGTACTTGAGTTACTGGGTGAGCAGCATCTTCCAAAACATTAACCACTACAGGAATAGTTACTGTACTTGTATAAGGTGTCGGTGTTGGGTCTTCACCCCCTCCGCTTCCTGGGCCTCCTCCGGGTGTGCCAGCTGGTTTTTTCCCAGCAATAAATGTTCTTGTATGCTTTTCAATAGCAAACATCCGATTTTCTAAACCTGGATTTTCATTTAACTGTCTGTTTAATACTGTCATACTTTGACATTTATCAGCTTTGGCACCTTCAGCAGATTTTCCTGCATCGATGTCAGTGTAGACATAAAAGTCACTCATGCATGTCAATTGTTGAAACTTCTTGATTTGGTACTACTTCGTCAGAATTAGGCTGACAAGCAACAACAGCTAACGCTATTATTGCGAAAGAAAAAATTAGTTTTTTTATTGTAAAATTTGGTTAATAATAGGGACTTATCTTTAAGTAAAGATGGCCGAATATATTAAAAAAAGTTAAAAAACAATAAGATAATAAATTAAATCATTAAAAAATTGTTTATTCCATAATAAAAATAATCATTATAACAGTATTTGATATTTTATTAATTATTTAACATAGCATCATTTTGGCCTTAATTAGGGCGTCATATAATAAATCAATTTCTTCAAATGTATTATAAAAAGAAAAAGATGCTCTAACAGTTCCAGATATTTTATAGAAATCCATAATTGGTTGTGTACAATGGTGGCCTGTTCTAACAGCAATACCTAATTTATCAATAATTACACCAATATCATACGGGTGAATTTCACCAATATTAAATGAAATTACTGCTGTTTTATTTTTTGAAGTACCATAAATTTTTAAGTCTTCAATTTCTAATAATTTTTTGGTTGCGTATGTTAACAATTCTTCTTCATAAGAAGCAATATTATCAAAACCTAAATTGTTCATATAATCAATGGCAACACCAAAAGCTATAACCCCTGCAATATTTGGTGTGCCTGCTTCAAATTTATGAGGCAAATCAGCATATGTTGTTTTTTCAAATGTTACTTTTTTAATCATTTCACCACCACCTTGATAAGGAGGTAATTTATTTAGCCAATCTTCTTTCCCGTATAAAATTCCAACACCAGTTGGACCACATAATTTATGAGCTGAAGCTACATAAAAATCAACATCCAATGCTTGTAAATTGGATTTAATATGTGGACAAGCCTGCGCACCATCAATTAAAACAGCAGCACCAATGTTATGTGCTTTGTCAATAATTTCTTTTATTGGGTTTATGGTTCCTAAAGCATTTGAAACATGATTTACAACTACTAATTTTGTTTTTGAAGAAAGTAATTTATCGTATTCATCCATTAGTAATTCTCCTTGCTCATTCATAGGTATTACTTTTAAAATAGCACCTGTTCTTTCACACATCATTTGCCAAGGTACTATATTTGAATGGTGCTCAAGAGCAGAAACTATAATTTCATCACCTTCTTTTAAAATAGAAGAAAAACCAGTTGCAACTATATTAATACTGTGAGTTGTACCCGCCGTTAATATTATTTCGTAAGCCTTTTCTGCGTTAAAATGCTTTTGAAGCTTTATCCTAGCTTCCTCATAAGCATTGGTTGCTTTTTGACTTAAAGTATGAACACCTCTATGAATATTGGAGTTAAACTTAGAATAATAATCAACAATGCTATCAATTACAATTTGTGGTTTTTGGTTTGTTGCAGCGTTGTCTAAATAAACTAATTGTTTTCCGTTTACTTTTTCATTCAATATGGGGAAATCAGCTCGTATTTTTTTGATATCTATCATGTTGTTATTTTAGAATCATTCTAAATGCGAAATTACAAAATAGATATTATTTTTTTAAAGAAAAAAGGAAGTTGTTACTAATAATAATAAGTAGGTAAATTTCCCCAAAGGTTTTTTACAACAGATCCTTAGTAAATCTTTAATTTTTGAAACCAATTGCCACTCAAACTCAGGTTTAAGGTAAGTTTATGAAAATTTTCTTGAATTAAATTATTTGAAATTGTTCCTTCTTTTCCATATGAATAAGAAATGTTTAGAGTTGATGTTTTCTTTTTTGATATAGGTAATCCAACTCCAACAGAAAAATTATAGCTGTCAATTTTTTGATTACTAATATTTAAAAATCCAGTATTATAGTTAAAGCCTACCCTATATTTTAAGATATTGAGAAACCCATAATTTTTTGAAGGCTTATATTCAATACCCATTGCATAAATACTTTGATTTGCATAATTTTCTGTATTGTTGTGATGATTTGTATTTTCCCACCATAATTTTTTAATATCAAAAT
>Ga0190303_1000712_pt1 | contig 13734 bp, 12 predicted proteins | sample 48700701_MG_FD_161672 | JGI IMG/M metagenome (GOLD analysis project Ga0190303, IMG submission 161672) | Hydrothermal vent sediment bacterial communities from Southern Trench, Guaymas Basin, Mexico - 4870-07-0-1_MG | ecosystem: Environmental > Aquatic > Marine > Hydrothermal vents > Sediment ...
AATCCTGTTAATGATTTTTCCGCTAAAAAATAAAACCCCTGTTATTAAAAATCATAATTAAAAAATGAAATATAATGACACCCAACACTTGTGAATACATATGCAAAACAAAAAGAAGAAAAGAAAAAAAATATATATCAATTAACTGTATTGGTCAAAAAATCAGCAAGTTAGAAAAATGGGCATAAAAAATAAAGAACGTGAGTTGTGAACTTGTGAACGCTCGGCACCGTTTTCTCCACCTCCAGAAAATGCAGGGCAAGTTTATAAATGCTGTGGCAAATGTCATATAACGTTCCGGTGGATATACGACGTTGCAACCGATGGCAGCAGCATCCCCAAGGGCGTGACGTTAGCCCATAGCGTATATGCTGTGTTAGGCGAAGTTTTTCACTCATAGTAACTCTCTTAACTCCTCCTTATTTATACCTGCTTGTTTTAAAATTTCAAGCAACGTTCCCTTTGGTAAATCCCTTTTATGGAGAGGAACAACAACTCTTCTTTTCATTTCCGGGTGGTAGTAAATATGATGACTTCCCTTAATCCTATCTAATACAAATCCCTTCTTTTCAAGCACCTTGATAATTTTCTGGGGAGTAAGAGAAGGGGGTTTAGGCATAAGGCCTTATCGTTAAAGTATATTCCAATGTCCCTTCCTCCGTTGGTATCTCTTCGCCATGCTCCTTTAAGCTCTCTATGTATAACTCAATAGCCTCTTTTGCCATTTCTATTGCTTCTTCTATTGTATCCCCATAAGTTACACAGCCAGGAAGAGAAGGAACTATCACCGTATACCCGCCCTCTGGTTCTTTTCTAAGCAAGATTCTGTAACTTAATGTTTTCATATTATCACCTCATACAGCATAGTGTATAAAAATCTCCCTAACTTGGTTATATCTGCACTTACTGCAGATATACTTCCCATGGAAGAACAAACAAAATCTTTTAATTTTATATACATTATCACCTCTCGCAGGGATTTTGCCTTTCCTTGCCATTTTATATTTTGTGGTCTCTTCAAGGTTCATTATTTTTATCTTCTTTTTAACCTGCCAGAGTTTATCTCGGTTATCATTACATAATGATATATACCAAAGAAAAGCAGAAAAGTCAAGTTTCTTCTCAAAAATTCTCCTTTTTGGGGTGGTTATGGGTTGGTTCATTATCAATCCAGAATGGGGAAGAGAGAGGGTTTTATTTTCCTGCCTTCTTCCTTGTATGGACAAATCGGTATTGAAGGCTGTTGTATATTTCAATCATCCTGTCTGTTACAACATCCCAGGAATACTTTTCATTTACATCAATCAACCCATTCCTTATAAACTTCCTTCTTTGCTTTTCATTGTCCAGCACCTGCTCAAGTGCCCCAGCATACTCTATGGGATTTTCAGTTTTTACCAGTATTCCATTCTCTCCAGAGTTTATAACCGTATCATAGCCCCTGATGCAGGATGCAACCACAGGGGTGCCAGATGCCATTGCCTCAATCAGGACAATACCAAAAGACTCATTCCCTGTTGCTGGTGATGTATAAACATGGGCACTCCTGAAGTAACAGGGAAGTTCGTCAGCAGAGACCCTGCCCACAAACACGAACCTGTCTTCCATTCCATATGCCTTCACCTGCTGGACATATCTTTCCCTCAAAGGTCCATCACCAACAACAACACATACTGCATCTGATTTAATGAACCTGAATGCCTCAATCAACCTGTGAAGCCCCTTTCTTCTGTCAAGTCTTCCCACAAACAGAACAGTTTTGCTGTCCAGCATCCATTGGATTTTCTTCCCTTCTGGTGTGAACCTCTCTGTATCCACTGCGTTCGGGACTATCACATAATCTCCGGGAACGAACCTTTTATTGGTCTCCTCCGCATATCTTGATACAGCAATCTTCACATCAATTTTCTCATTCACCCCTGAAAACATACTTCTGTAAATGGTATCTATCACAGGGAAACCCCTGTCTGAATATGTATGGAATGTGGCAACAATAGGTGATTTTGCATACTTGACAGCAAAAAAGGAGAGGTCGGGGAAGATCGGGCCATTTGTGTGGACAATCTGGTATCCACCCTGCTCCATAATCCTTCTCATCATTGAGGGCACATCCATACCAATGGGGAGTGTGGCAAATGAACCAAGGCCAGGAATCCTGTGAACCCTTCCAATCCTTATTGCAGGATAGAGTCTATCCTCTGGTCCATAACTCCCGGTGATGATGTCCACAGAGTGCCCTTTCCTCTTCAGCCATGTGGCAAGCCCATGGGCATACTCTGTCACACCCGAAAAGTAAGGGTAGTATGCATCGGATACTACGGCAATTCTCATATGAGAATATTATCCCCTGAAAAATACCCATGTCAAGGGGCCATGGATTCCCAAAACCCCTTCTTTCTCAATGTGACATTTCTATATAGTAATAACTCATGACATTTCTAAATAGTAATCACAAACTTCTGTTGAATCTTGACATGGAGTTTTTTTTATGTTAGAATACTTTTATGTTGTGGGTTTTGTTTCTATTCGGAGAGATAAATTTATTAAAGGTTGAAGATGCAGGAGGGATTCAGGACTTTGCAGTCATAGATGACACTACTGCATTGCTTCTCTATAAAGACCATCTGAATATCCTGAATACTGCAAAGAACAGAAGTATAAGGATTCCACTTTCAGCAGGAAATACAAAATTAGAGATTGGAAAAGATGCCATCTATGTTTTTAATAAATACCTGAAGGAAATTTACAGATTTGACTCTCAATCCAGGACAATCAGGAAAATACACCCCCATGCCCTCCTGTGGTGCATGGATATGGCAACATCACCTTATGATACTTCATTTTACTTTCTCTCCACTTCTATTGAAAGAAAACAGTATCTATACACTGGTTCTCCAGAAAATCCAGCAATGCTGGGAAAATTACCCCAACATGAGTATTCAGGGATTGAAAAAACACTCAGGGGGCCTATACTTATATCCAAAAGCCTTTTCCCAAATCGTTTTGTAATCTATCATTATTCAAAAACGGGCACGGTTGTTTTTCCATTCACATATTCCAGGCCATTCACCCTTTCACCTTCTGGATATTTTATTCTTTATACCTCAAGGGATAAAAAGAAACTCCTGGTTAAAGGAGAAAATTACGCTGAATATCCTTCTCTGGGCAAAATATACAGGATTTCATGGAAGATTCCTGAGTATCTTGGTATCATTTCGGGTAGTTATCTGCTCATTATCTCTGATACCACACACCCACATTTCAAAATCTCATGCCCATCCTGTGGATACGAAAATGAATTCAATTACAATTTCTGTATAAATTGTGGGCATCCATTGAAGGATGTAAAGATTAAAAAACTTGTGAATTTCAGGGAAGAAAATATATTGAAAAACCTTGAAATCGCCTTTAACAATCTTAACCAGAAGATTCAGGAAGAGAGAAAGGTTGTCTATCTGAAAAAAGAAGAAAAAGTGGAGAAGCCTTCTGAAACTGCACCTATTGAGGAAAAAAACAAGCCAGTAGCAAAGGAGAAATCACAGGAAGTGAAGAAGGAAAAGCCCGGTACCACACAATCAATAAAAACAAAACTTCCTGAAATAGCCAAAAAATTTAAGAAGAGGAGACCTTTCCCCGAGATGGAGACCCCTTCATTCTTTGAGGTTCCAAAAGGTGATGTGGTGCGTTCTCTCACCGTGTTTGTATCTGGCGGTGGTGCATTTGCCACAGAAGAAGAGGGATACTCACCCATGGGAACATTCCTTGTCGGGTTTGGGGATATATTCCAGGTTGAATTCTCAACATTGGGTGTTATTAACACCCTTCTCACAGGTTCATCAGTTCTTCCAGCACTCTCCTTCAAGATGAACCTGACAAACACATTCAGGGATAGATTGCATCTGGGCAAGGATTTTCCCATAATTTCCATTGGATTGAGGGGAACATGGTGGAATTCATATTACTCCAATGGAATCACATATTCTACACGATACGCATATCTTTTCTCTGTTATTGAAAAGCAATTTGGAAACCTTACCGTGGTGGGTGGTATCTCCATATGTGATACAAGGGCAAAAACATCAGTAAGTCCTATGGTTGTAAGAAACCCAACCCTGCTTTATGGGGGCACTGAGTTCAAGATGAATGAAAACTCATACATTGTTTTTGAAATTTCACAATTGTCAGGTTACAGGTTTCATTCTGATGGGTCTGTTTCTGGGGATGACCTTGTTAAAGGCATGTGGTGGTCAATAGGTGGAAAAACCTATGTGACCAAATGGCTGATAGTGAATGCCAGTGCGAGATTTGATGCAGAGGAAGGCGTCAGGTTCCAGGGTCCTGCAGATGCAAAACTCTGGGCAGGAATAAGTCTGCTACTGCCCCTTGATTATTACTATTCACAGTTGAGGTAGTTATGCTGAAGATACTACCCGTTATATTCTTAATCCCCTTGATTCTCTTTGCAGGTATAAAGTGCCCTCACTGTGGGGCTGAGAATCCTGATGACGCAAAGTTCTGCTGGAAGTGTGGAAAACCATTGAAGGGAAAACAACAGGCAACTATCCAGAAGAAGGAACAATCCGGGAAGAGAGAACAACACTTTATAAAATGTCCATACTGCGGAGCAGAAAACCCTGAAGATGCAAAGTTTTGCTGGAAATGTGGAAAACCACTCAGACAAGAAAAAAAGAAGGAAGCGAGGAAGTCCTCCCCTGAGGTCACCAGACAAAGAGAACCCCTGAAGGCAAATGAAGCACTCCTTGATTCAATACTTCTGGAACTCAGGGAAATCAAAAAACACCAAAAAAAGATGGACAAGCTTCTGGATTACAAGGATAAAGAGATTGAAAGGTTAAAAAGGGAACTCAATAGTAAGCCTTACGAATACCTCAACCTGGGCTGTCTTTTAGGCTCACTGGTAACAATGTTGCTATTTGCTTTATCTTTCTCTTGATAAAAAGGAGGTGATAAATGAGGTGGTTTTATTTGGTTATTTTAACAGGTCTTACAATCTTTGCACAGGAAGCTACTGTTATCTCCCAGCCTGTGAACCCAAACAGGGTTTTCTCCACACCAACTGCAGAGGTATTGAATTCCCTTGATGTATTACTCTCTGGTGGTAGCGTGGTAGGGCTTGAAGAGGAGAGATACTTCCTTGGGAACATCTATGCTGGATTTGGTAATTTGATGGAACTTGAGGTATCCACCTCAAATTTTGTTGATGCACTGAAAAAGAGATCTGCAACCCTGCCTGCATCTTCATTCAAAATGAGTTTTCTCCCTTCAAGTAGTGCCTTTGGACTATCAATGCTTGTGAAGAAAACCCTGTGGAATGAAAGGGAACTGGGAAACTACAGGTACTACACAAGATTCTCCGATGTCTTCATAATTCTTGGATACAGGAAGGATTTCTTCAGTTTGAATGCGGGTTTCAATCTTCACGATATGAGGATAAAGACCTACTCCTACATAACAGGAATTACATCGGACGAAATAAAGAAGGAAGAATACCGTGTTTTTGCTAATCTCATGCTCAGGGCGAATGAAAAGACCTATGCAATGATTGAATTTACCCCCGCATCAAGAGTATCCTTCCCATCCGATGGTTCAATCTCACCCGACGATATTGAGCAGGTGTATGCTGTAACACTTGGTGGAAGATACTTCTTCACGTACTTCCTCTCATTGGATGCTGGGGTGTTGTACAGGAGTGACTTTAGAGGCCCTGCAGATGCTGTGATAAATGTAATCCTCAACCTTGCAGTGCCACTTGGAAAGGCAATACAAAAATGATGTTACTATTATTAATAGCCCTTGATACCCTCACCGTTGCTGTGGCCGACTTTGAAAACCTTGGGGGAATTGAAGAGGGTTATGCAAATGCCTTCCCCTCCATGCTTATTACCACCCTTTCAAAATACGAAAATATAAAGGTGCTTGAAAGGGAGAGCCTGCGTAAGGCGCTTGAAGAATTCAGGATACAGACACTCTCCGGAATTAACCCTGATGCATTTAGAAAATTGGGGGATTGGCTTGGTGCTGATGGAATAATTACAGGGAGTTTCACTGTTATTGATGGTGCTATAAGGGTGGATGCAAGAGTCATTGATACAAAAACAGGGATTGTTCTTACAGGTGTAAGTTTTACATCCAGAAATAAAGAGCAGATACCTGATTCAATTGCCTCGCTTATCACCTCCTCCCTACAGATGGATGAATCTAAGGAAGAGGGAACAGTTGAAATCTATTTCAGATTAACATACTCTCCCCTTGCAACGGGAAAGATCTACCATCAAATAATAAGGTTGTATATTGATGGCATTTACATGGGAACATCTCCACCTGTTAGGGATGTAAATAGGTGGGTAAGAATCTTTGCAGTTAAATTGAAACCTGACAGGATGTATAAAATAAAACTTGAACACGGATACGTTGAGAAGGGGAAATGGCTTGGGCCTTATGACATGCAGCCTGAAACATTCATTATTTCATTAAAACCCGGCGAAATTCACACAATAAAGTATGAGTTTGTGAAAGGGGGCATAAAGGACTTTTTCAAATTTATAAATAGATAAAAGTAAATGACGGTATTTTTTGAAAAATTTATTGATTTATTTATTATTTTTGTTAATCTTTATTTATGGAGCGACTGATTGAAGGCGTTTTGAAAAGATATAGGGGCCCGGGAGATATTGATGAAAATGAGCTGGAAGAAGTTTCTGCGTCTATAGAAAACTTCCTGGAATACGCTCGTAGAAAAGATAGACCACCCATTGAAAGAGCCATTGGGATCGGTAAACTTCTCCGAAGTTTTGGTGCACCTGTGGAAGGTTACAAACTCATGATGGCTGATGCAGAATACTACAGGGAGATAGGGAATGAAAGGCTCTACTGGAACAGGCTCTACTATGCACATTCATTCATGGTAACGGGATATCCCACACAAAAAATAGAGAAAAATTTGAATGAGTACATAAGGGCCCTGAGGAGAAAGAAAAGGTATGTTTATTTTCTTCCCCTTTTTCTCAATGTTAAAGGAAACATCCTCCATATCTACAGGGAAAAATATGAAGAGGCAGAAGAGGTATATAAAGAGGCACTTGAGACCATACAGACCTTTGATGAATCACATTATTCTGAATTCACCATGAAAGATTACCATTGGTCATTGAAGGCTATTGTAAATAACTATGTGGATATGTTACTCAAGATTGAAAGGAATCAGGAACAGGAGAAGAAACTTGAACTTTTGAGGGATTTGCTTGAAGAGGAGGAGAAGGAACTCCCCTATATAAATCTCCTCTCCCTTATCAACAAGGCAGAGATTGAAATTTCAAGAAAAAATCTTGAGGTTGCTGAAAGGTATCTCAAAGAGGCAGTAATAAAAATGGATAGAGAGTTTGAAGGATTTATCCTACCCAGTGTAAATAGAGATTATGGACTAATTTGGGCAATAAAGGGTGATATTGATAAGGCGGTCAAATACACATTAGACGCATTTGGAAACTCTGCCTATTATGGAAACAGCCTAACAGAAACAGAATCACTTGAGGCCATTCTTAAAATCTTCAGGATGTTATCCAATGAGGTTCGTGGTGAAGACCGCTTTGAGTTTTTCAAAAAGAAGGGTTTGATAGATGCATTCCTGAACATACTCAGTTATAAAGACTGGGTTCTCGGCGCAGAGCACTCTCCAGATGTTGCCCAGCTATCAAGACTGATCTCCGAACACCTGAATTTTTCAAAAGAAACAAAAAAATCAATAGGTTTTGCAGCCATGCTCCACGATGTTGGGAAGATTATGATTCCATGGTACACACTGAACAAGCCAGCACCGCCTGATGAAATAGACTGGGACTTAATCCAGGCACATGTTTATGAAGGATACAGGATTGTGAAGAAACTCGGTTTTGACAGAGAGGCAGAATGGGTGCTTGAGCACCATGAGAGGTGCGATGGGTCAGGGTATCCTTTTGGCAAAAAAAATCCATCCCTTGAATCACAGGTTATAGCAATCAGTGATACCTTTGATGCTGCTATATCTCATGGAAGAAGATATAGACTCCCCAAAACAGCAGAAGAGGTGCTTGAGGAAATAGAGGCAGACAGGGAGAAATTCTATCCAGAGGTGATTGAGGCACTCAGGAAGGCATTACCATCAATGTGAGTGCGTGATTTTTATCACCTTTCCTTTACTATCAATGGTTGCCCTTATAACCTTCTCTATCTCCTGCCCGTCCTCTGTTTTAAAATACTTTCTGAACACTGCAACCCAAACCTTTGATGGCTTTCTGGGCCTCATCCTTGCCTTTTCATAGGTGGAATCAGATACAACCATTTCTCTCTCTTCAATGTGGGGAGGAACATCTGCAAATTCTGGAAAATCCTTTATTATCTCATCCCTTGCAATCCTCTCAATGTCTCTCCTGTCCATCTCCTACCTCCTGTATCTTGTGAAGGGGTCACCAAGGAAGACAAATTGTAAAAGTGTCTTCTGGTCATCCTCATCAAGGAAACCCTGCGTTTTTATCATTGTCCTGAAAAATTTATGCCTTGCATTATTGAATGCCTTACCAGCAGGTCTTCCTTTGAGCATCTCCTCAAAGAAGAGTTTCACTATAAGGTCTGCCTCTGTGGATGGGGGCTTGAACGGGCCATAGGCAATGGTGGTGGAACCAATAAAAACAGAAACACCCCTTTCAAGGAATGTTAAACTCATTGATTCTTCTATCTTCTTTCCAATAATATATGCACCATAACATGCCTCTGTTGCCACCACACCATACTCAATCTCTTCAAGGTTCTTTGGCGTTATTGCAACTGGATACCTATCCCCTTCCTGCCCATACCAGAATGGTGTATCCTGAGAGCCATGAAGGTTGAAGTAGAAAAAAGTATGTCTGGAAGGAAGTTCAATATCCCTGTATGTTACAGGTGGGGAAAGTAAAAGTCTTTTCCCATTAAGAACACGGAAGACCTCCCTTGAGGCAAGTCTCCATACTTTTGCAGACATACCAAAAGACCTTTTCTTATTCACATCTTCTCCAAGCCTCTGTATAAGGAGGTGGAGAAATTCTATATCACCTCCATCTGGTAGTCTTGCAACAATTCTCTCTGGAAGGAGAAGGTCATCATCACTTGATGAATAGATATTGTCAGTATAAACATACTCATCCCCATCGTATGCAGGGTTCTTCACCCTGCCAAATGGAATGAGTTCATCACCGCCAAGAAGGATGAATACATCATTGGGTTTTTCAAATTTCTTCAGTTTTTCAGGAATCTTTTCTGCCTCTGACTGAAGGATACTGAATCCCTTCCTTGTCATGTAGTCCAGGAGCAATTCAGTGTCCTTTACCCCCTTCTCCCCGAATCTCTTCTTCAATCTTTTTCTGTCCCAGACAAGACACTTCACTCTTCCTCCTTTCTCTTAATGTAAACATACAGGGCAAAGATATCCGAAGGGCTAACACCAGATATCCTTGAGGCCTCTCCAAGGGTTTCAGGCCTCTCCCTGGATAACTTTTCCCTTGCCTCCATTGTGATTGTCCTGATTTTTGAATAGTCAATATCCTCCGGGATTTTAACCCTCTCCATCTCTTTCAGTTTCTTTGCATGGGCGATTGCCCTCTGGATATAACCATCATACTTTGCCTCTATCTCAACCCTGAAGGCAACATCATGGGGAACCTCTTCATCAAGGAATTTATGAATGTCTTCAAAGTGAAACTCAGGCATCTTAAGAATATGGAAAAGGCTTGCTGGTTTACTGATGTTTATCTTTCCTGGAGATACCACAATCCTTTTCATCTTTTTCAATAACTCATCCACCCTTCTTCTTCTCTCCTCCACCTTCTCAAGGAGCGTTTTATCCACAAGCCCGTATTTCACACCGTATCTGGCCAACCTTTCGTCTGCATTATCCTGTCTCAGAATAAGTCTGTATTCTGCCCTTGATGTGAACATCCTGTAAGGCTCTTTTGTTCCCCTGGTAACAAGGTCATCTATGAGAACCCCTATGTAAGCCTCATCCCTCCTCAATACAAATGGCTCTTCATCCCTTATCTTCAAGACTGCATTTATCCCTGCCATTATACCCTGTGCAGCAGCCTCTTCATATCCAGAGGTTCCATTTATCTGACCAGCAAGGAAAAGCCCCTGTATCTTCTTTGTCTCAAGGGAATGCCTTAGTTGTGTTGGGAAAACAAAGTCATACTCTATGGCATATCCTGGCCTTAAAAACTCCACCTGTTCAAGCCCTGGAATGGTTCTCATGAATTTCAATTGAATCTCCTCAGGCAGGGAGGAAGAAACACCATTCAGATAATACTCATTGGTATCCCTTCCATCAGGTTCCACAAATACATGATGCTTCCCCCTTTCAGGAAACTTCATAACCTTATCCTCAAGTGAAGGGCAGTATCTTGGACCAACCCCCTTGATTACACCTGCATAGAGAGGGGCAAATGCAATATTTTTCCTGATGATTTCATGGGTCTCTGGTGTTGTGTGGGTTAAATAGCATGGTATCTGGGGTGGATTGAACTCCACTGTCCTGTGGGAAAAATGCTCAGGGTTCTCATCCCCTGGCTGAATCTCCATCTTTGAAAAATCAATGGTTCTTCCATCTGCTCTGGCACTCGTTCCTGTTTTCAGCCTTCCAAGTTCAAACCCCAGTTTTTTCAGGGAATCTGAAAGACCTGTTGAGGGCGGTTCACCAAGCCTTCCAGCAGAAAATCTCACCATCCCTATGTGAACCAGCCCCTGCATGAATGTTCCAGTTGTCAGAATCACTGTTTTTGAATAATACTCTGTCCCTGTTTTTGTCTTCACACCAATCACCTTTTCCCCTTCTGCGAGGATTTCAACCACCTCTCCCTGTTTAACATCAACACTCTCCATGATCTTTTTCTTCATATAGGACCTGTAATCAGCCCTATCCACCTGCGCCCTGAGTGACCATACACTTGGTCCCTTTTTTCTGTTCAGCATCTTGAACTGAATACCTGTTTTATCTGTTGCAAATCCAATCTCACCACCGAGTGCATCTATCTCAAATACAAGGTGGCTCTTTGCAATACCCCCAACAGCAGGGTTGCACGGCATGTGTCCTATCATATCAAGGTGAATTGTGAGAACCAGAACACTGGCACCCATTCTTTTTGCTGCCAGTGCAGCCTCAATGCCTGCATGTCCAGCACCAACAACAATCACATCATACTGTTTCAAGAATCACAACCTCCACCTCTCCTTCAAGGAGTTTTTTGAATTTTTCAGCATCATTTATTGAACCAACAATCACACCATAGTGCATTGGAATGGCAATATCTGGTTTTATCATCCTTGCAGCCTCCACTGCCTCCTCTGCGGTCATAACGTATGTCCCTGATACAGGGAGAAGTGCAATATTACAATCAATATCCTTCATCTCAGGTATAAAATCTGTATCCCCTGCATGGTAAATCCTCACACCATCCACCTCCACAACATAACCAACCCATCCACTCGACCTCGTGTGGAAGGTCTTCCCCTGATTGTAGGCAGGAACTGCCTTTATCTTTATCCCCTCTATATCTATCTCCTCTCCTGGTCTGATGGGCTTTGCATTCCTCACCTTTCCCAGTCCATCGGGTGTTGTAATCACCACAGTCTCATTTCCTGAAATCTTTTCAATGTCTTCTGGTGAGAGATGGTCAAAGTGTGGGTGTGTTGCAAGGATTATGTCAGCCACAGGAAGTTCCCCTTTTATCTGGTATGGGTCTATGTAGATTTTTTTCTGGAGGTCAAGGAGAAAACCTGAATGCCCCAGGTATTTTATGGATTCCAGAATACCCTTTATTTTTTCTTCCATAACTCACCTCCTTTTTTGTGTGCCTGCTCACAATTTCTGCCTTTTTGTGCAGGCAATCAGTATGCAATCCTGACAATATACCCTGTATAACTGTTTCATTTTATTCTTCACTCAATCAATAATAAGAAAAAATGAATAATTTACAACAAGTTTTTATCCCGATATAAATCACCAGAACCTGAATGTGTGACAATTTAAGTCTCACTCAAGTGATACCTGGCTATGAAAATGTCACACTATTGTAAACCTGTTCGGAATAACCTGTTGAATATAAAGAGATTAAGTTTTTGTGTTTTTCTGGAATAAAAATTGAACTGTGGAATTAAAAAAGGAGGCAAAATGCTGGGATTTCTCTTTTCCTTATTTATGGTCTATTCACCTGAAAATGCTTCAACTGCCAAATGGTCAAATCCCGGGAAAACATCAAACTACAACACAACACTCATTGGTGGATGGTTCAGTGGACCTGATTATGCAGTTTTTGTTTCTGACCTATTCACATTCATAGGTGATGGAAGGTACTTAAAGATTTTGAATGTGAACAATATCTCAAATCCTGAATGCATAGGAGAATATGTTTTGCCTGTAATACCGGAGAGGATATTTGTGAGGGATACACTTGCATATATTGCAGATGGTACCGCAGGTTTAAGGATAATCAACATAGCAAACCCAGCAGCCCCTTATGAAGCAGGGTATTTTGACACGGATGGGTATGCAAAGAGCATTTATGTGGTTGATTCTTTTGCCTATGTTGCTGATAAGGATTCTGGCATGAGAATCATAAATATAAAAGACCCATCAAAACCTGTTGAGATTGGGTATTACATCACAGGTGGAAGGGTGTGGGATGTTTTCCCTGTTGATACACTTGCCTATGTTGCTGATGAATATGGTAAACTATTCATATTGAATATTTCCAATCCTGTAAGCCCTGCATTAGTGGGAAGTTGTACCACCTCTGGATATGCTTATAAAGTTTTTGTGGTTGACACACTTGCCTATGTGGCAAGTGCCTTTGCTGGACTGAAGGTTGTGAATGTAAAAAATCCAGCAAATCCCTATGTGATTGGCTCGTTCTATACTTCGGGATATGCATATGATGTAAAGGTAATAGATACTGTTGCATATGTTTCAGACAAGTACATGGGGCTTGAGATATTGAGTATTGCTGACCCTACCAGCCCTTACAAGATTGGTCAATTCTCACCAGACCCCCATACATACGACCTTTCTGTGCAGGATACACTTGTTTATATTGCAACACACAGAGAGGGACTGAACATATTGGATGTTTCAGACCTTTCATCTCCTGTAAAGGTGGGAAATTATGCCACAGGGGACTTTGCCAATGACTGCTTTATTGTTGATACACTTGCCTATGTTGCAGATTGGACTGATGGATTGAAGGTGCTTAACATAAAAAACCTATCTTCACCAAGCCTTATTGGAGCATACGACACGGATGGAATTGCAAGAAGTATACTTGTTGTTGATACCCTTGCTTATGTTGCAGATAATACAGGGGGTCTAAAGATTATCAATATCTCTATTCCCATAAATCCTGCTTTGATTGGTTCATGCAGTGTATATAGTGATGCTTTTGATGTCTATATTCTTGATACCCTTGCATATGTTGCTGCTGGTGACAGTGGATTGTGCATAATCAATGTTAAAGACCCACAAAACCCTGCATTGGTGGGCAAGTACGTGGAGTATAATCCACATGGCGGGAATATTGCACTGAATGTTTACGTAGTTGATACACTTGCCTATGTTGCATACAATTATGAAGGGATGCTGGTAATAAATGTTAAAGACCCTGAAAATCCAGTAAAAATCGGAACTTATAATACGGGTGGTGCTGTAAATGATATGTTCGT